>Ga0302324_100004045_pt1 | contig 32722 bp, 15 predicted proteins | sample Palsa_T0_1_FD_201949 | JGI IMG/M metagenome (GOLD analysis project Ga0302324, IMG submission 201949) | Peat permafrost microbial communities from Stordalen Mire near Abisko, Sweden - Palsa_T0_1 | ecosystem: Environmental > Terrestrial > Soil > Palsa > Peat permafrost | place: Sweden: Abisko... | reverse complement strand
AAACTCCGCAACCAGGGCCTGAACCTCGGCCAAACTACGTCGTCTGTGCTTCACTCCCACTTCGCTCATAGCTCCAGTGCACCACTAAACGCGGCGCAGGAACAGAGTGCGTTGCTCTGACGGATACCAACAACCGGCTTTCTCAAGGAAATAAAGGAAATAGGTATCATGTCCCCCTATTTCCCCAAGCGATAGCGGAAGGAAGGCGATGACAGCGTAGGCGACAATCAAGCCTTGGTGGCATTTCATGTTTGCCACGAACTCCGTCGATGGGTCATCGTGAACCGTTCTTGGTGGGCTCAATGGTAGGCAGATGGGAACTCGCCTCCAATGACACCAAAACTGGTGAAATGAAAGCTTCTCACTTTATGTTAGAGGAAGATAACTTTTGTATCTTGAAAAGTCTGCGACGAAATGGCCCGGCGAGGGTCCTGCTCACCCATTCTTTCGCGAAAAACTATGGAAAGGATGCGACACCATCATCCGCCAACTCGTTGCCGTCAGCGTCGCCGGTATTGCTTGATTTCCTCTCGTCCGCTTAAAGGACATAAGATCAAAGACCCATTGCACCTCTTATTTGGGTCTGTCTGTAGTGAACCATGGGGATATGACCTCGACCGGGTGCCCAAGCTTGCTCTCTCGCACAAAAATGCTTCGTGCGTCCTCCGTGCCAGCGGCCGTAGGCACGGAAACCATCTCCCACTCAATCGCGGAACGTGCCTGCAAGTAAATCCATCCAGCACCTGAGCCCAATTCTTTCTCGATACGATCAAATCCTGGACTCCGCGAACTGTCCCCGCCGCCAATTCCCACTGCCCATCGCGTCACTGATCCTGTGCGTTCAAGGTTGTAGCCGATTGGCGAAATGTTGTCTCTGGTATAGACGTATACTCCATGATCAAGTGGGGCTTCGAAACGCATCCTCACTGAAATCGTCGCGCCGAAATAGTCTCCAGCGCGTAGTCCATACTCTTTCTCTCCCATGAGGCGAGAGCTCAGCATTTTAAGGGTGCCGAGCTTCTCAGCGGGCGCGGAACTCTGAGCAACGGACAACTGCAACGCCCCTATCGTTAAAACGGCCAGGAGCGAGACAATGATCTTAGTCGTCTTTATGGGTTTCAATACTCTTTTGAAGTTTTTCATCAGCCCTCCCAAATACCCCCGGCGAAACGTCGTTCCGAAACTTCTTCCAGATCTGACGTTGAAGACTGTACGCGTCATGTTCACTTGCTCCGGATGTGTGAGATTGCTCATGCCGCAAAATTGTCCCGCCATAGTCGTCCCGCTCTGCCGGGCTTCCAAAACCGATGCTATCGTTTCCCTGATAGAAATCAGACTCCGTCTTCAAGTAAATGGGGGAAACGTTCCCCAATACAAAGGCGGCAGTAAGGGACGACGAAATGCCTTTCTTCGTGGCATCAGACAGATTTACAGACGAGAAGTCGTGTTTGACGTCAGTTGTAAGCGTTATATCTGACAACTGAAGTCCATGCCGCTCGCCAACACTATCAAGTGCTTTTAGATAGTTACCTGCTGCGGCGTTTCCCTCCTTTTCAAGTCCGAGTGTATTCTTCTCAGCCTTTAGCGCAGATTTGGCGTCCTTGGAAAGCGACTTATCTTTCAGTTGTTTATCTATTTCCTTTGTTCGGTCTTTAATCTGCTCGTCGGTATGCTGCCCGAGTTTAACGAGCTCATGCCCGTCAAGATCCGGCGTTGACTCGGGGTTGTCTTGGGCAAAGGCATAGAGATTGAGCGATTGAGGATTCGTCAACTTGGCGTACGGTACCGGCTCAGGTTTATTGGCCCAGTCCGGACTCATGAAGCGGCCCGCGTTGGAGTTGCTGAACCTGGCCCCAAAGTTGTCTAGCCCGCTCTCCGGGTCGCGTTCCTTTCCTTCGAACTTGTAGTGCTGATTTGTCAGATTCTGAGTGATAACACTCTCCCCGCCGAAGGGATAGTAGTCGCTTTCGTTCTCTACCGCGCCCGCCGCCGTGGCCAACACGCTCGACGACCCCAACTCATCCGCGAAATAATAGTAAACATTGCCGGTCGAAATATCGCGCCGGGCGATGCGCTTGCCGTTCAGGTAGATGTACTCACTGGTAAGCGTGCCGCTGGTATTGCTTTCGGCCAGCGTCCCTGCGCCCCAATAAAGTGTGGGTGTCGAGTCGCCGCCAGTCTTCTCTACTCGAACTCCATCACCGTCGTAGGTGTACGTTGCACCAGCCGCGCATGTCATCTGCTCCTCCGCGTTCCAAGTATATCCATTGGACCCGCAGCCGATATTCACGCCATCGTTGAGCACATTGCCCGCAGCATCGTAGGTGTAGCTGCTAACCGTAAACTGATTGTTGTCGCCGATCACCTGCGTGATGCCCATCGGGTTGATGGACGTTCCGCTAATCGCGGATGTCTGGAAGACATTGCCCCATGCGTCGATCCCAGGCGAGCCGGTGGAGGTGGTAAAACTGACGCCCCAGGCGGTGCCCTCCTTTGCCGTCAGAATCCTGTTGAGGTTGTCATAGGTAAAACTCTGTGACCGAGCAGTGTTCTTGTTGTTCGTGATTGCCAAGACATTGCCATTGTCATTGGTCCCCAGGCCGTAGCCATAGCTGAGGTCGAGCAAGTATGGCGTCAGGGAGCCCGAACCGTCTGTGCAACTGGACAACCCGCAGGCCCGCAGTTCAAGGGGTTGGCCGCGGCTGTTGTAGGTATTGGTCTGTGCAATCCCCGCGTAGCTCGAACTGTAGCCGTAAAGGGCCGTGGAGGTCAGCCCAGGGGGCGCGTAGGTCAGCGACTTCGCATAGTCGATGCTGTGGGTTGTGTCAGTCTCGGAAAGCGGCCGGCCATCCCCGCCTTGCGTTACGCTCAGCACTGTACCACTCGGATAGGTAGTAGTAGCTACCGAGCCGTCCAGATTATATGTGTCGCTGGTGGACTTGTTTATCGTGGCGATGGTCTGCGATTCAGTCCAGATCCGGCCCATCGTGTCGTAGGTCCAGGTTGTGGAACCGGACGCGTCTGTCATGCCGGTTCGACGGCCAATGCCATAGTTTGTACCGGACGTGAAGGCGTCGTAGGTGTAGCTGATGGTCGGCTCACTGTCGGAATACGTCTTGCTTGTAAGGCGGTTGAGCGCATCCGGCGAGTAGGTGATGGTGATGCCGCGATTGTCTGTCTTGCTGGTGAGGAAGCTATCCAGGTTGTAGCCGTAGGTAATGGTACCCGTCTCAGGGTTCTTGGCGGTGAGGAGCCGGGAGAGCGAGTCGTACGTGAAGCGCCGCACACGCCAGGGGCTCGTCGGGTCGTCGGAACTCGGTGAAGAGCAGCCTGTCCCGGTGACACCTCCATGTTGCTCGACGCAGGTCAAATTGCTGAGCGCGTCGTACGTGTAGAGCGTTAGGTACGCTGCCGATCCTTCGGACACCTGCGTGACTCTGCCCAGTGCATCGTCCGTTGTCGTGCGATAGTTTCCGGCCTCGTCGGTTACAGTTGTTGTGTTTCCGGAGTAGCTGGTCGCCTCATTGTCGTGGGTTGAGGTTCCATCCGGGGGTATCAGCAGAATCTCCCGGCTGATCGCATCGTAGTTGTATGTGGTAATGCCCCATGTTGTTTCGACTGAGCAGGGTGTGGTAGTCGGAGTGCATCGCGTGGGGTTCCAGACCTGGTATTTGCGTCCGAGCGCGTCGTACGTGTTGAGCGTATAGGTTGCACCGGAGGGGTCCGAAAGCAGGATGGTCTCCGAGAGGCGGCCCAAGCCGTCCACGATGGCCTGACTCTGCTTATTCAGCGAGGAAGTGATTTTCTCCGTGACCGTGACGCCTATGTTACCGGTGTCGTTGTATTGGATGCTCGTCAGTCCGGTGTCAGGGTATGTGATGCTGGTCAGCCGATTGAGATAGTCGTCAACTCCGGTGGTTGGGTTGATGTAGCCATACGTGGTCGTTTGGCTATTTGGATCTGTGACCGTCAGCTTTTGCCCGGTGTCCGTCCGGTAGGTAAAGCTCGTCTGTTGATTCAGGGCATTCGACACGACGGTAGGCAAAGCGCCCAGGTAAGTTGATGCCGTGCAAGGCACGGTGGTGGGGGCGGATCCCGTGCAGAAGTAGGTTGAAGTGGTGTTACCCATGGGGTCCGTCGTCTGGTAAGGTTCGCCGGTGTCGTAGTAGCTGTTGGTCGTGGTGGCGTAAGTTGAACCTGGATTGAGCCAAGCCAACTTTTCCGTCTGGTGACCGTAAACACTATAGAGCGGCGTGGTCATCTGAGCACCGCTCAGACCAGAAATTCCCGAAGTAACTCGGGCGGTCTGGTCGTAGTAGGAGTCGGTTTGGGCCATCTGGGTGCCGCTGCCGTTGTAGATGGTCTGCGACGACACGAGATCCCAGAAGCCCGGATTCATGTAGTTGGAATTGGACTGGAACAGGTACGATGTCGCCGTCTCCTTGAGCAGCGTCCCCAAGCCGCTGGTTGCGTAATCGTAGACCTTGGTGTCCGTGACTTTGCCGTAGCTGGCTGTGGTCTGATACACCGGAGGCACCGGATTCGGATCATAGAGGTTGGGGACGTCGCAACAGTATTCATAAGCTGTTTCGGTAGACTGGCCATTTTCAAGCGTAGTCGTGACCGTGGTGGGCCACATCGGGTATTCGCTCACCGTCGCATATTTCGTGGGATAGATCGAAGTGACAGAACGCAGAAGCGTTCCACTTGCGGCAGTTCCGGAGTAGCTATTTTCAACGCGAGACTCGGTTGAGCCCGACGCCGCAGGATTCAGAGTGTTCGTAGATTGATTGCCGAGAGGATCGGTGACTGTCGTGATAATTCCAGCGCTTGAAATGTTATATGAATAGTTCCACGTGTGTGCTCCCGTGCCGTCGTTCGCATTTACTGTTCGGGAGGTCACAGCAGTTGTTTGTGAAGTCGTGTAGGGGAACGGGTAAATGCACTCATAGGTATAGTTGATCGTTCCACCGGTAGGGAAAGTCACCTGTGTGACATCGCCAACGTTTGTTGTCGTGTCACCCGCACAACTAATTGATTCGTTGTATTCAAATGTCCATGCCTGACCATTCGGCAAAACGATACTCTGCAGCATCAACTCGGTCGTTTTGTCTATGACATGCGTTGGCGTTTTTGTCAGTATTAACATTTCCCATGACTCAGAAATTTCCGCATAGCAGAAGATGTAGGGCTGGGTAAACCCTGGCGGCGTCCAAGTCGCAATTTCTGCAATTGCAAGCGGCCCGGTACATGGCGCGGTCTGCGAAGGGCTGGGAGACGAATTCAAGACAGTGATTGGGATTGTCCGTCCAGCAGTATCGGTAAAGTTAGGGTAGTTGAAGGCAATATAGTTGCCGTCCGCGTCCATGCGGACAAGGCCCTCGTTGTTGGCGTTCGTGGTCATGTAAGTAATTCCGTTATTGGTCGCAATCAGCTTGGGATCTGAGAAGATACTCGGCAGGGTGCAGTCCCACGTGCAGGTGATTGTCGGAGAATTACCGGTCGTATACGTCGTTTCCGTCCAGCCTGCCTGGAATCCACTTCCATCCAGCGCGATTTGGCCAGTCGGTATGCCGCCGGCCAGATGCGATCCACCATCTGCCGTTCCCCACGAATACTCATTGTAGTGCACAGCGGGGTTGGTGTTGCCTAGAGTGAGTGCTACCTCACCCCCTGAAATTTGCTGCAAATCGAACAGCGATGGCGTGGACGATCCGAAGGTAGCCAACTGATACCCGTTCGGGGTGATGGCCATGCTTTCGTTAGCAGCATTCGTATTCAGCCAAGTCCAGTCGCAATAGCCAGGAGCCGGGGGGCATTGCTCCTGATAGGCCCTTCCGGTTCCATTGTAGACAACCCCAAAATCCATTTTCAGGGCGTCCCCGCGTTGCGGATAGGAAACGATCGGTATGTTGATTGTGAGGTTTCCATTGTCGAGATTCACGTGGTCGATGTCGCCACCGTGATAATCATGGTAGCCCTGCAGGCCAACATCAACGGGGCTGCTGGAACTCTGACCGAGGGCCAGCGGAGCCGAAATGGCGAATGCTGCGGAGACAAAAAACGTTCCCGTGCGCATAGTGTGTCTACCTCGCATCGAACAAGCTGGCTGCAGGTTGGGTGTTGATCTGAACCTCGGTGGTGGTACAGGTTTGCGCGAGGATTCCTACGCTCATTGACGTAGTGATTTGGTGAGGTAGCACCGCACCGAATTTCTCTGCACTCCAAGCTGAAAACGTGTAGGTCTCCAACATGTAGGAACGAATTGCTTGCCCTGGAACCCGAAAAGTGACGCTAACCGGGAGATACGTGGATGCGTCCAGCCACCAATCCTGCTGGGAATTGAATTCAACTGCACGAGACAATTGGTGAACCACATGAATGTGAATCGTGGCGCTATCCGCGGGCCCGCTGGGCGCGACTACCGATGCGACATAACTCGGATCATTAAGGATCGTGGCAAACACCTGGCCTGGGAGATGGAAGGGCTTCAGGAGCGCCGATGTTTCACTGATCAGATTTTGCGTTCCGCTTGGGCTGGCGTTGCTGGGCGCACCGTGGCCACTCAGTAAGACATAGAGTTGACCGGTGCTCCCGGATTCGTAGCGAAACTCGCCCGCCTGAGTGATCCACCTAAATGGTTCGGTGGCTGGCGCTGTTCCATCCTGACCTTGCGGGGTAGTGCAATTCCCGATCAGTGTCGCATCCGACACCTGCGTCCACGCTGCTGACCCTCCCATTGCGTTTAGTGCTTGTGTTAACACTTGCGCTGATGTCTGACCGCTCGCGGTAGCCGAAACCGACTGCGAGTACGCTAAATAGCTGGAGTTAGCCAAGGCGAGAAGGACGATTGGCAAGGAAATGCGAACACGGAACGATAGACTTCCCTTCATGACTACCCTCGCTTCTGATGCAATGCGTTCAAGGAGACTTCGCGGTTTGGCAAGCTGCGTTACAAACTTTGCGGAAGTTTGCTGACAGGCGGGACCAGTCCCGTGGAATACCGATTCGCTGGCTTACTGCGAGCAGAAATGTTTCGGAAGAGCGTTTCAGTATAGGCACAAAAAGAACGATGCCGTCAATCAACGATCAATTATTTTCTTAGATATGCCATCTAGGTAACCGGTTGTTTATTTTCTGGATAACATCATCAATGACGCAGCGTGTCCCCGTAAATGCATGCCACCTCTGTTGTTACGACTCGAAGGATGACTTTCGGCAGGATTCCACAGATTATGGAAGATGACGGCGCTTGGCGGAAATGGCCGGCAACTCTTGTGCCAGTTGATGTGAAAGAAACAGATAGGAGATTTGCAGGGGCACCTCAATGGCAGGGTTGTATCGACCCGAATTGACAGGCGCCAGCCTCACAGGCAACAACCGAGTTCAACAGGGTTCACCAAATATCAATACCTCTGCTCCCAAAACAGATCAGATGGCTTATAGAACCCTGTTGAAAATAGGTGAAAATAAGTGCTTATTATAGAGCAGCTTAGCGCCTGTAGCCCGCGCCCTGTTGAACCCTGTGGTTCTTGGGTGCTTTGACCGCTACAAAATCGACACCTAGTCGATTTGCGCAACAAAATCCCGATCAGACAATGAGCGGTGATCCTTAACTGTCGTTATGAGCCTTCTTCGCCATTTCCCGGCTCTCCTCTCCATCTTCAGAGAACCACGACAGGCTTGAATCTCTCAACTTCTAAGTGGAGGAGTTTTTCGGTTTTGGGTCAGGCGGTTTTATCGCCGTCTTTTCCACCGCTGCAGATAGCGGCGAATTCAGCCGGGGTTCGGTCTGCCAATGGCACGGTGACCTCGATGTGTTTCCTGTCCTTGCGTCTAGAGCAAATGAGACAGAAATTTCACTGACGGTGAAACTGGGAGGGGCCGCGGGCTAGTTCACCGTAACTGTGAACGTGGCTGTGTTGCCCGAAGTCTGGGCAGGATTACCTGTCGCCGTCACCGTAAAGGTATAGGTGCCAGCAGTCGTTCCTGTGCTGCCTCCTCCGCCGCCTCCTCCGCCACCACCTCCACCACCGCCACTGCCGCAGGCAGCCAGGCTGCCCAGCGCGACCATCAGCGCCATAATTCCGATCATCGACCGCCAACTGCGCCGCCGCGCGGGAATCCCTAGGAACAGCAGCAGCGCCAGTATCGCGCCACCGCCCGCGCCGGCCCATCCCCTGCCGTTGCCGCCCATCTTCGGGTAGACCAGTTCACCCGTGGAAGCCGCCGTAGTGGTCACTGTAACAGTAGTCGTCCCGCTCATTGCGCCGGAGCTCAACGCGATTGAGGCCGCGCCGGCCGAGCAGGCCGGCAGATGCGTCGCCCCAGCGGGGGACGTAGTTAGGGCACAGGCGATCGTGACGGTTCCCGAATAGTCAGTTGTAGAAGCAACCGTAACGGTCGAGGTCGTCGACTCTCCAGGAACCGAGATAGCTGCAGGAGCTGTCGCGGCCACTGTAAACGCGGATTGCGCTACCGTGACGCTCGCTGTGCCCGTGCCTGTTGTGTAGGTATAGTCTCCGCTGTAAGAGACGGTCAGCGTATCGGTTCCCACGCTCAAGGTGTTCGCAGGGATGTTGAAGGAATAGCTGCCGGCCGAAAGCAACTGCGCCGGAGCAGCATAACCTCCACCCGAAAGCGTCACTGATCCAGTTGGCGTTCCATCCGTCCCGGTCACCGTGCCTGTCACAGTAAGGCTCGCATTCGAATCCACACCGCCCGGAGGGGCTACAGTAATGGTCGGCGTCAGCAGAGCAAACTGCGTTACAGTCACCTGGGTCGTGTTGCTCGCTGAGTTGTAGACCGTGTTCCCCCCGTAACTCACAGTGATGGTGTCGGTCCCGGCGCTCAGACTCCCGGGCGGAATGGTGATTAAATAAGCTCCGTTTGCAAAGACTCCGTTTCCTTGCGAAATGTAATTACCGCTGGTCACCGTTAGCGTCCCGTTTGGCGTTGGCCCTGTGCCACTGACTGCGCCCGAGAGGGTCATGCTCTGATTCGTAAAAATCGTCGGTGCCGAAGGCGTCAAAGTTAAGGTCGGCGTCAGCTTGGTCACGGTTACAGTTGTCGTTCCGCTCGCCGAAGCGTAAGTTGTGTCTCCGGTGTAGGCTGCTGTGAGCGTGTCAGATCCTCCGTTTAGACTTCCCGCCGCGATATTAAATGTGAACATGCCATTGACCAGAGTTCCTCCTAACTCCGGGGCGAGCCCTCCGCCCGAGAGAGTCAAACCGCCGGTCGGCGTTGGTCCTGCACCGCTGACCGTAACCGCCACGCTGAGGCTCTGGCCCGTAGTCAAGGAGGTCAACGAAGGGGTCATTTTCACTGTCGCGTTCAACTGATTGACAATAACCGTAACAAGCAATCCGTTGGTGATCGTGCCAGTGGCCGCGTCCTTGCCGGTAACGGTAACTGCGTAGGTTCCTGGTGTGGTGGTGTTGCTGCTGACCACCGTGAGGGCAGCCTTTATCACCGCGGTCCCGGTGATATCAACCGTGGCGGGAATGCCGCAAGTGATGGGACTGGCAGAGCCCGCCGGGCTGGTGATGACTGCGCAACTGAGATCGACCACGCCTGTAAATCCGTTCATGGGCGTGACGCTGATCGTAGTCGAATTGCCAGTCGTAGCGCCAGGGCTCAAAGTGATGTTGCCTCCATCTGCCAGGCTGAAGGCTTGACCCGTGCTCACCTCCGCTGAAATGCCCACAGTGTGAACGAACTTTCCCGTTGAGTCCTTTCCGGTGACGAGCACATCGTAAGTTCCTTTGCCCGTGGATGCCATCGCGTTGATGGTGAGCGTGGCGCTGCCCATGCCGCCACTGGTAAGGTTCACCGAAGCTGGAATCGAGCAGGTAACGCCCGTGCCGGCACATGTCAGGTTGACGGCGCCACTAAAGCCATTCAGCGATGCAAGGTTGATGGTCGTCGAACCGCTGGCGCTGGGTACTAATGAAACGATCGTGCTGGACGGCACCAGCGTAAAGTCTGAAAGTGGATTCGAAAGCGGATTGTTCAGCACCAAGGCCGACGGATTGTAGTTTTGATCGCCGAGGTACTGCAGAGTAATCTGGTTTGACCCCACGAAGAGATTCTGGCTATTCAGCACGATTGAGAAGTTTGAAGTGTCTCCGCTGCCGGGAGAAATCTCAACGCCAGAGGGATAGTTCCCGGACGAATAGACGTAGACGGCCCCGGTTGGCGCGGCGCTTCCGCTTTGCCCGGTCACTGTTCCCGTGATCTTCACGTTGGTTGTCGGGGAGATGCTCCCGGCTGCCGTTGCAGCAATCGACGACGAGAGCCCACCATCCCCGTTTGTCGTCTCTATGGAGACAGCAACGCTTTGAATGGTCGAGTTGTAGTTGCTATCTCCGCTGTAGTTTACCGACACGTTATACGTCCCTGAAACCGTGCCTGCCGGGACAGTGTAGGTTGCCACGCCCATCACCGCTCCCGTCCTTGGGTCCACTCCGGGTTGTAGCGTCACGGTTCCTGAGATTCCTGAAAGCGCAGGCGAACTGCTCAGCGTGACGGTGCCCGTCGGCGCGGCCACCGGCACAGGCCCATACCTATTCACTTGAGGCGCGTTTTCGATCTGAACCGTGAGCACCGTCGGCTGGTTGGGCCCGTTGACCGCGTTGCCGTTGCTGCCATCGACGACCGATTCGTTCAGCACGACCGCGGGAGTATCTTTCACCACGGTGAAGGGGATGGCCGACGATGTGGACGTTGTATAGCTGTTGTCTCCAGCGTAAATGGCAGTGACCGAGTGCGCCCCCACGCCGAAAGGAGCGTTATACTCCGCGTCTCCGTCGGCATTGATCAGAGCCGTGTTCAAAGTCTTTGAGCCATCGAAGAATGTAATCGTTCCGGTCGGGATGGTGAACTTCGGACAGATTGTGGGCCCTCCGTCCTGGCATTGTTGAACTGTCGAGACGTCCGCAACCGGGGCAACCTGCGCGCTCATCATAAGCCGCGTACCATAATCGATGGACCCTGGAGGAAGCGTGGGGAAGTAGACGTTCAAACCTGATTGCAAGCTGAAGTAGATTCCGCTGATCTCCGGGGTCACGGTAATTGAAACCGGTTTGGACGAGCTCTCGGCGCTACTGGTGTCGCCGCCGTACTGGCCCCAGATGTTGTAGGTGCCTCCAGGAAGCGAGCTGGTGGTCCCCGAGAACGATCCGCCGCTAAGTGTGTAAAACGCCTGTCCCTGCTGCGACTCCTCGGTGCTGTCCGTCATCAGCGCTACGTCGCCGGTGGGTGTTCCGCTAGCCGCGGTCACGCTGCCGCTAATGGCGATGGCCGTTCCGTGCGTGAAGCTGGTTGAGGTCGGCATCAGCGTGGTCGTGGTGCCGGCAAAATTTACCTTGTTCCAGTCCCCAACCAGCTGTGCGGCATCGACTGAGCCCAGTCCACTTGCGAGGTCATAGCCAGCCACCGCGTTGTAGTCTGCCGTCGTGCCTGTACCAAGCTCGCCTTCCGTGATGTTCTCCGCGAGGCCGTCCGACCCCTCAACCTCAATCGTAATCGGGTTGCTGACGGCAATGCAGCCCGTTAGGTCCCCTATATTGCACGGCACGGTATTGGTACCATTCGTCACGTCGTTGAACGGTGGCTTGGAAGCCGAGTGGAACTGCGTCCAAAGCGGATACAGCACAAAATTGGCTTGCCCCTGTCGTCCATACAACTGGTTCACCAACGCCATGATTCCGGCGAACGCGGGGGACGCGGCCGATGTCCCGCCAACGGCACTAATCTGGACCGCTCCCGCATTGGAAGCGGGCTGGCAATCGCCATCCACCGCGCAAATTGGATAGTAGCTGCTATTCGATCCATTCGAGGCGAAAAACGAGAGGTCCGGCAAATCGCGTGCCGTATCCCCAAACCCAGTTTGCCATGGAGGCTTGGTTGTGTAGACACCACTTGTCCCGCCGCCACCGGCCACGATATTGGTGCTTGTGGGGCTGGGGTTCTCGAGCGTCGAGAGCGTCAAGCCGTATTGACTGTCATTCCATGGCTGCTCCGGGATCACGCCTTTGATGGACACCGCCGGAGCGCCATTGCTGGCAGCCGTGTTCCAGTACGTCCCCATCTGGGCTTCCATGGCCGTCAGCCCCTGGCCGAAATCGCTATAGTAGAAGTCCGTCCCGCCCACTGCTACATTGTAGGGAGTTGAGGCGAGGCCATTCACCGCCAGTTTCCCGCTAACGGCATACTCCTCCGTGTTCTCGTTGTCGCAACCCGCCGACCCAGCATCGCCACTGGCGACCATCACCGTGATGCCTTCCGCCGCGGCCTGCTCCCAAAGATCGGCAAGAAAATCGTTCGTGCTGGTTCCGAGGGTGTTCTCGCATGTCTGAAAGCTCAGGCTCATCACCGGCGCGACGTTGCTGTACACTGCGTGCTCGGCGGCCAGAAACAGACCTGATTCCAGCGCCGTGTCCGCACCGATCACCAGATAGACCGTGGCGTCCGGCGCTACCGCGCCCGCCCACTCCACATCGAGGTACGCCTCGATGGAGGCGCCGTTTTGACCGTTGGGGTTGTTGATCCCGTTCACGCCGGGATCGTTTCCATCGATGATGACCTGCGGCGGGTTTGCCGGGAGGCCGAAGAGACTGCGGAAGTTGTTTACCAGGGCCACGTTGATATTGGATTCGTTGACGATGGCGATCGCCTGGCCGCTGCCTTTGGTGCCGGCTGTATAGAGCGGATTCAGATCATATTGCACCGCGAAATCCTGGGGCGCGAGTACAAAGTTGTCGCTAGCCACGGTGCCGCCGCCAATCGTCCACGACGGTATAGCGTGGTCCGTCTTCGGATCGTATTGCGCTGTGCCCAGGTACTTGGCAGCGCTCCTGGCGCGGAAATTGTTTAGCGTGACGAATCCGCCCACCACAGGCGCCAGCCCAGCCGGAATCTGCGGATCAGCAGCGTTGGCGTAATGGGTCTCGCCATTCACATCATACCTATGGATCTGCGCGTGGAATGCGCTGCGGAACTGACCAACGTTGCCGGCAATCTCAATGGTCTGCCTCCCAGGATTCACTTTGGTCACGCTGAACCCGTGCCCCGTGAGCCATGTTTCAACAGCGGTAATGTCCTGATCTGCTGGCCCAAACTGCTTGCCGAAAGCCTCCGGCGTAAGCCATTTGTGATAACTAGCCGTTCCTGGGGTGTGCAGGTCGGTGATCAGCTTGCGCAGCCCTGCCTCCTGGCTGTCGCTCCGCTTCAATGCCAGGTGGATTCGATCCAGGCGCATTTCGTCCGGCGCCGCCCCACGGTCATTCTGGGCGTTGGCCAGCGCGTGCACCGTGCCCTTCAGCGTTACCAGTTGCTTCTCGTCAATTGGATTGACAATCCTTGTGGCAACCGCCGTTTCTTGGGCCATGGCTGCAGATGCACAAAGAAGTGAAGCGGACAAAACACAGAGGGAGAACAAAGGCACGGTACGCATAGCAGTTTCCCTGGACACTCTCTTCGGAAAAAGAGCAAGAGAATCGAGTCAATCTCCGATTGCAATCAACATAGCACGATTGAAGAACTTGCGACTTCTCCGTTTAGACCATACGGCCATGTTGTTCGTCGAAGATATCGCCCATCTGCAAAGTGGCTTCTCGTGTGCATCGAAGCATGGCTCTTAACCTCTACACAGTACCAGACTTACCCCAGACTGGTGGCAAAAGCGCCGACGTGGTTCCGCCGAAGCGCGAAATCGCCACCCCATTTATGTCGTAACGGGTGAACCTGAAGAGCGGGGTATCGCGGCACATAGTCGACGGAGTCAACACCCTGGATCCCCACGATTCGGAGACCCAGCGGAAGACTTAGCGGGGCGCCAACTATGGTCTCGCACAAGGCGAAGTATTTCAAGGAATCCAGGCCCCAAAAATACTGGTTATGCTTTTCGCATCCACACATCAATCTGTACAATTCTGGGCATCAGTTGTGAAATTCCAGATTGCCACCAAATGTCCAGATCACCTGCATCAAGACGAATTCGTGGTAATTGCCGACGCACTTCCGCCAACTGCGTGGCTCTGGGAGCTTTGGTCATCTTTTTGCCAACCGTTACATCTTGCGGGGGAGGAGGTTCGGCCCCGCCACCCCCACCGCCCCCACCTTCGCCAAGCTTCACTTTGACGGCCACAGCAAGCACGCCCGCCGTGCCGCCCGGCGGCTATTTGACGGTCCAATTGTCTGTCATTCCTGAAAACGGCTTTTCAGGCTCCGTCAGTGTGGTTCTGACTGGCGAGCCCACGGGGACCAAATCCTCGCCTGCGCTACCTTTGGTCATATCTTCAGGTTCGCAGACTCTGACGCTCTTCTTTCCTGCGGACGCGGCACAGACGAGTTATGACCTGAGCTTCCAGGGGACATCGGGAAAGCTGCAGCAAACCGCCACCTTGGGGCTCCAGATCGCGCAGCAGACGCTGGCAGGTTTCTCGGTGGATTTGAACAACAACGAGCTATCCTTCGCTCAAGGCGGGAGTGCCTTTACGACTGTTGGGCTCAGCGAGACCTCCGACGGAAATGCAGATTACTATATCCGATTTTCCGTGGTGGGTCTGCCTCCTGGAGTGCAGGCGACATTTGCCTCGAATCCGATGCTCATGAATCAGGCTGCCAGCTTGCTCACGTTTACCGCAAGCCCTAATGCCGGCCTGGCGAACTACGCCGTAATCGCTGTTACCGGCACGCGCTCGGTGGATGGAGTACAGGAAAGCGCTTCATTCTTGCTCAATGTGACGCCTCCTACGGCATCGATCCCGCCGGTCAGGACGGATTTCGTGCGGATGGACGGGACACCGACAGCGGCGGTTTACGACCCGGTTCATGATGTGGTATACGCCAGCAACACTCAATGGAACCGGGTGGACGTGATCTCGCCCTCGACTCACCAGATTGTGAAGAGCATTCCGGCGCCCGCTCCAACCGGCATGGATTTGAGCCTGGATGGAAAGCACCTGATTGTAACCAGCAACACCCAGCAGATTGTTTCCATCGACACAACGTTGCTTCAGGTCGTGCGGCGCAGCAGCATGCCGCCCATTGTGCAACAGGGAACCGTTAACAACATCCTGGATCTCATCGTGAACACCGCCAACGGTACTTCGCTCGTTGGGATGACCCAAAACAGCGATCCGCCATCCTACATCCTGGACCAATGGAATCCCACGACAGACAGCCTTACCCCGCTCAATCCGCCCGGCATTGGCAACGACGACATCGACCAGTTGGTGAGGACCGGCGATGGAGAAAAGGCTCTGGTGGTGGATTACGGCGCCCAAGTGAATATGGCCGTCTACGATGCGACGAGCAACAGTTTTTCCGTCAGCGGGCAATCGCCGGTCGGGCAGGTTCTGGCGGTTGCCGGCAATCCGACCGCGCATCAGTTCGCGATCCTGGGAACGAGTGGCGTTGCCTTTGTGGACAGCGACCTCAAGACGTTGGCCATTCCGCCGACCGGTGGGATTTTCTGGGGAATGCAGTACGGCGCCGACGGAACGAAGCTCTATATGACCATGACGGAGGCGGCTTCGCAGTGTGGCCCGTACTATCCTGTGATTCTCACCTACGACACAAGCACGTACTTACTCAACGGCGTGGCACCGGCGTTTGAGACCGGGTATCCGCAGGATTGCGTCGATACCTACGTACAGGCTTCTCCCTTAACAGCAGACAGCAATGGCCTAGTCTACTCCGCATACAATCACGGGTTGGTGCTGGATGACGCAGGGAATCATCAGTCTTTGCTGAACCTCCCCGAAGGACCGCCGTTTCCCGATTTGGGATTCAGCGACGAAGCTTCGCTCAACCAGCCCCTGGCGACGTCGCTGGGGCAGCAAGCTTATGATGTGCTGCCGAACGTGTGGTTCGCGAATACTCCGGGATCGGATATTCAGTTCAGTAGTGGCCCTCTTGTGTCGGTTACAGCGCCGCCCTCTGCCACGGCAGGCCTAGTCAATGTGACAGCTGTCGAACCGGACGGTTGGTTCGCGCTTGCCCCGCAATCATTCTCCTACGGCTCGCAGATCCTGTTTCCCGGCAGCAATTCCGGATCGACTCAAGGCGGCGCCGCTCTGGCTCTCGTCGGTTATGGCCTGGTTGGAAACAACGGATCGCCCACAGTTACCATCGGCGGCCAGTCGGCCGCCGTGATCGCCGCAACCAAGTACATCGATCTGAACGACGGCGCGGCGGACCCCACTTACCCGTTCCCAGACATGGATGAGGTTTTGGTCACAGTCCCGCCGGAGACAGCCGGTGCGGCAGATGTAGTGATCACCAGCGGAGCCGGTACGGCAACGTTGCCGAAGGCATTCAATTACCTTTCCGTTGCGGATTACTCCTCATCGGACACGTTTACAAACCTGCTCTACGACCCGCAGCGGCATTGGGTATATCTGAGCGCGGGCAACCACATAGACGTGTTCTCAGCCGACACGCAGCAGTTCCTGCCATCGATCAATCCCCCATCGCTGTCGGGAGCGCGGCAAGTTCTCGGCCTGGCTCTAACTCCGGACAACTCCAAACTTCTCGCCGCAAATTACGGCGACAGTTCGGTGGCCATCATCGATCCGGACGATCCTTCATCCAGCACCGCGGTGCAGGTTCCGGTCAGTCAGGCGGGCGCCTCCGGGGTGGCTGATTTGGCTGCCACATCCAACGGCAATGTTTTTGTGGATGCGTTTTCGACAATGGGCTCATGCGGCCACAACTTGTTTGAGCTCAACCTGACCACGCTCAAGTCGACCCTGCGCGCGGACATCGGCAATCCAGGGTTGCGGGCTGGCGGAAATATCTTCTCCAGAAGCACCAGCGGCAACGAAGTCTTGATGGATGGCGCCAGTTGCGCTTCATACCTTTGGAACGCAGGCACTGACACATTCACACAAACCTCAGTGAGCGGCCTGAGCGGAGGTGCGTCGGGCGATGGCTACTGGTATGCCAGTGATTACACGCTGCTCGATTCCCAGTTGACCCAGCGCATGCAGGCGCGGATCCCCGAGTTCTTCTTTAATCTCTTGGTAACGCCTGACTTGCCTGGTGAAAAAATGAACGCATCGGGGAGTCTACTCTACACGCCCGTTCCCGGGGGCAACTTCACACAAGAGTCAAACGGCGTCTACATCACCGATACCAATACAGGCGCCTTCATAGGCGGCGTTCTTCTCTCTGAGCAACTTTCCGCGCCGCCTAATGTTCAATCTGCGATGGACCTGGACGAAGCCGGCAATCGCCTGTTCCTTATCACCGACAAAGGGCTCACTGTGGTTCAGCTAGGGAATACGCCGCTCTCAATTGGGTATGTGAATCCTTCCACCGGGTCGGCAGGCACAAACTTCACGATTCGCGGCAGCGGGTTTGAAGCGGGTGCGACGGTCACCGTGGGAGGAGCCGCTGCTGCAACAACATTTGTCGATAGCAGCACGCTGACCGTCGTGGCACCTTCGGGCACGACGGGTGGAGCGCGCGTTACGGTTCAAAACCCTGACGGCGCAACCTATTCGTTGGACGCTGGATTTGTTTACGAATAGTGCAATAGCTGCGAACTCCGTCCAAATGCCCCTTGGACCGAATCACGCTCGGACTTCCAGTTTCCTCAGCCGTCGATCAAGCTTGACCTTAGAATCGCATCCGTGTATCTCCCAGTGACCTGACCCCCTGGATTCGTCCATTTTGGAATACGATTTGGACGATGGAAAGCGGAAGGCCGATGGACGATAAGCCGAACCCAGCTCACGGGAGCGCAGTCCGTCGGTTGATGGGATTCCTCCTGTCGCAACACACTTCAACAGGTTTCACCAAATATCAACACCTCTGCTCCCAAAACAGATTCGACAATTTGTTGAAGCCTATTGAATTTGATCGAAAATAAGTGCTTCTGATTGAAACGCTTAGGGAGCACCATCCGATCCCTATTGATCCTTGTGGACCTTCGGTGCTTTGACAGCTACAAAATCGTCTACAGCGAAGTGAGGTGAACCCCATCATTGAGACAATTTTCAGTTGCTACACCCGCAACGTTTTCGATTCTGAACCCTTCACGTGAGACAGTTCGGGGTTCATACAGGTTGATACGCGGTTCGGTCGCGGAGGTCTTGTGGTTGATTCTCCAAGCCGGGTAGGGGTGTGGGGAAGGGACGGCGCTTGAGTCCCTTCCCCTACCAGCCCTGTTGAAGCTTTCTGCCGTGTTCCGGAGAAGAATCGCAGTGTAGCAGAATGCAACTCTGCCGGGCTTTTCTGATTGGTTTGAGATTCGAATTCCTCGGGCGTGCGGTAGCCCAGTGAGGAATGCAGGCGTTTCTGATTGTAGTACCGCTCAACGAACTCATCGATGTGGCCATGCAGGCGCTCCAGATCCTCGTACTCGTTGGCGTAAATCTCCTCCCTTTTCAGCGTTTTGAAGAAGCTTTCGCAACTGGCGTTGTCGTACGGATTCGCCGGCCGGCTCATACTCGGAACCATCCCATGCTGCTTGAGAATGGCGATGTATTCAGCCGAGGCATATTGCACCCCGCGATCGGAGTGATGGACCAGGCCTGGCAAAGGGTGCCGCAGCTCGATTGCTTGCTGCAACGCATCGATGGCCAGGCGGGACGTTAGGGTGCGATCCAGTTTCCATCCCACGACCTTGCGCGAATAGCTATCCAGGATCACCGCCAGATACACAAACTCGGACTGCAGCCGGATGTAAGTGATGTCGGCCACCCAGAGCTGATCGACGCCGTTGAGCCGCATGCGCCGCGCCAGATTCAGGTAGACCTCCAGCGCGTGATCGGAATCCGTGGTGCTCACAAACGCCTTCGGCTGAACGGCCAGCAGGTTGTCTTCGCGCATGATCCGCGCGACTCGCTTGTGGTTCACTTGCATCCCGCGGCGCTTTAACTCGGCGGTCACCCGCCGGTAGCCATAGCGACGCCGATGCTCAAGCGCGATCCGCTGTATCGCTGACCGCACCTCGGTCTCTTCTTCCCGTGGTAAACACTCCTTCAAGAACCGGTAGAACCCTCCCCGGCTCACCCTTGCCAACTGGCACATGCGCTCGATACTCAGGCTGCCTTGCATCGGCACTACTTCCCGGATCTGGTCGTAGATGCCGTCCCGCCAGAGCTCTTGTTGCTCTGGCGCCAAGCCTCGATTCTTTGCAAGGCACCTTTGAAAAAATCCACTTCCAGCGTCTTCTCCGCAAGAACACGCTTCAGATCGCGTACCTGCTGGCGAAGTTCCCGGACTGGGGAAGTGGCCCTGGCGCTGGAATCACCCGCAGCCGCAAGCTGCCGCTGCCAGTGATACAGCACAGTGCGGTGCACGCCGAGCTCTTCGGCCAGCGCCGACACGCTCGGACAGTCTTTCATCCGAGCCATGGCCATCTGACGGAACGATAGAGGGTATTTCCCAACTCGCTTTTTTGCCACTTGCAGTTCCTCTCCCTGCAAAGTGTCCAACTAAAAGTGTCTCATTTTGTGGGGTCAGTCCAGGCCAAGGAAATTCGAATTTCACTTGGCCCTTTATTGCAAGCTTGCCTCGCGGTACTTCTGGCTCAAACTTCAACGGGCCCTCCAAGCATCACTTCGCGGTCATTTGTTTCCGAAGCGCATGACCACGCCCGCGCTGATGCGGAGGTTGTTCTGGTGGTTGTTGCTGCTGTTGTCGACGGTGGTGAGCAGGTAGCCGGCTTCGAAGAGGCGGATTGCGAAGCGGCGGCTGGCTTTGAGGTCAAGGCCCCCGCCGATGTTGGCGGCGAAGGCCGCGGCGGCGTTTGCCGCACCCGGATTCGTTCCTTCAACCACCGTGCCGGAGGAGTGAACCAGGCCCGCCAGTACCTGGCCGAAAGGCCGGATGCGTGCGTTGTGTATCGGCGGCAGATAGCGGATGCCCGCAGTGAATGCGCTCAACGTGAGGCTTTCGCCGGATGCGCTCACGCTGCCTGCGTGCACGATGGTGACGTCGCCCGCGAGTGCAAAGTGGCCGGGCTTCACTGGCCATGCATAGGTGGCGCTGACGCCATTGAGATTGAAGCAGGTGCAGCCACCGGGCGGCTCGTTACTGCGCGCGTAGCTATAGTCGATGGCCAGTTCAGACCGAAGCGGTTTGTCGGGCGCCGGCGTGGTCTGCGCCGTTTGCGCAGAGCCAGGGCGTGCGGAGACCGCGGCGGTGGCCAACAACAAAACGAAGATGTGTTTGCTCCTGAGTTGCATGTCGGTTTCCTTCTATTGCACAGTGAGCTGCACGGTGGTGGTCTGGACATCGGTTCCACTTGTGCCGGTGACGGTGATTGTGTAAATCTGCGCGGGCTGCTTGAGCGTGAAACCGCCGCCGCATGCGGTAAGCGCAGTGAAGGCTCCGAGCGATGCGAACAGCAGGAGCGCAAGAGTGATCCAGCGCCGGCGACGTTTGCCGGGGAGGAAGAGCAGGCTGAGAAGTGCGAGTGCCGGTGCGGCCAGCGGCCATGCGGAGCTGTGCCGCGCCGACGCTGTTGCCGTCGATGGCATTTGAATGGTTAGCGTCGAACTTGCCGGCGCGCTTCCCGGCGTGACAGAGGGTGGCGCGAAGGTGCCTGTTGCTCCGGTCGGCAATCCGGATACAGAGAGTGCAACGGCGTTCGAGAAGGATCCATTTTGCGGAGTCACGGTGATGGTGTACGTCGCCGTGCCGCCGGGCTGTATCGTTTGCGCTCCGCTCGTTGATGTGACGGTGAACGTCGGCGGAGGCGTGCCGGTGCCGCTCAGAGTTGTTGATTGCGGCGAGCCGGAGGCGTTGTCGGCTACCTCCAAGCTGGCCGAGAAGCTTGTCGCAGATGCTGGCGTAAACGTAATGTAGATCGAGCAACTGGCGTCGGCGGCCAGCGTGCTTCCGCAGGCGTTCGAGCCGGTTGTAACGGAGAAATCGCTTGGGTTGGTTCCGGCGATGGTGATGCCGCTGATGTTCAGCGTGGCGTTGCCGGTGTTTGAGAGCGTAGCCGTTTGCGAGGCGGTTGTTGTTCCCGAAACTGCGGTAAAGGTCAGCGTGGCGGGCGTGAGCGCGACTATGGGCGCGGGTGGTGGAGTTCCTGTTCCTGTCAGCGTCGTTGATTGCGGCGAGCCGGATGCGTTGTCGGCTACCTGCAAGCTGGCCGAGAAGCCAGCCGCCGATGCCGGCGTGAACGTGACGTAGATCGAGCAACTGGCGTCTGCAGCCAGCGTTGTTCCGCAGGCGTTCGAGCCGGTTGCGATTGCAAAGTCGCTTGGGTTGGTTCCGCCGATTACGATGCTGCTGATGTTCAGCGTGGCGTTGCCGGTGTTTGAGAGCGTAGCAAGCAGCGCCGACGAGGTTGTTCCGACTGAGGTGTTGGGGAAGGTGAGCGTTGGAGTGAGTGTTGCAATCGGAGCCGGCGCTGGGGTTCCTGTTCCTGTCAGTGTGGCGGATTGCGTTGTTGGAGTCGCGTTGTCAGTGACCGTGAGGGTCGCGGAGAAACTCGTTGCCGAGGCCGGCGTGAACATGACGTAGATAGAGCAACTGGCATCCGCGGCCAGTGTTGCTCCACAGGCGTTAGTGCCAGTTGAAATCGCGAAGTCGCTGGGGTTTGTTCCGCCGATGGCGATGCCGCTGATGTTCAGCGTCGCATTGCCGGAGTTTGAGAGCGTTGCAAACAGCGCCGACGAAGTTGTGCCAACCACGGTGTTGGTGAAGGTGAGCGTTGGCGTGAGCGAGGCGAGCGGCGTTGCGGCCTTCGAGAAATTGGCCGTCACGATCTCGGGCGCGCTCATGGTGATGGTGGTCGATGCACTGTTTGAACTGGCTACGTTGTCGGTCCAGTTAACAAACGAAAAGCCGGTGTTAGGCGTGGCAGTTAGATTTACCATCGTGCCCGATGCGTAGTAACTCCCCGAGGCCGGAGTTACCGTGCCGTCGGCCGCTGGACTGGCCGCGGTTGTTAACTGATACGACGTGATGAAGGTGGCTGTATAAGTCGTCGTGCTTGTCGGCGCCGTCACCGAGTGCGAGATAGCTCCGCGATCGGACCAGGAGGCAAAAGTATTCTGCGTTCCGGCCGCGGTTTGCGGCGAGATAGTGGCAAGGGTATGACTGGAGCCGACGTTCCAGGTAAGAGTTTGCGTACTGGTGTAACTCGTTCCATCCACGCTGAACGAGAGGCCAACCGGGCTGGCGCTCACGGTAACTTGCACGGTGGCGATAGTTACTGTGACTGTGTTCGAGCCTGTAGCGGAGTTATAAATAGACGAACTCGTGGAACCGGGAGTGTAACTGACACTCAGCGTATCGGTCCCGGCGGCCAGCGACCCGGCGGGGATGTTGATAGTCGCATTGCCGCCGGTCAACGTCGCAGCCGCGGAGGTATAACTGCCGCTGGTTAGAATCACAGAACCAGTGGGTGCGGGATTGCCGCTGCCGCCGCTCACAGTTACGGTTACTGCAAGTGCCTGCGTGCTGGTAATGGTCGACGGAGACGGCGAGACCGTCACCGTGGGAGTAATCAGTGTTGGGGCCGTTACAGTCAACGTGACCGGCGGGCTTGAAATCGTGCCAATGGTCGCGGTAATCTGCGTCGAGCCGGCGGCAAGGCCGGTCGCGACTCCGCTGCCAATGCCAATCGTAGCCACAGAGGGCTTGGAGGAACTCCAGGTCACCGAAGTGGTAATGTTTTGTGTGCTCGCGTTACTATAAGTGGCTGTTGCGGTATATGGCCGAGTGGATCCCTTTGCCAAGGATGCGCCCGCCGGCGTCACAGTGAGGCTCTCAAGCACGTCGCTTGGTCCCGGTATGCCTTCGCCGCTCAACTGGATTGTTTGTGCTCCAAGATTGTAGGTCAACTTCGCCTGACCATTTAACAGCCCGATGGTGGCGGGCGCAAACGCCAGGGCAAGCTGACAGGTTGCGCCCGAAGGCAGGCTGATGGTCGAGGTGCAATCCGTCAGGCCGGAGGGTACCTGCTTGAAATTTCCGCCGACAGTCAGCCCTGTAAGCGTGACCGTTTGCGTTCCGATATTCGAGAGCGTGTAAATCTGCGATGCGCTGGTCAATCCAACCTGGGTGGGTGGGAAGATGTAGCCGGCCGCGGTTGCGGATACCTGGCGAATTACCTTATTGAACAGGTCCGCGATGCTCATGTTTCCCTGGGGGTCGATGGCAAAGTCAGCCGGGCCGTAAAACTCCGCCGAGGTCGCTGCACCTCCATCACCGGCGTACGCTCCGGTGTAGCTTGTCTCTTTCCTGTTCGTCCACTGTGCCGCGCCGTAGCCGTTTCCTGCGACGGTGCGAATGATGCCTGTGGAGGCGAAGACTACGCGGACCACATTGTTGAGGACGTCGGCGAGATACAGGTTTCCGGCGGGGTCGAACTTGAGGGTGTAAACGATCGAAACTTCTGCAGCAGTTGCCGGCCCAAAGTCCCCCGCGTAGCCAGGCGTGCCGTTTCCAACAACTGTCTGAATGTCGCCCGGAGGAATGGTTACTCCGAAGACGGAGATTGAGGTGCTCTGCGTGTTCACGGCGCGAACGGTGAATGCATAGAGGTCGCCAATGTAGAGATTGCCGGCACTATCGACTGCGAGACCGTACGGTCCTGAAATAACAGCACTCAGTGCCGGTCCTCCGTCCCCTGAGGCTGTGGGTTTCGTGCAGCCTTGAATTCCGGCGTCGGAGGCCAGTGTTCCGGCCACGATCTCAATCTGGCCCGGCGCAATGCTCACACCGGCGATAGTGCTCGTTGCAGAACCCATATTGACGGCGCGAACCACCATATCGCAACTGTCCGCGACATACAGATTTCCGGCTGTGTCGAATGCGATTTGGTAGGGCTCGTTGAGCCGGGCGCTGGTTGCAGGGCATCCGTCTCCTGCCACGTCCTTCGCTCCGCCACAAATCGGGTTGACCGAGCCCACAATCGTCTGAATATCATTGGGGGCAATCGTAACTCCGTTGACGACAATCGAGGTGGGTTGCGTGTTGACAATCCGAACCACATAGTTATTCAGATCGGTGAAATAGATATTTCCGGCTTTGTCCAAGGTCACAGCGATCGGCTGATTCAGTTCCGCAGACAGCGCCGGGCCGCCATCCCCTGAATATCCGCCGCCGTTAATGCCGGCGCCGTATCCGTTCCCGACAACAGTTTGGATGTCACCGGGCTGCGTAGTCACTCCGGCTACCGTGACGGGCGCATTTTGCATATTTACGAAAAGGATCACGTTGTTGTTGCCGTCGGCGATGTAGATATTGCCGGCTGGGTCATGGGCCACTCCGGTGGGACCCTGCAGGGTTGCGCCTACGGCGGGTCCGCCCATGCCCAAATATCCACCTGCGTCCGGTATGCCGGCGTCGTATCCATCGCCGGCAATTGTTTCCACGGTCCCGGGAATTATCTGAAGAAAGGGTGCCGTGCTGCTACCGCTGCCTGCGGGACCGGTGCCCGTGCCGGTCAACTGCACAAGCTGCGGCGAATTGGTCGCGGGACCCGTGAAGCTCAGGAATGCGGTTGCGGAGATGGGCGCGTCCGGCAAAAAATTGACGGTGATTGTGCAACTGGAGCCGGGAGAAAGTGAAACGCCGCAGTTATTGCTCTGAGTAAAATCGCCTGCCTGGTTGCCGGTGATATTCAGAAACGAAGACTCGTCGGCCTGCGGCGTAAACGGACCCGTTCCGATGTTGGAAAGCGTGACCGTCTGCGCAGCGCTGGTGGTGCCGATCGCCTGGTTGCCAAAAGAGAGCTGTGTAGCGGAGACGCTCAATGTTGCGACGGCTGTCGAGGACCCGATCCCATTCAGCAGAATAGTCTGGGAGGTACCCGCGGACGACTCGTCGATGGAGATTGTTGCCGACAGGTTTCCCGAGGCGAGCGGAGAAAAAGTCGCGCTGATGGTGCAGGATGCTCCGGGCGCCAGCGAAGAGCCGCATGTGCTGGCGTCGCTGAAGTCGCCAGAGTCCGTACCCTCGAGCGTTATGTTGGAAATATCCAACGTCTCATTGCCGATATTCTGCAAGGTCTCAGATTCTGGGGCGCTGCTCTGGCTGGGAATCGTGGATGGAAAATCGAGCACCGCGGATCGCGCGCTGATTTCGTCAACTTCATCGGTGGCATCCGTAGAAAAGAACAAGTCCCCCTGAAAATCCATCGCAAGGTAGGAGATCAGCCGCAGCACAGCCGAAGTTGCGGGTCCGTCGTTCGCGTTAGCTTCTCCTAGAAGGAGACCGCCGCCGTCGCCGGCGATTGTCGTGACGATGCCGGTGAGGACATTCACCACGCGGATGCGGCCATTCAGGAAATCGGCAATATAGAGGTCGCCGGCCGGGTCAAGAAATATGCCCTTCGGCTCGTTGAAAACCGCCTGGTTGGCCGGACCGCCGTCGCCGGAGTAGCCGCTGGTTGTCCCGCTGCCGGCAACCGTCTGAATCGTGCCCGGCTGGATGGTCACGCCGTAAAGGGTTATGGGTGTCGACTGCGTATTGATCACGCGGACGCGGTTGCTGCCCATCTCCGATATATAGATGTTGTTATCGGCGTCCAATTGCACACAATGGGGTTCCCAAAGCTCGGCATCTTCTGGATTTCCTCCATCTCCCGCGTATCCGTCGATACCGTCTCCCGCCACATTGGAGATGATGCCGGTAGTCGCACTGACCATGCGCACGTCAAAATTTTGATCATCGTCAATGTACAGATTGCCGGCACTATCGAATGCCAACGATACAGGCTGGAACAAATCGGCCTGCGTTGCAGGGCACCCGTCGCCGATGTTGTCGGTTGAACTGGCACAACTGACGGCAACGGAGTTCACCGTATCCCCAGCCACCGTGTCAATGTCTCCGGGCTGAATGGTGACGCCAAAGACTGTGATGGATTGGGACTGCATGTTAATCACCCGAACACGGCCATTGCCTGAGTCGGCGATATAAAGGTTGCCATTCTTGTCAAAGAGCAGTCCGTCAGGGAAATTGAGCAACGCATGGGTTGCAGGGCCGCCATCGCCGGCAAAGCCGCCAAAATACGTGCTGGAATAGATGCCGGCAATCGTCTGGATATCACCAGGCATCACGGTAATGCCAAGGATCGTAATGGCCGTGGGCTGCCGGTTTACCACCCGGACCAGGCCGTTGGAGGAATCTGCAATGTAGAGATTGCCGGCTGCATCCAGAGCCACGCCCTGCGGACTGGACATCTCTGCGCTCGTCGCCGGTCCGCCGTCGCCGGAATATCCGAAGGCTGCCGAATAGGGCTTGCCAGCCACGGTGGAAAGCTGCCCAGGGGTGAGCTGCGGAATCCCCGTGTTGGGGAGAGACAGCTGCGCAGCCGCGCTGGGAATCAACCAGGCAAATAGCAGCGCGGCCAAACCGGCACGAGCGTGAGAGAGCGCGGCTCTCCATGCTGATTGAGGCCGCGTCTCCATGGATAGCAATCCTTCACATTGCAATCTTTGCCAAAGCCCCAAACGAAGATTCCAAGCCATCGCGCACTCCTTCTTTGAAGAGCAGCTTCGTAATGCCAGTCCGCTGCCTTTGAGCAGCTACAGCGGTTCTCCGCGCACCGCGAAGACCCTCCTCCAATGACGTGCGCTGGCCTGTCGTTACTTGTTCTTTGGTTTGAAAGCCAAAGTGAAGCCGATGCCCGACATGGCTGCACCCGGCACGAGGAACGCCGCGCCCAGTCCGTTCTTTAGCCCTGAATCCTTTCTCACCGTGCGCGTCATGATATATGTTCCAAACACGATCAACGGAACACCGGCGATGCCCATCCCCAGCATTCCCGGCCGCTGGACACCGTGGCTCTTCGGAGCTGGTTGAAGGTTCTGACTTGCCTGGATCGCGTCGTTAAACATCGTCCGCAGCTCCGGCGACATCGGTACGCTGGCCGACTCAGGGTTGTCCCCCGTTGCCGCCGGAGTCTCGGGCAAAGGATTCGATTCACTCTTTGCGGAATCCGACGGCGCGGATGAAACCTCGTCCGCCGTGGTGTTGGTTGCGGATGAAGGGGTGGAGCTGGCACTGGTGTCGGCGATCTGCTGCGTTGCGGCCTGCGGAGTCCCGGCTGGCGCAGTCTGAGCAGGCATTTGGCTTGCGGTGAAAACTACGGCCAGGGCAAGAGCGCCCAGCCGGACCGGGTTGCTGCGGGACACCAGGTTTCGGCGCGACGAGGTTGCGGGCGAATCGAGATTCAGTTTCATGGGTGAGGCCTCCTGTTTGCGGTAGATTGAAAGCCGAGAGCGCGGCTCGGGCTCCCCCCGGGGTCCATTGGCCCACGCTCTAATGCCGGCTTTCATCTCCTAGTTGCGCAATCTCCGCGAAAAGGAGCTCATCATTTTTTCGGGAGCCCTCGAAAATTCCGCTTCGGCCCATTCTTCTCCCGTTCATGGCGCCGGGCCCAGCCCGCATTGACTTACATTCACGCGAGAAGCTATCTTCAATGCCAGCAAGAACCCCCGGGGGCATACGCGTGCCGCAATCGTCCGATTCGGCCACTCAACTGCTTGCTCGCTGGAGGAGCGGGGATCAGGAGGCGCTGCAGTCCCTCATTCCGCTCGTCTATAAGGAACTGCGGCTCGCCGCCCACCGTTGCTTGAGGGCTGAACGACCCGATCACACGCTGCAAAGCACGGAGCTCGTCCACGAGGTCTTTCTCCGTCTCGCAGGTGACCGGCCTCCGCTCAGTGTCAGTCGTGCGCATTTTGTTGCCATAGCGGCAAAGCTGATGCGGCAGATACTCGTTGACTATGCCCGCCGTCGCGCAGCAGCAAAACGGGGGCCTCAGTACAAGGTGGAACTGGACGAAAGTTTCTGGTTTCCGGAACCTCAAAATAACGTGGATGTGGTTGAACTGGACCACGCGCTGACCAGGCTTTCCCGCCGGGATCCTCAACAGGAACGTATCGTCGAAATGCGCTTCTTCGGCGGCCTGACGGTGGAGGAAACCGCCGCGGCCCTGGAGATTTCACCGGCAACCGTCAAGCGCGACTGGAGCATTGCCAAAGCGTGGCTCACGCGCGAAGTGGGGAGAAGCCTAAGTGGAAAAGACCGGCCAGTGGGAGAAGATCAAGGAGCTGTTTGATGCAGCACTCGAACGGAATCCGGAGGATCGCCCCGATTTCCTGAACCAGGCTTGCGGTTCCGAGGTCTCACTCCGGCAGGAAATCGAATCGCTGCTCTCGGCTTACGCGCGATCCAACGGCCTCTCGCGTCCGGGGATGCTCTTGCCCGCGTCGCAGGAACCCCAGCCCGCCGAGTCCATCGGTCCGTACCGCCTGGTCCGCAAGATCGGTGAAGGCGGAATGGGCCAGGTTTGGCTCGCAGAGCAATCCGAGCCCATCCGCCGGCAGGTTGCGCTGAAGCTCATCCGCACTGGAGCATTCGACGACGCGCTCCTGCACCGCTTCCAGGCTGAGCGCCAGTCGTTAGCGCTCATGGACCACCCGGCTATCGCCAAGGTCCTCGACGCCGGGGCCACACCCGCCGGACAGCCCTACTTCGTGATGGAGTACGTTCCAGGCGAGCCCATTACGAAATACTGCGACGAGCACAAGCTGTCCATCCCCGCGCGGTTGGAACTTTTCGTCAAGGTCTGCGAAGGCGTCCAGCACGCCCATCAGAAGGCGGTCATCCATCGCGACCTCAAGCCGGCCAACATCCTCGTGGTCGAAATCGACGGCAAGCCTGCGCCGCGCCTGATCGACTTTGGCCTGGCCAAGGCCGTAGCGGAGTTGCCCATCGCCGGCGAATCCCTATTCACCGGCGTCTGGGGAATCGCAGGCACACCCGGATACATGAGCCCCGAGCAGGCCGCCGGCAGCGACATTGACACTCGTACGGACGTCTACTCGCTCGGCGTCGTCCTCTACGAAATCCTCACCGGATCGATTCCCTTCGACGCAGCAAAGTGGCGCACGCAGGCCCTCGAAGAGGTTTTGCGCCAGCTCCGCGAGCAGGATCCGCCCCGCCCCAGCACGCGACTTGCGATGGATGGGCAACTGGCGAGCTCCGCAGCTCCTTTGCGCGCGATCGAGCCCAGGCAACTTTCCGGCCAGCTCCGCGGCGATCTCGACTCGATCACCATGAAAGCGCTGGAAAAGGACCGCGCACGGCGCTACCAAACCCCTTCAGAGCTCGCCGCCGACGTTGAGCGCCACCTTCACAACGAACCTGTCCTCGCCCGGCCGGCAAGCGTCGCCTACCGGGCACGGAAATATGTTCGCCGTCACCGCCTGGCTGTCGCTGTCGGCGCGTCCCTCATCGTCTTGCTCGCCACGTTCGCCGTGATTGAAGCCGTCCAGCTCCGCCGAATCACCCGCGAGCGCGACCGCGCCAACCGCATCACCGATTTCATGACCGGTATGTTCAAAGTCTCCGATCCCGGACAGGCTCGCGGCAATCAGGTCACCGCTCGTGAAATCCTCGACAAGGCCTCATCTCAAATCGACGCTGGTCTCGTCAGCGATCCCGAACAGCAATCGCAAATGATGATGGTGATGGGACTGGTCTACGAAAACCTCGGCCTCTACGATCGCGCCGAGTCGCTCTACAGCAAGGCCGCCGACAATCGCCTTCAGCGCCTCGGTGCTGAAAACGACGATACGCTCAGGTCGCAGGCTTCCGTTGGCTGGATCCTTTACCGCCGCGGCCGGCTGCCCGACTCCGAAAGCCTCCTTCGCCATGTCGTTGACGTTCGCACCAAGCGTTACGGTCCCAGGAACCGCGACACCATGATTGCGATGGGATACCTCGGTGTCGTGCTCTTGGATGAAGGGCACCCCGCCGAGGCAGAATCGCTCGAGCGCCGAGTGCTCGACTATCGCCGTCGCACTCTCGGTGACACCAACCCCGACACCCTCGCGGCCATGAATCACCTGGCTCTTGCGCTCATGGGCGAGGGCAAATGGCCTGAAGCCGAAAGTCTCGACCGCGAGGAGCGGGCCATTTTTAGTCGTACTGACGGCAACGACTCGCCGCACACCCTGAGAGCGGCGGAGAATCTCGGCATCGTCCTTTACCGTGAAAAGCGATTCGCCGAGGCTGAAGCGCTGGATCGCGAAACCCTGGCCACTAAGCGCCGTGTCCTGGGACCCGATCACCCGGAGACCATCCGGACTATGAATACGCTAGCTGCGGTGCTCACCGACGAAGGCAAGCTCGAGGAGGCTCAGTCGCTCGCCGAGCAGGTCGTTGATGCCCGGACACGTCTGCTCGGTCCCGACCACCCTCTGACTCTCTCGGCCATGAGTAATCTTGCGGAGATCCTCACCCGCCGCGGCAACTATGCGCGTGCAGAACAACTCCTCACGCAGGCTTACGCCACTGAAGTTCGCGTCCTTGGCCCCAACAACCCCGCCACCGCGCTCAGCACCTATAACCTTGCCTGCCTCAAGCTTCGCGAGGGGCATCGCAACGACGCTCTCCGCCTCCTCCGTGACTCCGTCGACCACGGCCTGGCCGGTTGGGTCATCAAAGACATGCCGGACGACCCTGATCTAAAGCCGCTTCACGGCGATCCCAGTTTCACCGCGCTGCTCACCTACGCGAGCTCTCGCACTCCGGCACCTCCCTCCAAATAGCTGCATCCCGCGCGCCGATTTGGCCAGATTGGCCGAATACCATGATTGCCGGCAGCACGAACAGATTGTTGCTTGGAACAATGGCGAAGGCGCCATAAAGTATGGGGGATGGGCTTGCGAAACTCCGATCTGCGCGAAACCTTTCATCCGTTCTTGAGCCTACGTATTGTTCAAGTCAAGATGATATTGCGAGCTTCTCCCACTGGGTCATTTACCATGCGGCACTCGTTATCCCAGATCATCGTCTTGTTCGTTTCCGGTTCGGTGGGTGACCACTGCAAGCCCGGTATTGTCGGGTTTTCGGTTGCTGCAAACGCTGCCCAGGATGCTGCCATCTTCTTCGCCAGCGCCTGCGCCTCGGGGGTGTTTCCAGTCCCCTGCTCGCACCGCTTGGTGTTGTCCATCGCCAAAATCCGGATCGGCTTTCAAATCAATTATATAAATCGGGCTCCGAATTTGGCGTGTTCTCATGTAAAACTGGTCGAATGATTCGCTTGCTGCAACTCCTGGTTGGTTTCTTTGCTCGATGTTTCCTCTCTCGCCGTGATCTGATGATGGAAAACCTGGCGCTGCGGCAACAACTTGGCGTTTTGAAGAGGAAGCATCCTCAACTGAGATTTGGCGCTTCTGACCGATTGTTCTGGGCAATCTTGCGGCGGCTTTGGCGGCGTGGATGGAAGCAGACGTTGGTCCTTGTTCGACCAGAGACTGTCATTCGCTGGCATCGGACGGGCTTCCGACTGTACTGGAAATGGATATCACGCAAACATGCCGTGGTCGGCAGGAAGCAGACAAGCCAAGAACTACGTGAGCTGATCTTTCGGATGGTAGCCGAGAATCGCACCTGGGGTGCGCCTCGGATTCACGGCGAACTAAAGATGCTCGGCTTCGATATCTCCGAGCGGACGGTATTGCGTTGGATGCGAAAGGCCCCTCGGGATTCTGAGCCGGCGAGACAATGGGCAGCATTCTTAAGCAATCACCGAGAAGCCATCGCTGCCATGGATTTCTTCACTGTGCCAACGCTCACTTTCGGCGTGTTGTATTGCTTCTTTGTGATTGCCCATGACCGGCGGCGTATCTTGCACTTCAATGTCACACGGTACCCGACGACCGCGTGGGTCGCGCAGCAACTCCGTGAAGCGTTTCCCTACGACTCTGCGCCGAAGTACCTCATTATGGATCGTGAGCACACTTTCTATGGCGAGGTTCTGGATACGTTGGAAGGCTTGGGCGCGAGCCCGGTTCGCATCGCGATTCGGAGTCCCTGGCAGAACGGAGTCGCCGAGCGATTCGTCGGTAGCTGCCGCCGCGATCTGCTTGATCATGTGATTGTTGCAAACGAGCGCCACCTGAAGCGTCTGATGTCCGAATATGTTCGCTACTACAACGAGGATCGGACTCACCTCGGGCTGGCGAAGGAGACGCCTGCATGTCGAACCGCGGTTGCAATTGCCAACCCCAACAGCAAGGTCGTCTCAATGCCGAGGTTGGGTGGCTTGCATCACCGCTACGATCTCGCCGCCTGAGCTGCTCGCACCTGCCAATGGCCGGCAACTCTCGAAAACATCTACCAGATTTGTGCCTCTGCACAGTCTTCAACAGGCTGCCTCATTTCAATTGCCATCGAAAGCACCATCCCGCAGCTGGTGTGATCGGGGCGACCGGCGTATGATACGCTCCGACAGTCGAGCTTAGTCTCCCGGCTCGATCCAAGATCGAGTTTTGGCGAGGGACAGCTACAAAATCGACACGGGTGATGTAGCGGAAAAAAGCAGATGCGTGCCAGGAATCGTCGCTATCGCTTTTATTATCAATAGTTTATGCTGGTCGGGGCGGAGGGATTCGAACCCCCGACCCTCTGCTCCCAAAGCAGATGCGCTACCAGGCTGCGCTACGCCCCGACGGTCTTGTTTGATTGTATCGTGAATCGAATTCAGACTGCTTTAGCGCTGCCGCACGCGGCTCAGTTGCAAAGCGGCGAGGCATCCGCACGCCTGGAGGCTGGGGCTTGGCTGGTCTCGTTCGATGCTACAATCGAAAGGATGCATGGCGGCTATAGTTCAGCGGCAGAACGCCTGACTGTGGCTCAGGATGTCGTGGGTTCGATCCCCACTAGCCGCCCCAACTGGCAGGGACCGCAGGGGGTGCCATGAGCAACGTTGGCCGAATTGCCGATT
>Ga0302324_100004043_pt1 | contig 32729 bp, 26 predicted proteins | sample Palsa_T0_1_FD_201949 | JGI IMG/M metagenome (GOLD analysis project Ga0302324, IMG submission 201949) | Peat permafrost microbial communities from Stordalen Mire near Abisko, Sweden - Palsa_T0_1 | ecosystem: Environmental > Terrestrial > Soil > Palsa > Peat permafrost | place: Sweden: Abisko... | reverse complement strand
TCACGTCGGCGACGTAGAAGATGTGTTCGTACGTCCCTCCGGGAAACCCGGCGCCGATCGCCGCTCGCACGACCGACCGAGCGCCGTCGCACCCCGCAACGTACTGGGCTTCGATCGCGACTGGGCCGCTCGGCGCTTCTGCGTGCACGACGATCGCGCCACCGTGCACCTCGATCTTCTCGACCGTCGTGCGCCGCTCGACCGCGCCGTTCCCTCGCTCGGTCGGCGCGAGGAGCTCGGCTTCGAGCCGCTCGACGAGGAGCGCCTCGTGTGCGTCTTGCGGAAAGATCACCCCGAACGGAAACGGGCTCAGGCCCGCTCCTGCGGTCGACAGATCGACGTGCGCTACGTGCTCGCCGCGCCGCCACAGGTTGATGCCCCCGAGCACGACACCGCGGTCGATGACGTCTCGCGCAAACCCGAGCTGCCGATAGAACTCGAGCGTACGCGCTTGCACCGCGAGCGCACGCGACGTCGTGCCCGGCCCTTCCGCTGCATCGACGATGCGTGCGCGCACACCGAGCTTCGCAAGAAGGAGCGCGAGGAAGAGCCCGGTAGGGCCGGCCCCGACGATGACGACATCCGTTTCTCGTTGGCTCATGGGAGTGATGATGCCCTTAGGGCTCGAACGCTCCAATCGACGGAGGGTTTGGGCGGGTGACGTACGCGTAGTCGAAAGGCGCGTAGTCGGTGTTCGTTCCTGCATGCGACGCCGGGCTGCTGGCGCTGATCGTGAAGTCTTGCGCGACGGGCGACGTCGAAGTCTCCGCGGCAAGCATGGGGTCCACACCCATGAGGTTCGAGCCCGTCGGGATCGTGGAGTAGTTGGTCGGCGTAGTGATGCAGTTGCTGCTCGACAAAGGAGCGCCCGACTTGAGCGTGGCGACGACATTGTTCGCCCACGTCGTTCCGGGCGTGACGTCCACGCCACCCGACGACGTGCCACAGCGATCCGCGATCACGACCGTGGTTTGGTTCGCGTCCGTTCCGTTCTGCGCGTTTGCGCCGAGGATCACGATGTTGTTCGTCACCTGATTGTCGTTGCCCCAGCTCACGATCTCCGATCCGCCGTACTGTTGCTGCTGAACGTTATCGCCCACGAGCGTGTTGTTGCGAATGGTGACGTGGCTCGTCGGCTGCGCGCCAGCCGCCTCGATCCCGCGACCGCCGTTGCCCCAAATCAAATTGTTCTCGATGAGCGTATCTTGCGCGTAAGGCGTCGTCCCATAAGTCGCGTCGGCGTAGTCGAACGAGTCGACGATGATCCCTTCGCCGTCGGTCTGAAGGTTTGCTGGGATGTCGGACTCGATGTTCGCGTACGAGAAATTGTTTCGAATGACGATGTGAAATCCTGGCAGCGTGTCCGACGCCTGCATTTCCCAAAGGTCGATGCCGCTATCGCCATACGTGCTCCGCGAGGAGTTATTGTAGACGGTGTTGCCCTCGAACCTCACGTAGTCCGCGTGCAGCGCTCCGAGCCCTGCGCCGCCGCTGTCGTGCGCGATGTTTCGCACCGCTGTGATGTGGTGATAGACGATGACGTTGCCGCCACTGAGTGTGTTGGTGCCCGCCGTGAATGCGCTGCCCGTCGCGGTGTCTTCGAGATCGAAGCCGTCGACCATGACGTAGCTCGCGTTCACCATGAACCCATTGTAAGGATCCGTGCTCACGACCTTCGCGCCACCCGCCGACGCGGCGCGGAAGACGACGTAGCCCGAGCACGTGTCTGCGGATCCGGACGTCGTGACGAGCACCGTCTCGTCGTAGACGCCGTCCGCGACGGTGACGCAGTCACCTGCGTGGAGCGCGAGCTTCGTGGCGGCGCCGATCGTCTTCAACGCCGAAGTCGTGGACGTACCGCTATTCGAGTCGTTGCCTGTCGTCGACACGAAGTACTGGTTCGCGCACGTGTAGAACCCCGCGTCGATGCCGAGCGCTGCCGCACATCCGCCCGTGGAGACGCCGCTGTCGCCGCCGCCATCGCCGCCGCCATCCGGAGAGGCCCCGCCCTCACCGCCTGTGCTCGCATCGGGCGACGGGTTGTTCGAGCTCGACCCACAGGCCGCGCAAATCACGAGCACGAAGAGCCGTGACATCACTGGCCGACGTAGCCAATCCAGATGTTCTGGCGCGTTCCCAACGTCGAGGTGACGACGAGGGTGGCTGTCTTCGTGGTGCTCGTGAGCGCGCCAGTCGACGTGACCGTCAAGTTGACTTGGGTGCCGTTCGAGCCGGTCGCGTTGTCGAAGGCCAGCGTGATGGGCGCCGCGGCACCACCACGTCCGTACACCTGCGCCGTGAGGGTCCAGGGGCCGCTCGTGGCCGAGTCGCTGAAGAGATCGATGGTGAGCGGCTTCGACGAGCTCACCGGCACGACGATTCCAGGCGACATGCCGCCTCCTCGAATCGCCACGGTGTCGTTGAAGACCGGCATCGAGTTGAAGTACGGCGTCCCGTCGGACGGCTGACACGGGTCCGCGCCCGCGGTCGCTCTCGCGTTCGACCACGTGCGCTGGACCATGTAACCGAGGTCGGTCGGAACGTAGAACGACGTCGGGAACTGCGCGCACAAGTCACCGATCTCGCCGCCGCCGAGGAAGGACTGCCAAGCGAAGTGGTTCTCATCGACCTGCGAGTATGCAGGCGTGGAAGAAGGGAACGGATCGCTCGACGCTTCCGCGAGCTCGTGGCTCGATGTCGCGGTGATGACGTTGACGCCAACGAGGTCGCCGAACATCGGACACTCGGGGATGACGGCGTACGCCACCGTGACGTTGTTGATGGTCACGTTGTCGTGATAGCCGCCGAAGCTCTGGCAGCTCAGCTCGCCCGCCGACACGCCGCCGTCGCTCGTCATCGAGATGGTGGCGAGCGAGATGACCGTCGCTGTCGGGTAATAGAGCGTGTAGATGGTGCTCGGGTCGGGCGTCGTGCCGAACTCGGGGTGGGTGCCGTCGAAGCGCGCCTGCAGCCACGCTTGGATGTACGCGTCGGTGATGTTGCCGATGTCGGCGGGGACGATCTGCGCGCTCGTGAGCGTGATGGGAGTCGCCGAAACGATCGCCCCGACCTTGTATTCGGACAGGCCGCTCCAATACATCGATGCGCCGACCTTCGAGGTGAAGTCCGTCAGCTCGGTCGCGTAGTCGAAGCCGGGGAAGAACACCGGCTGCACCTTCGGCGAAGTCAGCACGGCGCCGCCCTGATTCGCGGATTGAGGCGCGTCGATGGTGAACGCTGGATAGCTCACGCTCGTCTCGACCACGTTGATATCGGGTTGCACGACGGCATCGCTTCCGGCGTCGGGGACTCCGCTGTTGTCGCTTGAGCCGCAGGCCACGAGAAAGAGGACGACGAAGGGGACGTAGAGCGCACGCATGGGAACCTCGCGCGCGGCAGCTTACAGTCGCTCTTCGTCCGCGATGGGGAGTTTCGCTGGCGCCGGCAACTTCCGCTCGCGACGGTTTCGTCGATCGATTCGATCTGGACCTGGCGCTCGTGCCGCGGTCACTTGGCGCCGTCCGCCAACGTCGTCGTTGTCGTGGCTCAAAGCCAGCGACGACCTGGCGCCGCTTTTCCCACCGTTGGCGCCGAACCGAGACCGCTGAGGCATACGCTCACAGGCGTCACCAGGAGCAACGCCATGTCGCATTCGTCTCGCCCTGCACGTTTCTGCTCGATCGCAGCCGTCGCGCTCGTCGCGGCCGTGGGTTGCTCGTCGAATCCCGACGACGGAGCCGTCGCGTGGTCGTCCGAAGCGCTCACCATCCCGGCGTCGCTCTGCGGAAAAGCTGCCATCGCGACGATCGACGACATCCCCGCGTACCCAAACGATTGCGGCGACGTGAACGTGTGGTCCGACGACGGCCGCACGACGCAAACCGTGCCCGGACAAGGTACGGCGTGGGTGCAAACCGAAGGCGGCTACGGCTACCAGTGCACGGAGCTCGCGTCGCGCTACATGCACTTTCGTTTCGGCACGACGACGCACTGGGGAATCGCAGAAGCGAAGGACATGTGCGCGACGCATCCGACCGACGTGTCGAAGACGAGCTCACCGGTCGAAGGCGATTTGATGGTCTTCGCGGCGGGCGTTTGCGTCGGCGCTGCGGGTCACGTCGCGGTCGTGTCGAGCGTGACGAGCACGACGGCATCGGTCGTTCAGCAAAACGAAACGGCGAACGGCAAAGGCACCTACAACCGGACCTGCGCGTCTTGCTTTCTCCACGCCGCGCGCAACAACGTCTGCGGTGACGCGGCCAATGGGGCGCATTGTGGCGCCGTGAATGGATTCGGTGGAACGAGCGGCACACGCTACGTTTGCAACGACTACGCAGTCGCGTCGTCGACGGTTTGCGCCGACGGTTGCAACGTCTCGGACGCAGGCAGCGTGTGCGCAGCGCCCGATGCAGGCGATGACGCAAGCAGCAAGGACGATGCGAGCACCACGAAAGCACACGATGTCGCGCTCGCCCCGCCCGAGAGCGGCGCGGCGAGCGCAACGAACAGCGGGGGATGCTCGGCCGCGCCTCTCGACAAAAATCTCGACGCACGTGCAGCGCTTCTTTCGCTGCTCGGACTTTTCGTGCTCGTGCGGCGCCGACGCGACTAACCTAGGTGTGTGCTCGAAGGCACTCCCAGGGATTACGAACGGTGTCCGTTCGGGCGATTCACCATCACGCAGTCGTGTGTTTTGTGGTGCGCGTCGCCGACGCTCGCGGGCTGGCACATTTGGGGTCGGCCCGCAGTCGAAGAGACGGCAGTCCTTTTGCGTTTGATGTCGGCGTACACGCAAATGGAAACGCCGTTCGACGTCGTCGCCGACACGCGCGGCGTCGAGCTCGTCAACACGGCGGCGCTTCCGCTTCTCGTGTCGTGGGTGATTCACAATCGCGCCGAGCTCAAAAAACGAGTTCGTCTCCAAGCCAACGTCATTCAGCGAGACTCGATCGGCTTTCTGCTCGTCGGGATCATCGCTTCGGTTGGCGACACGCACCCGCTTCGTTCGTTCACCGATCCACTCGAAGCGTTTCGAACCGTGTCGCCGAAGGATGGTCCGGCGGTGTGCGAAGAGGTCGAATCGCTCGTCGCTCGCGCGCGCGGCGTTCCGCACGAGCTTCACACGCTGCGATCTCTTCTCGCCTCGAACACGGATGCACCGGCCCGCGACGCCGCACGCGTTCTCTCCACGTCGACACGCTCGCTCCAGCGCGTGCTCGAACGTCACGGCACCTCGTACCATGACGAACAAACGAACGCGCGCTTCGCGAAGGCGCAGGCGCTGCTTCGCGGGAGCGACATCAAGATCGCGCACGTCGCGTCGCGCGTGGGCTGGTCGACGCGCACGCTCACGAACGTGTTTCGTACGAAGACTGGTTTGTCGCCCGCCGACTGGCGGAAGACCACAACGCTATTCCGAACGTGAAGAACGTGACCCGGGACGCGACGCCACCGTTGATGTGGCCGATGACCCAATACTTCACCCTGGTCGAGCGTTCACAGGGTGTGCGAATCGTCGCCGTCATATTTGCCGCCGTCGTGGTCGCCTGTGCCCACCCTTCCGCACACGCGCCTAGCCCACCCTTGGCGAAGGCGGTTTCAGCGCCCGCCGTCGCGGAAGCCCCGGAGGAGGTCAGCTACCCCCTCGCGCCCTATCAACCCAACTGGCCCGAGCCGAGCCCGCCCAAGGTCTACGTGACGATGACCGTGAACGAGGGACCGGGATCGCTCGAGCGCGTGGCGATCGAGCGCGTCGCGCAGGTTTGCTTCCTGGGTTCTTTGTCACCCGGCCTCACCGCCAAGGTGACGATGACGATCGACACACGGGCCGACGGTACGACCGAAGGCCTGAGCGTCGAGGGCGCGAGCACGGAGCTCGGGCTGTGCTTGTCGCAGGGCCTCGCAAAGCTGCCACTTCACGAAGAGGGGACGAATCAGCGCGTGGTCGTGATTCTCGACGCCAGCGTCACCGTTTCCTGAAGCGCCATACCGACGAGATGCGCTCTGCTACGCTGCGGGCAGTGCGGTTGATGGTGGGCCTCTGTGCGACGCTCGTCGCGGCGACCGCGCACGCGGGGCCGCTGGCCTTCATCGCGGACGAGGAGCGCAACCAGATCGATGTCATCGACACCGCTAACGATACCGTCGTGGGGACGGGCATCTCGGTCTATCCGATGGGCGCGCCCACCGGTGTCACGCTGTCTCCGGATGGCAAGACGCTCTACGCCACGCTCGACGGCACGATGGGCTCGCTCGCCATCATCGACGCAGTCGCACTGATGCTGGTCGGCACCGTGACCGTAGGCGCGAGCCCGTATGCGGCGGCGCTTTCGCCAGACAGCGCGTTCGCTTACGTGTCGAATGCCAAGGACGACACCGTGTCGATCGTCGACACGACAGCGCGGGCGGTCGTGGCGGTCGTACCGGTGGGGCAGAGTCCGCAGGGCATCGTCGTGACGGCCGATGGAACGCGCGTGTATGTCGCCAACAAGGTCTCGAACACGATCTCGGTCATCGACGCCGCGTGCCGCACCGTGACGAGCACCGTGACTGTCGCGGGTGTGCAGCCCATGGCGATGACGCTCACGCCCGATGCGCAAACCATCTACCTCACGGGTGTGAGCTCGAGCGCTCTCGTGGGGCTCGACATCGCGACGGATACAGTCTCCGCGCCGATCATGGTCGGGACATATCCGGCGGCGATCGCGATTACGCCCGATGGCACGCATGCGTACGTCGCCAACGCAAACGACGGGACGGTGAGCGTGGTGGATCTTACGGCGGCGAAGGTGAGCGCTACCATCAACGTAGGCGCGATCCCCGACGGCGTCGCCGTGACGCCCGATGGGACACAGACCCTCGTGACCAACGCGAACGGCGACTCGCTGTCGGTCATCGACACCGCGAGCAATCAGGTCACCAATACCCTGATGAAGGTAGCGATCTTCCCTGCCGGAATCGTCGTCACACCCCTCCCCCATGGGCCTTCCGACGCTGGCGTTGGAACGTGTGCCTCGGACGGAGGAGACGCAGGGCTATCGGACGCCACCACCGACGTGGGCGCGGACGAAGATGCGTCGACGCACGAAGCGAGCTCGTCAGGGTGTGGGTGCCAATCCGCCGGGCAGCCCGGCCCGCGCAACGGATGGGTGCTTGCGCTCGGGTTGTCCTTCCTCGTTCAGGGTCGTCGACGACAAAGGCGCTAAAGGATCGACGCCTTCGCGGCGAGCTCCGCCCGCGAACGGATCCCGAGCTTCCGGAACACGCTCTGGAGCTGATTGGCGACCGTACGCACCGAGCAATGCCTCGCTTCGGCGATCTCGTTGTTCGATTTGCCCGCGAGCGCGAGAAGCGCGACCTCGCGCTCGGCCGACGTGAGGTCGCCCGCCTTGTCGGCATCGTCCACGTCGAACGAGAGGATGGCGACCGTCTGTCCATCGCCCGAGTACTCGACGCGGAGGTTCTTCGGCGTCGCTTGTGTCGCGCTCGGCGGGGGCATATCGGCGGTCGGCGGCTCCGTCGTGGGCTTCTTCGGATCGTTCACGCGCTCACCTTGCTGCGCGCGGGCGCCGTTCGCGCACGCCACACGCGAATGAGCTCCACGCGGCTCTTCGCGCCGAGCTTGCCGCCCGCGGTCGAGAGGTGCATCGCCACAGTCGAAGGGGCGATGCCGAGCTCGTACGCGATGAGCTTGTTCGCGTGCCCCTGCGCGGCATACGCGACGACCTGCGCCTCGCGCGGCGAGAGCTCCGCGAAGGCAGGCACCTGAGGATCGTTTCGCACGGCGACGATGTAGCGCTTGCCGTCATGATCGAAGTGGTCGAGGAGCGTCCAGCGGCCGGAGACGAGCGCTTTCCACGCTTCGACGGCACCTGGCGGATCGGCGTGGCGCGAGCTCCCGCGCGCGCGTGACATCGACTTCGCCGCCTCCTTCAGCGCATCGAGCGACGTGTCAGCTTGATCGCCAGCGTGCTCGACGCGTCCACCCGGCGTGAGCACCGTGTCGGCGTCGCTCGGAGCGCTCGTGCGCCTGCCACGACGAAGGCGCATGCCCGCCGCCATGTGCGCGGCGACGCGGCTCCACGCGACGGCTTCCGCCCGCTTGACCCCGGTGATCTCGGGAAGAGGAGCACCCACGAGGCAACCCAGGAGCGTCGACGAGTGAGCGGTGGGGGGCTCGGTAGCGGCCACGCTCATGAAGTCGACGATGCCGAGGGGCGCGAGAAATCTCTGATGCATGTCGAGCTCACGGACGCGCTTGCCCATCTGGAGCCGACTGCTCATCGTCGAGCACGTCGCGCGGCCCCCGACGGCAGCCGTGGCGTCCTTGATGAAGCGGTAGGTGATGTCGTTCGACACCTGGGCTTCGAGCATTCGCAAAGCCTCGAGCGCCCCATCCGGCGTGCCGCGCGCAACGGGCGACGAGACGTGCACCCGCTCGCCATCCACCTCGTAGAACATGCCGCAGGTACCGAGACCATGATCGAGCCCTGCACGGGCCGCCCGGTCGACGAGGCGCGCGAGCCACGTGCCGTCATCACCGTCGAGGCGATATGCCGCCTCGATGACGCTGACCAAATCCCCGTGTGACGCTACCGCCATCGATTGCTCACGCCGACGATACCACGCGTGGATGGTTGGCGCCTTCGCGGCGCAGTAGGCAATTGACCGTGCCAACAGGCACGGTCAATGACTCTTGCTGGGAAAGGCGGCGCAGCCCCCTGTTACCAATTGACCGTGCCAAAGGCACGGTCGATGACTCTTGCTGGGAAGGCAGCGCAGCTGCCGTTCCCAATTGGTCGCACGAGGCTAGGCATTTCGACTATCAGGACATGTCGCACATGTCTCCGCAGGTTCGAGAGCTCTGCGACTTGGTGATCCGCTGGGTGCATCTCATCGCGGGCATCATGTGGATCGGCAACTCGCTCCTCTTCAACTGGCTCGACCGCAACCTCGAGAAGCCTTCGAACCCCGAGCCTGGCTATCAAGGCAAGATCTGGCTTCTGCACAGCGGCGCGTTCTACGACGTCGACAAGAAGCTCCTGCGCCCGCACGAGATGCCGAAGACCCTCCACTGGTTCAAGTGGCAGAACTTCACCACGTGGACGAGCGGCATCCTCCTTCTCTTGGTCGTCTATTACGCCGGCGGCGGCGCCCTGCTCATCGATCCGAGCGTGCGCGCGCTCGGGACGACCATCGCCATCGCGATCAGCCTCACGTTCATCGTCGTCTCGTGGTTCGTCTACGATCTCGTCTGGATATCGCCCCTGGCGAAACGGCCGCTCCTCGCTTCGACGATATCGCTGCTCTACATCGGCGCGGTCGCCTACGCGCTGACGACGATCTTCAGCGGACGCGCGGCCTACATCCACGTCGGCGTGATCCTCGGCACACTCATGACGGGCAACGTCTGGTTCGTCATCGTGCCTTCGCAGCGGGAGCTCGTGAGGGCGACGATCGAAGGCCGCGAGCAAGACGCTTCGATCTCGCTCCGCGCCAAAGAGCGCTCCATCCACAACAACTACATGACGTTCCCGTTGCTCTTCATGATGGTGAGCAACCACTTCCCGATCACGTACGCGGGACGGCATGCGTGGAGCGTCCTCTGCGTCCTCTCGCTCGGCGGCGCGCTCGTTCGTCACCTGATGAACGTGCGGTTCACGTACAAACCGTGGCTACCCATTGCAGCCGTCGTGGTGACGGCGACGCTCGGCGCGCTCTTCTTCCTCACACGACCCGAGCATGCCACGACGAGCCCGACGACTTCCGGTGAGAAGGTCGCCTTCCACACCGCCCTTGGCGTGATTCACGAGCGTTGCCAGCCGTGCCACAGCGCGCAACCCACCGACGACGTATGGAAGAACGCGCCAGCGGGTGTGATGCTCGACACCCCCGAGCAAATCAAGCGGCTCGCACCGCGCATCAAGGAGCGCGCGGTCATCTCCCGCACGATGCCGCTCCAGAACAAGACCGGCATCACCCAAGCCGAACGGGATCTCATCGGCGATTGGATCGACCAGGGCGCCAACTGAATGAGGTCGGTTCAGTGGCGCAACGCTTCGAAGAGCGGCACGAACGTGACGGCCGAGACGAGGCCGAGCGCCAAGAGCCACAGCAGGCTGCGAAGCACGATCATCGTGACCGACGCTTGTTGGCCGATGACGCCCCTCGGCAACTTGGCGTACGCATACGTGATGTCTGGCCGGGAGTCGTAGACGATCACGTCCTCGGCGACGAGGCGGACGTGCCTCTCGACGCTGCGATAGCCAGACTCGTCGGCCACGACCTCCGCTCGCACGTGCACCTCCGCGCGGTCGCAACCTTCGCGGGACCCTTCGGCGACCCGGGCTGCGATCGACGACAGGTCGATCCGAGGCTCGTCGATGCGACCCTTCGCGATGTTGCAAGCGACCCATCCCTCTGAACCGTGGTCGAGCAACGCGTCGACAGTGGTCGTCGCGACGAGCCGATCGGCCTCGGGTGCCTTCACCCGGAACGGCAAGAGGTGGAGCACCATGCCGCTGCCCGTACGACCCGCGAGGCCAATCATGGCCGTCGCGTGCCACAAGCCAACCGCGCCTTGCCCTACGGCGACGACGCCTATCGCGCCTTGACCGATGCAAAGGATCCCGCGCGCGAGCTGCCCGACGGCGATGACGCCGAGCGAGAGCTGCCCGATGGCGATCACCCCAACGGCGACCTGTCCAACCGCGAAGAACCCCGGCTGGTCTGGATCGGTCGAGAGCAATCGCATCGGCCCAGTCTACGTCACATGCACGTCGACGCGTCCACGCACGTCGCCGAGGTGCATGCGACCCCGCCGTTGCATGTGTCGAAGAAGACCGCGCAGTACGTCTCACACCACGCGTTGGCACACGTCACGGTGCCATTGCACGATGCGTATCCCGAGCAACAGATCGTGCTCGCGTCCGCGGCGCTGGTCACCTCGCCGGCGCACGCGAAGCTGCCTTGGCATTGGACGTCGCACGTAGCACCCGCACAGTTGACGTCTTGCGAGCACGCGCTGACGCCGCACGTGATTGCGCACGAGCCCGCCTCGCAGTCGACGTCACCCGTGCAGGCCGAATAGCCCGAGCAATCGACGGTGCAGGCGCTGCCGCCACACGAGACCGTTTGGCTGCACGCGTAGTCGCCCGAGCATTCAATCGCGCAGCTGCTCGCTTTCGTGCAGTCGATGTCGTCGCCGCACGCTTGAAAGCCGCCGCACCCCACCGCGCACGGGATGTTCGGCGGGCACGTGATTGGATTTTGGCACGCTTGATAGCCGCTGCAGTCGAAGGCGCACGTGCCGCCGTCGAGGCATGTGCCGCCGGCATCGGCACACTCTTTTGCGCACAGCGCCTCGTAATTGACCGAATAACCATCGGGGGCATCGAAGGCCGCGTCCGCTGCGTCGCCTCCATCAGGTGTGCTCGACATCGCGTCGAGCGCCGCGTCGCTCGCGCTCGTGTCGGGCTCGCCCGTATCGTCGAGCAACCCGCTCTCGTCGAGGCCGCAGGCGCCCGCGAGTGTCGCGAAGAGGGAGACGAGCACAACCCGCCGCATCCTCGAAGGATAGTGCATCATGCGCGCCGAGGAGCGGATTAGGACATGGTCGCGCGCACGTTCGACGACCTCGTGATCGGTGCGGGAATGGGCGGGTTGACCGTGAGCGCGTTGCTCGCGGCGCAAGGTCGCCGTGTGCTCGTGGTCGAAGCGCATGACGTGCCGGGTGGGTACGCCCACACGTTCGAGGTCGGCCACTACCGCTTCTGCGCGCAGGTTCACTACATCTTCGGCTGCGGCCCCGGCGAGCCCGTGCATGAGCTCTTGCGTCGCACCGGTCTCGACGAAGCGGTGCGCTTTCACAGGCTCGATCCCGAAGGCTTCGATCACATCGTCGTCGCAGGCGAGCGCTACTGCGTTCCGAACGGTCTCGATAAGTTCCGTGACCGGCTGACGCGCACCTTCCCGGCCGCAGCAGAGCCCATTCGTCGCTACTTCGACGTCGTCATCGCCATCGGTCGCGAGCTCGACGCGTTGCCCAAGACCGTCGGCCTCCGCGATCTCGTCACCGCTCCCTTTCGCTTTCCGCGTTTGTTGAAGTACCGGAGCTGGACGCTCGGGCGACTCTACGAAGCGCTCCGCATGCCCACTCGGCTACGAACGATCCTCGCGGGGCAATCGGGCGACTACCTGCTTCCTCCGAGCGAGGTGTCGCTCCTCCTACACGTCGCCCTCGTGCGCGCCTACGATCGCGGGGCGTACTATCCCGAGAAGCACTATCGGCACTTCATCGAAAGCGTCGCATCGTACGTGAAGGCGCAGCCCGGATGCGATCTCTTGCTCGAGACCGAGGTCGACCGCATCCTCGTGCATCGAGGCCGTGTCACGGGCGTGCGCACGAGAGGCGGCGATACGTTCTACGCCGAGCGTTACGTCTCCAACGTCGACCCTCGTCGAACCGCGACCCTCATCGGAGAGCAATCGCTACCGAGACGTTGGCTCGACAAGCTCTCCTACGACTATTCGTCGGGCAACCTCACTCTCTACCTTGCCGTGCGCGGTCTGGACTTGCGCGACCACGGCTTTGGCTCGCACAACGTGTGGCATTACCCTCACGACGACATCGACGCGATGTATCGGCGTCAAAATCTGTCCCACGACTTGAGCGATCCGTGGCTCTTCATGTCGACGCCCACGTTGCACACGAGCGAACCCGGCTTGTGCCCGAGCGGGGAACAAATCCTGGAGCTCGCGACGAGCGCGGATCACGCGTGGTTCAGGGCGCTTCGCGACCGTGATCGCCGCGCCTACAACGTCGAGAAGAAGCGCCTGCGTGAGCGGATGATCGCCGTGGTTGAAGAACGCTATGTCCCTGGCTTGAGCAAACACATCGCGGTGGTTGTCATGGGAACACCGACGACCAACGAGCGCTTCTGCGCGGCACCGTTCGGCAACGCCTATGGAGCCGCGCTCACGCCCAAGAACGTGGGGCTTGGTCGCGTGCCGAACGAGACCCCGTTCGACAATCTGTGGCTCGTGAACGCAACCGCGGGGTTCCCGAGCATCGGTGGGACTGTGAAGTCGGGAATCGATCTCGTGGCGAAGCTCGAATGAGCGTCCGTCGTGTCATCGAGTGGACCGTGGCCGTGGCGCTGCTCGCCGCTCTCACGCTTGGGATGTTTTACCCGCTGCTGTCGCAGGTCGTTCACGGCGGAACGCCACGCTGGCTCGAAGGTGATGTGGCCGAGGAGTACTGGCCCGACCTCGTCGTCTTGTGCCGTGGTCTCGCGGAGCACCACATCCCGCGCTGGCTCCCGCTCGAGCATGGTGGCGTGCCCTTCTACGCCGACCCTCAGGCTGCGGTGTACTACCCGCTCAACCACGCGATTTGCGCCTTCGCGGGACCCTCGCCGTCGGTGCACTGGGCCGATGCGCGCGTCGTCGTGCACTTTCTCATCGCGGGCGTTTGCATGACGCTCTTTCTCTCGCGCGAGAACGTCACTCTCCCGTGTGCGGTCGTGGGTGGGGCGCTCTTCGAGCTCTCTCCCTATTTCCGACACAATTGGGAGCTCAACCTCACGTGGGGCTTCGCGTACTTCCCGCTCGTGCTCCTCGCAATTCGCGAGGCGTGCCGTCGCCCAACGCTGCTGCGAGGCTCATTCGTGGGGGTCGCCCTGGCGCTCCTCGTAAGCGTCGGCAGCCCTCCCTCTACGTTCTTTGCGCTCCTCGGCGTCTCGTTTTTCGCGTGTTACGTGCTCGTCGCGGCGTTTCGCGACGGAACACCCGCTCGCGCGCTCGCGCTCGCATTCGCCTTCGCGTTGCTCACGGCCGCGTGCCTCCTGCCCATGATGCTGCTTCCGACGTGGGAGCTCACCAAACAATCGGTCCAGACAGGCCACGACTACCTCACGACGTCCGAGGGAGGGGCTTCGGTGCGGGACATGTTGGGCGTCCTTCTTCCTTCGCTGACCGATCACTACTACGTGGGCGTGCTCACGCTCGCGCTTCTGCCACTCGCATTTCTCGGACCGAAGCCATTTCTTATGCGGTGGTTTTTCCTCGGGCTGGCGGTGTTTGCGGCGTTGATGATCGCGGGAGCCAACACGCCGTTCTATCGCCTCGCGTACAGCGTCGTGCCCGGCGTCTCGCTCTTTCGCGATCCCACGCGATACAGCTCACTCTACGGAGCGTCGATGGCCGTCCTTGCGGCGGCTGGGCTCGACGCGCTCTTGAATGGTGAGCTCTCTCGCCGGGTGAGGCAGCGCTGGGTAGCGGCGGCGATGACCGCGGCGCTCGTGGGAGTCGTCTTCGGTCTCGTGCCCCCCCTCGATCCACTCACGCGCGGCTCGGGTCTCGTGCGGGCTGGGGCGGTGCTCGCATTGGGGATCGTGGCGTCGCTCGTCGCTCTACGCCTCCCGAAGTGGGGGCAAGCGTGGATGCTCTCCGTCACCATCGGCGCTCTCTCTACAGCGGATCTCTTCCCTTACCTTCCAGATGAGCGGCACACGCGGCCGTGGCCTGTCGCGGAAGGGCACGCCACCGAGGAGGCGTTGCGCGCGCTCGCTCCCGAGCTCGCCCACTTCCGCACGTACGACGAGTTCGGGGTTGGGATGCGCTCCGGCTCACGCTACGAGCAGCGCGACATGCGCGGCTACCAGGATCCGCTCTCCATCGGTCGCTACCAAAAGATGCTTGGGCTCCTCGACGTCACACCGGCCTTGCTCGAGATGTTCAACGTCCGCTGGGTTCTCTACGGCCCTCACTACGCGTTCGGCGACTGGCATCATTTCCTGCCCGATCCTGCGCGCGGCTCTTGGGCCGTACTTCGCTGGCCGCACATCTGGGAGCTCCCGAGCGCGTTGCCGGACGCATTCTGGATGGACGGCGCCGAAGTCGTCGACGACCGGGACGCTGCACTCGAGCGCCTCGCGGCTGTCACACCTTCGCCGGCCATCGTGATGGAGAGGGCGGATGTTCAAGGCCTCGCGCCTTCGCAGCGACGAGAAGGCGTTGCAGTCCCGACGCCGACGGGCGCGTACGTCCCGTGTGAAGCAACCGTCGCGGGTGAGTCCGTGAGCATCACGGTGGACGCGCCGCGACCGGGCTTCGTTCTCGTCAACGAGATTTATTACCCGGGGTGGGTCGCGACGGTGGACGGAGCGCCTGCTTCGATCCTTCGTGCCAACGCGTTGGTTCGTGCCGTCTGGGTCGAAGGGGGCAAACATCGCATCGTGATGGAGTTTCGTCCGTGGCAACCGAGGGTGCTCGAGCCGCTCGCTCTCGTGGCGCTCGGATCCTTGCTCGCGTTTGCGTTCGCCCGAACGCTCATCGCACGGCGGACCCGGGAAACGTGACGCTGCGTTACGCTCGGAGCTGCCCGAGAATTGCCCGCACGTGGCATCCAAGCTCGGTGAAGTCCCGTTCGTGCGAGGTGTCGGTGACGAGCGGGCCCTCGAGGCGCCAGAGGAAGGCCGCGCCGTAGCCGAGCTGCTTGGCGTTGTAGAGGTAGTGCGTGAGCGCGCGTTGCTCCGCGAGCGGAGCGTCGACGATGCCGCACTCGCCGGCGATGAGCGGCAGCGTGCCATCGGTAATGCGACGATCGCCGGTGGCGGCCGCGAGCTCCTCCCTCGACGGCAAGCCACCCTTCGGGTGGTAGACGTGCACGTCGACCGCATCGATTCCCGGCTCGGCGCGAAAGAGCTGCGGGAGATAAACGTGGTAGGTGCCCGTCGTGATCATCGCGCCTGGCATCGCCGCGCGTACGGCGTCACCCACGTGGCGGATGGATCGGCCGAGCACGTGCCACGGCACGCTCTCGCCTGCGCGCACGCAGTTCGGCGAAAGCGCTTCCGGCTCGTTCACGATCTCGACCCCGAACGTCACCGCCGGATCGAGCTTCTCTGCCAAAGGGGCAGCGACGCATTCTGCAAAGCTCGCACATGCGTCGGCATCGCTGAGAATGGCGTGCGTGAGCGCGTCCCCCTCCCGCTTCCAGGAGTTGCCGTCGAGCAGCGTCCAGTACACCCGCAACCCGAGGAGCCGCGCGCACTCCTGCAGCACCGCCACGCCTTCGATGAGCATCGGGTGCGGTCGCTTGGGGCGACCACCTTCGGTGACGATGCCCTCTCCGTTTTCGCAGAGCCACACGCGCACCGCGCTGAAGCCGAGATCGGCGGCCTGGATCATGGGGAGATACGCCCGCAGCGCCGCGAAGTCGCACGGCCACGTGGGGCGCAGCTCGTTCGGCGCAAGATCGTGACCGTAGGCGCCGTCGAGCCACGGAAGGTTGATCCCGAACAGCGGCGGCGATCCTGCGTCGGCGATTGGCGAGGTCATGACCCCGTCAGTTGTCGTCGACCACGATCGTGTTGCCGGCCGTGGCTCCGCCAACCGTGCGGGATGCGCGATCGGGTACGCGGAGAGCGATGATGCCCGAAGCAACGTTCTCGCCACGGAGAGCACTAGCGAGCATGCCGGCGTTCCATTCGTCGTCCCAGGCGTAGTTGAAGCTGTTGCACGCGACGCAGCGTTTCTCGAGCCCCTCGCGGACGATGTCCCGCGCGAGGTCCGAGGAGAGCGCGGCGATGAGCGAGTCGTTCTTGATGTTCCTGCCCTGGTGCCAGCAGAGGTAAAAGCCGTGGTCGCTGAAGCCGATGAACTTCTGCGGGATCTTGCAGCCGTTGATCGGCCGGTATCGCTTGCCCTTTCGGGCGTAGAGCTCGAAGTGATCGAGCAGCTGCTCCTTTTGATTGAACCAGGTGCCCGTCGCCGCGCAGTCCTTCTCGATGTGTACGAGCTGCGCGTGGGCGGCCTTCTCCTGCTCCGGCGTCATCTGCATGTGTGCGGTCTCGGGGACGACCTCGACGTGGGAGAAGCCGCAATACGCGTAGCGCTTGCCACCGATCGATTGCAGGTGCTTGAAGAGATCGTAGAGCTCGAGCGCGTTGTCGCGCTGCATCACCGTGTTGGTGCCCCACTGGATCTTCGTCTCCGAGAGCCACTGCAGCGTGCGCTCGGTGCGCTTGAAGGTCCCCTGACGCTGGCGGATGAAGTCGTGGGACTTCTCGAGACCATCGACGGAGACGGTCATGCAATCGAGCTGCGAGAGGAAATCGAGCTTCTCACGCTTGATGAGCGTGCCGTTCGTGACGAGCTGCACCTTGATGCCGAGCGAGAAAGCGTGGGCGAGGATCTCGTAAATCGCAGGATGAACGAACGGCTCGCCGCCCGAGAACGAGATGGTCTCGATGCCGACCTCGCGCGCTTCGGTGAGCCCGCGTTTGCAGAGCTCCTTGTCCATGAAGATCGCCTCGGAGGGGCGACGGCACATCTGGCAGGTGAGGTTGCAGTACTCGCTCAGCGCGACGTCCATGCGAACGTAAGAGCTGAAGAGGACCTCCTTTCCGCAGGTCGAGCAGGTCTCGCGCTCGAGGGCCTCGCGGCCGCTCATCGTGTGGCACACGTCAGCCCCGCACACGCAACGCCGCGTCTTCGGGCTCATACGAGGACCGCGTCCGCGTCGGTGGTCTTGGCCGTCACGAAGGGAGTCGCCGTGCTTCCGAGAGCGCGGTCGGCAGTCTCCACGTCCGAGCACGCCGCGAGGCAACCGGGGCAACGCGCCGTGAGCCCGAGGATATTCAGCTGCTTCTGGATCGGCGAGTGCCAGACGTCGCCGATACGGTCCTTGTAGACGTTGCCCATCTTGTCGTTTCGCATGAAGAAGCACGGAAACACATCGCCGCGCCAATCCACCAAAAGGAACTTGGACGGGAGGTAGCAGCCTCCGGCCGGGATGGGGCGCTCGCCTTCGATGAGGTAGCCGGGGATCGCCGGGAAGAGCGACTCGGTGTAGATGCGCACGTTCCGCGACGTGGCGTACGCCCGCACCTCGTCCAATCGACGCTCGAGCTCGGCGCGCTGCGACTCGCGGTACTTGCGGAGGAGCGAGAACCTGGGGATGTCCTTGTCGGGGCCCGAGATCTCGGTTTGGAACGGCTGGTACGACACCTCTTTGACGCCGAGCTCCACGGCGAGATCGACGAGGTGCGTGAGCGTCTCCAGTGTCTCGCGCATGATGACGCCCGAGAGGCCCACGCGGATGCCACGGGCGCGGGCGGAGCGCACCGTGTGCACCGCTTTGTCGTAGACGCCTTCACCGCGTAGCTCGTCCTGCACGGGCTGGGGTCCGTCGATGGAGACGTGAAGCTGGACCGACGGCGTCTTCGAGAGGCGCTCGAGGTGCGCGTCGGTGATCATCGTCCCGTTGGTGACCACCTCCTGCGTGGTGTACCCGAGACCGTGAGCGTGCTCGACGACGTCGAGGAAGTCTTTGCGCATGAACGACTCGGCACCGCACGGAATGAACGTGCGAGCCCCGAGCGCGTAGGCATCGGAGAGAAGCTGCTTGGCGAGATCGAAGGGGACGCCGTGCTCGCGGAGCTCCCACACGCTGCACATCTTGCATTGGAGGTTGCAGTACACGGTGAGCTCGACGGCGAGTTGCTCGAGCGGACGTGACAGCGCCCAATGCGGCTTGGGAGGCTGCATCATGGTCGGTCCTCGGCGGAATCGCTCGTGCCATGGACCTGCCGGCGCCCGTGCGCGAGCACTTGGTCGATGTCGTTGGCGTGGCCGTTCTTCACCCAGCAGCCGCGCTCCTCGTCGTGCACGTACCACCGAAGGTCCGTGCGGACTCGGTCGGCCAAGAGCTTGTCGTCCGGGTATTTGTCCATGAAGTAGATCGCGTTGCGCACGTAGCTGTCATACGTGGGCTCGATCGTGCGGACCTCGCACCGAAAGGGATCGCGTGGGTGCGAGTCCTCGATGTGAAGGACCTTCGCGCCGATGGCTGCGACCACCTCGTAGCCAGCTTTGTTGAGGCGGTAGCCGAACTCGATGTCCTCCATGCCCCAGCCGACGAACGATTCGTCGAAGGTGGGAGTCACCGGCCCGCGGGTAATGGAGAAGTTGCACGAGTAAACGAAGAACCAGGGCGTCGGGTGGGCTGCAATGCCTCCGCCTTCGGGCCCGATGTCGGCGACGCGATCGTCCGCCTCGGAGTCGGCATAATCATCCCATGAGACGTGGAGTCGCGCCGTGTTGCCGGCGCTCGCTCGCTCACGCGGTGCGAACGCCCGGTGGCGATAGCCGATTGCGATGCGTGGTCCGCGTGCATCGGCGTGCGCCGCGAGGTGACGGGTCACGAAGTCGGGCGCGACGAGCACGTCATCGTCGACGAAGATGATGACCTCGCCCACCGCGCGCGCGATGCCGAGGTTACGCGCCTGGCCCGCGCGGAAACCTCGGTGCTCCTGGTGTGCGTACACCACGGGCAAATGCTCGGTGAACGAGCGAACGACGTCGGCGGTGCCATCGGTGGACCCATCATCGCAGACGACGACGCGCGCCAACTGCGCACCCTGCGTCATGAGACAGCGAAGCAGCTCTGCGAGCCGCTCCGCACGGTTGAAAGTCGGAATGACGACCGTGGCTCTCATGCGCTGGCCAATCTATCATGAGGCGTCTGGACGAGTGTGACGGAGAAGCCCGCAAGGGCCACAGCACGTTCGACCTCGCGGATCGCATCATCGAGGACCACCACCGCGTCGAGGCGAAGGTCACGCGCTCGAATCTCGGCAAGACACCGAGGCACACTTGCAGCGCGCCCGGGAGCCACGATCAGTCGCGCGCTCGATGGGATCCCTGCCTCGCGGAGTCGCTCGATCCCGAGCAAGAAGCTCGCGAACTGCCCCGTCGACGCAGTGACCGCGTCGTATGCCGCCTCGTCGAACGCCACGATCTCGATCACGGCGCGGTCGAGCCCGGCACTTTGTGCGTCATGCGCGACGCCGTCCGCGGCAAACGGGAGCGCCATGGTCTCGGTCGTGATGACGCTGATGCCGCTGGCCTTTGCTGCGCGAAGCAGCTCGAAGAACCCGGGGTGTTGAGCGGGCTCCCCGCCCACCAGGTAAAGCCGACGCGCACCCACCTTGTTGGCGTAAGCGAGCCGGTCGAGGAGATCGTATGTCGACAGCCCCCCCGGTTGGCAACGATGGAGCGTGCGATGGAAGGCGCATGCGAGCGGACAAGCCCCGCCCATTTCGATGCCGACGGTCTCGGGGCGACCACAGGTCTCGGCGATGTCACCGCGAGCTTGCTCCACAAAGCGTGCGACGGTTGCGTCGCCGGCGTGAAGCGCCGCGAGCGTGGCGAGGTTCTTCTCGTACCCGGCGAATTGCGCGCGGGTGGGTGCTTTCGCACGGAACGGGTTCCGCGGAGCGCCTTCGGAAGCGTCGACGAGGTGGTAGCCGACTGCGAAGCGCGAAAATACGAACGGAGCACCAGCCTGGTGAAGACGGTATCCGAGGTCGAGATCCTCGAGGCCCCACCCGGAGAAGTCTCGTGAGAACCCACCCACTTTGGTGAGCACCGCGCGTGAGACAGAGAGGTTACCCGTGTACGCCAGACGCCATGGGTCGTCGAGCCAATCGAGGTTGTCGAAGCACGCCCGCAGCGTCGGCTCGCGCGAGCGGTCGGGGATGATGGGTAGCGCGCTCGCGCCCTTCAGGTCGGCGAGCGAGTGCGTGAAGCCGATGTCGTGGAGATTGTAGCCCGACAGGTAACCAAGCACGACGGCACCCTCGACGCGTTGGTGGGTCCAATCGAGGGCCCACAGGTAATCGGGCCCCACGACGACGTCTGCGTCCAAGAAGGCGAGCGTGTCGTAGAGCGCCTCGTCCGCGCCGCGCTGCCGCGCTGCTCCGGCCCGAAACGTACCGGGCACGCCAGCGCCTTCCACGAGCCGGACGTTCGGTGGCGCGCCTTTCAAGCACGAGTGTAGAGAGGGCCGCGAACCATCGTCAACGACGACGACCTCGAATGCGGTCGCCGGGTAGCTCTGCGCCGACCATCGTGAAAGGATCTCGGAGAGCATGTCGTGCCGATTGCATGCCGGGATGACGACGCTGATGGGTGTCGGCCTATCGTTCGCCGCCTTGACGAGGCCGTGCGCCTCCATTCCATCGAGCCGGGGGATCGCGAGCGGATCGCCCGTCCAGTCGAGCTTCTCGCTGACGGTGAACGCGCGCTCGTAGCCCGCGCGTGCCACTGCATCCCGCGCGCCTTGTGTGGTCTCGCCATAGGGGAACGCGAAGTCGCGGACGGTGATCCCGAGCTTGCCCTCGAGGATCTCGCGTGAGCGCTCCGTCTCGTCGTCGAGGCGGCGTCGGTGTGCCGCAGCGTCCTCGTCGTAGAGGCGCCACGACAATCGTGGGTGGGTCCGCGAGTGCGAGCCGATCGTCCAGCCTGCGTCCCGAAGAGCGCGGAGCTCGTCCCACGAAAGGACCTCGTCGCTCATGCCCACGTAGTCGGTGGGAACGAAGACCGCCGCCGGCACGTCGAGCGTGCGGAGTAAAGGAGCTGCGAGCGTCAAAAGCGACCGATGGGCGTCGTCGAAGGTGAGCGCGAAGCGCGACGCGTCGCGCGCAACCTCCGCGAGTGATCCGGCCCGAAGGCCTGATGCCCTCTCCTTCTCGACGATGGCGCCAAGTGCCTCGGTCGAGAGCGCGAGCCGTCGCGGTCGCGCCGCGTTTCCATCGCTCCGAACGCGCGAGGCCTTTGGCGTCGCGACGTAATGGAGGCAGAGGATCCGCCCTGGCAGCATCAGGCCGCGTCCTCGCCGACGTCGTACCGAGCCGCTTGGATCCGAAACATGCGCGCGTAGAGGCCCTCGCGAGCCAAGAGGTCGGCGTGCTTGCCCTCCTCGACGACCTTTCCAGAGTCGAGCACGACGATGCGATCAGCCATGCGGACGGTGCTGAAGCGGTGCGTGATGAGGATCGCCGTACGGTCGGCCTTGAGCGTGCGGAAGCGTTCGAAGAGCTGATGCTCGCCTTCCGCATCGATCGAAGCGGTGGGCTCGTCGAGCACGAGGAGCTCGCTGCGTCGCATGAAGGCCCGCGCCAACGCCACCCGCTGCCACTCCCCACCCGAGAGGCCGACACCTCCAAACCAACGACCAAGAACCGTGCGGTACTTCTCGGGCAAGCTTTCGATCAGCTCGTCCGCACCGCCGTCACGGGCTGCCTGCGCGATGCGCGCTTCATCGGTCATGTCCGGAAGCCACCCCATGCCGACGTTCTCTCCGGCGGTGAAGTTGTAGTGAACGCAATCTTGCAGGACGACACCGATGCGGCTGCGCAGCGTACCCGGCTCGACATCGACGAGATCGTCGCCACCGAGCTTGATGCGGCCGCTCGTGGCGCGGCACAAGCCCGTGAGGAGCTTGACGAGCGTCGTCTTACCCGCACCGTTGGGGCCGACCAGCGCGACTGTCTCTCCCGGCTCCACGTGGAATGACACGTCGTCGAGCGCAGGCGTCTTCGCGTCGGGATAAGTGAAGGTCACGTGCTCGATGTCGAGAGAGGGGCTGTGACCGCGTGGCGGCGCGAACGTCGCGAGGGCGCGGTCGTCATCCGGGACGGCGAGATACTCGAAGAGGTTCGAGATGTAGAGGTTGTCCTCGTAGGTCCGCGAGATGGTGGTCATCGCGCTCTCGAAGGCGCCCTGCCCCTGACGAAACGCTGCGAGGCATAGCGTCATCTCGCCGAGAGTGATCGCGCCCGTGACGGCACGCGCGACGACCGAGGCGTAGACGACATAGAACGTCAGCGCGCTCGCGATCCCGAGCAGCGAGACGGCGAGACCACGACGCCGCGCAAAGCGATGGTCCTCGTCGTTGAACCGGGCTTGAAAGGCGCGGTACCGATCGACCAGCATCGGGCCGAGGGAGAAGAGCTTCACCTCCTTCGCGTACCAGTCGCTCGTGAGGAGCGACTGGAGGTAGCCGGACTGCCGCTCGTCTTGCGTACGGCCCACCTTGATGGAGTATTGCTCGCCCGCGTAGCGCATCTCCGCGAGAAACGGGAGCGACGCGAGCGCGAGCGCGCCCACTGCCCACGGGCTGAACGGCAGCAGCAACGCCCCGAGCCCGAAGAGGGTCACGGCATCGCGCGCGAGGGCAAATCCGTGCGTGATGATCTCGACGGGGCGCCAGCCGGATTCCTTGCGGGCGCGCTCGAGCATGTTCATGAACGCCGGATCCTCGAAGTGCTGCAGCGACAGACCGAGCGCCTTCTTGAAGATCAGAACGTCGACGTGTGTGGCGAGGCGCGCGCGAAGGAGCGTCTCCTGGTAGCCGGCGAGCTGATTGGCGGCGTGCTTGCCGACGAAGAGGAGGAGCTCCACCGCGACCCAGCCGAGCGCCGTTCGCACGGCGTGCGAGGGATCCGTCTGCCCTGCGACGACCGCATCGACGATGCGCTTGCCGACATACGCGAGCGCGACGGGAAGGAGCGCATTGAGCACCTGCGCCGCCAAGTACCCGAGGACGAGCCCCCGACCGACGTCGAAGCCGAGACGCATCGTGTGACGAAGGTTCGACAGCAGGAGCGCAGCGCGCTGAAGCACGCGAGGCGGCGAAGTCTCCACTCAACCCCGCCGTGGCCGGACGAAGCGATCGATCGCCGCGATCCACTCGCGACGCCAACGCTCCTCGGCGAAGTCGCGCACCGCCGTGGCCCGACTGCGCGTGCCCATCTTCGCTGCGAGGTCGGCGTCGTCGAGAAGAAGCCGACACGCGTCGCGGAGTCCCTTGGCGTCGTCGACCACGAAGCCGTTCGTCCCGTGCTCGACGTACCTCTCGATTCCCGGGATGCGAAAGGCGACGATCGGCATCCCCGTCATCATCGCCTCGATCAGCGTGATCGTGTACTCCTGCTCGCCGTCGTGGAGGTACACGCGCGACCGACGCATGGCGCGCTGGATATCCTCGTAGCGGAAGAGCGGTTTGTCCGGGCCGACGTCGAGGTGATCCACGTGCGTCGTCGGGAGGCCTTGCATCGCGTTCACGTAGGTGGAGTAGTGCCAGCCGCGATCCCGCCACGAGTGAATCACCGAGAGCACGGTGGCGTCCTCGCCCGTGTACGGGCCGTAAGCGTCGGGGTCGAGGCCGAGCGGGATGTATGGTAGCTCGACGCCGAACGTGTCCTTCACCCACGCGACCGTGTTCGGGTAGAAGCTCACGACGGTGAAGTCATCGCGCGACAAGAGCTCGGCCCACTCGTCGTGCGTGAGCTCGCGCACCTTGGCGACCCGGTAGAGCTTGAGGATGTTTCGCCGCTCGCGGAAGAGCGTGAACTGCCAGTTGAACATGAGCCACGCGAGGTCGAAGTCCTCCGGGAAGCGGAGCCCTCCGTGAAACGGCTTTCCCGCATCGAGCATGCGCGCGAAGTCCTCGGGGCCGTAGTCGAGCTGCGACTCCTCGTAGACCGGGAAGAGATCGTGCACGTTGTCCAAGCGCGGCCGCCAGTATTGGAACTGGTCCCAGTGCCCGAGGAAGTACGTGGGGAGCCCCACCCGGCAGAAGTGGTACTGCACGCCCGGGTGTGTCGGAACGATGAGCGTCTTGGGGCCCTCCGTCGCGATCATCGCCGCGTTGCCGCAGGCGGGGGGTCGAGGACGTAGACGAGCTTGAGCTTGGCGCGAGCGTCCGGATCGAGCTGCCTCGAGAGCTCGCCGGCGGCGTCGATGATCGGAACGCTGGGTTGCATCTCGGCGAGCGTACGGCAGTCGGTGGCGCACGGGTGGGCCGCGACGATGACGTCGGCCTGCTGCACTGCGTCTGCGAGCGACGCCGACGGACGCGCGCGTTCGTCGCGGAGCGCCGCGCGGAGGGCGTCGAGCCCAAGAGGTGGAATGCGTGCGGCAAGCACGGCGCTATCGACAACGGCCACCTCCACCTTCGCGTCGAGGAGGGCCAGCACGAGCTTCACGGGAGCACTGTCGCGGACGTCGGTCGCGCCCGCCTTGAAGCCAATGCCCACCACGGCCACGCGCTTGGGTCGGTGACGGAGCACCGCCCGAACGAAGTACTCCACGTGGGCGTTGTTCGACCCCAAGATGCTCGCGATGACCGGCGCATCCACCCCCGTGACCTTCGCTTGGGCCGCGAGCGACGAGACGTCTTTCGTGAGGCAGGCCCCACCGAACGGGAGCCCTGGCTTCAGATACGCAGCCGATGTGTTCAGTCGCCGATCGCGACAGAGGAGATCCATCACGGCGAAAGCATCGACGTGTGCTGGCGCCGCGATGCGTGCGACCTCGTTTGCGAACGACACCTTGAGGGCGTGCCAGACGTTGGCGACGAGCTTGAGAACCTCCGCGCTGCCTGGCTCGGTGCGCACGAGGCGATCACCGTCATCGGCGTAAAGCGCCTGCAGCCGCTCGGCCGCGATCTCGTGCAGCGTGGCGTACACCACGAGCTCGGGCTCTTCGACGTCCTTCACTGCGGTTCCTTCGCGGAGAAACTCGGGATTGAGGGCGAGGGTCACGAGCTCACCGAAGGCCGCGCCGATCGCCGACCGGATGCGTTGTGATGCGCGCTCGTGCAAGCCCGGCGGCACCGTGCTGCGGATCACGATGGTGTGCGATCGCGAGGCGGCGACTGCCGCGCGCGCGATGGCCTCGCAAGCGCCGAGCACGTCGGTCTCGACGAGTGTGCCATCGGGGCCGACGGGTGTGCCAACACAGATCAGCGAAACGTCCGACGCCGCCACCGACGCTTCGAGATCGCGGCGCGGAAAGAGCGTGCCTCGGGCGAGCCCCCGACCGATGCGCTCGGCGAGACCGGGCTCGTCCATCGGTGCGACGCCGCGCACGAGGGCGTCGACCACCTCGGGCTTCACGTCGACCCCGAACGTGCGAACGCCCTTCGCCGCGAGCGACGCAGCGACCACGCAGCCGACGTACCCGAGCCCGACGACGGTGACCGTGAGGCTCGCGTGCGAACCGACACCCTGAAGGGGCTCTGAACTGAGGCTCGCGTCCACGGGACTCCGCGACGCTACAGCGGTTCCAACGCGCCGTGCAAGGCGGCCGTTCTCGTTGGTGTTAGCCTCTCGGCGCGTCAAGTGTTGCACGCACGCGAAGGGACTTTGGTGAGACGACCGACGTTGGGCACGGCGCTTTGGGTTGCCGTGGCCGCTCTGCTCCCGCTCGCATTTGCGCTCGGTTCGCTGCATCGGGGACACCACGGGGACCAGGCCATCTTCCGCTCTTGGTACGACGCGCTGAGGGGTGCGCCTTCCCACATGTACGTCACGGCGCGGCAGGACACGGAGTATCCCGTCCTCGGCGTGGCCGTCGCGGTGGCACCTGGCTTCGTCGCTCCGGCAGGCGCCTTCGGCGCCGCGATGAAGCTCCTTCTCGTGCCGTGGAACGCGCTCCTCATCCTCGCATTCGGGGGAGCCGCGCGCGCACTCCGCCTGCCTCGGCCGCGAGCGACGGCGGTGCTCTTTTACTTGCTGCCCGTGACATGGGTGTGCGCCATGTACTTCGGACAGATCGACGGCGTGGTGGCTGCGTTGCAGCTCGTCGTTGCGTGGGCAGGCGCCACGGTGCTCGAGAAGGCCCACGGCGAACGACCCGTGAGCGCCGTGCACTTCGTCGTCGGGGTCCTTGCGCTTCAGGCTAGCTTGCTCACGAAACAGCTCGCCGTGCTCGCGGCGCCGGGCCTCATCGCGTTGCTTCTTCTCGGGCTGCTCGGGTGGCATCGCGCCGGGCATCGCCGGGCAGCGTGGATTGGGCTCGCGGGGCTCGTGTCGTCGTTTGCCGTTCTACGCCTGCCCGACGCCTTCCTCACGTTACCCGCTGGCTACCACTCGCACCTCGCGCTCGTGTTCCTCGGAACGGGACCCTCTCACTCCGACATGATCGGCAACGCTCCCGGGATCTTCGCCTTCGCCCACCTCGCCCCAGATGCGTCATCGCTCGACTCCCGCGTGCTCGGCATGCCTGCCCAGTCACTCGGGCACAGGCTCTTCGGAGTGTTCGCGATCGTGGTGACGGCGCTCTTCGTTCGCGCCGTGGTTCGTATGCTCGAGCGACGCGAGCCGCAAGCGAGCCTGCTGGCTAGGGCCGCTCTCCTCTACGCAGGCCTTTGTCACTTGGGCGTCGGCCTGCTGATCGCGGGAGCTCACGAGCGCCACCTCTTCAACGCTTTTCCTTTGTTGATTCTGGGTCTCGGTGGCGCGTCGTTCGCGCGTGGCGTGAAGCTCGTCGCTTGGGTCGCTGGGGCGGTGTACGGCGTGTTCGTGCTCTCCACCATCGAGTGGGACGCGTTCGCGCCCGTCGCGATCCTGCGCGAGAGCCGCCTATCCGCCGCCCTCTCGCTGGTGCTCCTCGGCGTCGGGATGATCGAGATGATGATGCGTGGCCGCGCCTCCGAGCAACAACGTCTCGCGAGACCCGTGCCGCATCAGGCCCGCGACTTCGGGGTCTTCATGTTGATCGCGTTGTCCCTCGTCAGCGTGGTCGCGTTTCGTCGTGGCGTGACGTTGCCCGTGGCGATCGTTCCGGCCGCGTGTGGGGTGCTCCTCTCGGTCTTCGCGATCGTGCGTCCCGCGATCGTTTCTCCGCTCGCTGAAGCGTGGGCCGATCTCGGGCACCTGCTCGGTCGCGTGACCACGCCCATCGTGCTCGCGATCGTCTTCGCCGCCGTCGTCGTGCCGCTCGGGCTCTTCATGCGCGCGCTCGGGAAGGACGTCCTCAAGCTGCGCCGCGATGCGAGCGCGTCGACCTACTGGGTCGAGCGGAAGCGGCGAACGTTCGAACCCGCGGACTTCGAGCGTCTGTCGTAGCGCGCATGACCGTCTACATCCTTGGGCTCTCGGCCTACTACCACGACAGCGCGGCGTGCCTCGTGCGCGACGGCGTCATCGTGGCAGCCGCGCAGGAGGAGCGGTTCACCCGCAAGAGGCACGACGCCGCATTCCCGACCGCCGCCGTCGAATACTGCCTTCGAGAAGCCGGCATCCAGGCCGACCGCCTGGATCACGTGTGCTTCTACGACAAGCCCGTTCGTAAGTTCGCGCGGATCCTCGAGTCGCACCTCGCCGTCGCGCCCTTCGGCGCGCGCACGTTCCTCATGGCCATGCCGCTCTGGCTGCGCGAGAAGCTGTGGACGGCGCGCGAAGTGGAGCAAGCGCTCGGATCGGTCCGTGGGGAGGTGCTCTTCACGGAGCACCACCAGGCCCACGCCGCGAGCGCGTTCTTCCCGTCGCCGTTCGACTCCGCCGCCGTCTTGACCCTCGACGGAGTCGGCGAGTGGGCCACCACCTCCGCCGGCGTCGGCCACGACCGAACGCTCGAGCTCCACCGCGAGATCCACTTCCCGCATTCGCTCGGGCTGCTCTACTCGGCGTTCACGTACCACGCTGGCTTCAAGGTCAACTCCGGCGAGTACAAGCTCATGGGTCTCGCGCCCTACGGCAAGGCGCGCTTCCGCGACGCGATCCTGCGCGAGCTCGTGGATCTGAAGGACGACGGCTCGTTCCGCCTCAACCTCGACTACTTCGATTTCGCCTCCGGCTTGCGGATGACCAACCGTCGCTTCGACGCGCTCTTCGGAGGACCGCCGCGCAACGCCGAAGGGCCGCTCACGGAGCGTGAGATGGATCTCGCCGCGAGCATCCAGAGCGTCACCGAAGACGCGGTGCTCCGCATCTGCTGCGATCTCCAAAAGAGGACAGGCGAGACGGATCTCTGCCTCGCGGGTGGCGTCGCGCTCAACTGCGTCGCGAACGGCAAGATCATCGACAGCGGGACTGGCTTTCGACGCATCTGGGTGCAGCCCGCCGCGGGTGACGCGGGAGGCGCGGTCGGGGCAGCGCTCTCCGTGTGGCATGCGCACTTGGAGCAGCCGCGGGCACCGCGCGAGGGACGCGACGCGATGAACGGTGCGCTGCTCGGCCCGAGCTTCGACACGGAGCAGATCGAAGCCGCGCTGAACGAGGTTGCGGCTCGAGCCGTGGTTCACGCGAGGGCTGCACTCTACGATCGCGTCGCCGAGCTGCTCGCCGAGGGCAACATCATCGCGTGGTTCCAGGGCCGCATGGAGTTCGGGCCCCGCGCGCTCGGAGCCCGATCCATCCTCGGCGATCCGCGCGATCCCACGATGCAACGTAGGATGAACCTCAAGATCAAGTTCCGCGAGTCGTTCCGCCCGTTCGCTCCCGCGGTGCTCGCCGAGCACGCCGCGCGTTACTTCGATCTCGTGGGGGACTCCCCCTACATGCTGATCACGGCACAGGTGAACGCCGCGCACCTTCTCAAGCCCGCGCCCGCGGACGCGCAGAAGACGGGGCTCGATCTCTTGCGCGTCCAGCGCTCGACGTTGCCGGCCATCACGCACGTCGACGGCTCGGCGCGCGTGCAGACGGTTTCGCGCGACGCGAATGCGCCCTTCTACGATCTGCTCGAAGCCTTTCGCCGCCGCACCGAGTGCCCAGTGCTCGTCAACACGAGCTTCAACGTGCGCGGGGAGCCCATCGTCTGCACCCCGCGGGAGGCCTACGCGTGCTTCATGCGCACCGAGATCGACTACCTCGTCCTCGAAGACCGACTGCTCGACAAGCGCGAGCAACCACCGTGGCGCGAAGAGGACTGGCGCGCTCGAATCGCACCCGATTGATAGGGTGACCGCCCTCTGCTAGCGTCGCGCGCGATGGCTCGCCGGCATCACGGGCTGCGCGTAGCACGCGATCTCGTTCGCTTCGCGCTCGAGAACAAGAAGTGGTGGCTCATCCCCATGCTCGTGGTCACGCTCTCGCTCGTGGTCATGGTCTACCTCTCGGCGACCCCGCTCGCGCCGTTCATCTACACGGTCTTCTGAACCGTGCGTCTGCGTGGCGGCGTCGGCCGCGTCGCGCTCGTCATCGCGGGCGTCTTCGTCGCGCTGGCCTTTGCGGAGTGCGCGGTCCGCATCGCGGGCATCGCGCCTGAACGCTTTCCTCACCCGCGGAACCTCGAGAACGCTGACAAGACCGTCGCCGTCGACGCGTACCCGACGAACCCGCGCGGTGATTTCGATCTCGATCTCCGTGATGCTGCCGTGCGTGCGCGCCTCGCCACGCTCGGGCTCGACGTCGGCAACATTGCCAAGCGGTCACCGTATGCAGTCGAGCTCCACTACAACGCGCATCGCTGCCGCGACCGCGAGCCGGGCCCCGTGACCGAAGGGATCACGCGCATTCTCGTGCTCGGCGATTCGTTCACCGAGGGGGAGGGTGTCCGCGAAGACGACACGTTCTCTCGCAAGCTCGAGCGCTTGCTGCGCGCGGAGGGGCGCCACGTCGAGGTGCTCAACTGCGGCGAGCGTGGCCGTGACTTCCCCGCCCTCTACGACGCGTTCGTCGAGCTGACCGCGGCGTATCAGCCGACGATCGTGCTCTACGCGATGGTGTTGAACGACGCCGTACAGAGCCCGGAGTTTCGCGCGCAGCAGCCGTTCGTGAACGACTGGATCCTCGACCGCCGTCGCATGCTCGCGAGCGATGACCCCGGTGGTGACGTCCCGGGCCTGCGACTCTGGGCGCTGGCCCACGATCGGCTCGAAGCCATGCACGTCGGCGCCGCAACGACGCGGTGGTACATCGACATGTACGGACCCGCGAACCAGGCGGGCTGGGACGCGACGCAGCATTATCTCACGACGATGCAGGGCGAGATGGCTGCTCACGACGGGCGCTTCCTCGTGGCCCTCCTGCCGCTCCTCGTCAAAGGGCGCGGACCGTATCTGTTCGCGAAGCCCGCGGCCGAGATTCGCCGCGCCTGCTCGGAGTCGAACATCGGGTTCGTCGACTTGGCCGACGCCATCAAAGGTGAAGACGCCGAAGCTCTTTGGGTGCACGCCGTCGACATGCATCCCAACGCTCGCGCCCACACCCTCTTTGCGACGAGCCTGCGCGCTCCCATTGCGGCGCTCTTGCCATGAAGCGCGAACGTCTCGAGCTGTTCGGCGTGGGCATCGCTGCATTCGCGCTGCTGGCTCTTCTCGTCGCTCCACTCTCGACGCCCTATTGGTGGGACGCAGGAGCCGTGTATGCACCGGGCGCGAAGTGGCTGCTCGACCACGGTTTCGACGCTCGGCCGGGGGTCTTCCCGAGCGATCTCTCGCGTGGGCACACACCGCTCTTCTATCTCGTGCTCGCTTTCGCGTTTCGCGTCCTCGGCGCGGGCCCCGTCGCCGGGCACGCGCTCACGTTCGGTTTCGCGTGGATGGCCGTGCTTCTGACGTACGCGCTCGGGAGGCGGCTCTTTGGATGGCCCGCGGGCGCGCTCGCAGCGGCGTTGCTGCTCTCGGCACCGCTTTTTCTCACGATGTCGTCGGAGGCCTTGCCCGAGATGGCGCTGACCGCGCTGACCGCTGCATCGTTCTATGCCTTCGCGCGCGGGCAGATGGTGGAGTGCGCCGTGTGGGGCACGCTCCTCGTGCTCGTGAAGGAGACCGGCGTTGCCTGCCCGCTCGCCATCGCCGGAGCTGCGGGGATTGAGAGCATCATCGAGCGCTCCCCTCGCGAGGGGACGCGACGCACAGGGATTGCTCTTCTTCCCGTCGTCGCGCTGGCAGCCTTCTTCGTGGCTCAGAAACGCGCGGAGGGCTGGTTCGTGTTGCCGTACCACAGCGGCCTCTTTCATGAACGCCACTCGCTCATCGAGCAGCTCGCGCGCGTCGCCCAATCCATCCTGGTCACGGACGGCCGCATCGCCGCGGTGCTCGGAGCGATCGCGCTCCTGGTGTGGCGAAGGAGGACTGCGCTCGGTTCGTGGGAGACGCGCCATCGCGACGTGCTCACGGCGTTCGGCCTCTACACGATCATGAACCTCGGGTTCTTCGCCAAGATGTTCTTCCTCGAGCGCTACGTGCTGCCGGTGCACGTGGTCGTCGTCATCGTGCTCGGCGGCCTGCTGGCACCAGCCGGCGCGACCGTGCGCGCACACATGCCGGGTCTCGCAGCCGCGCTCTTGTCGATCGGGATTGCGCTGTCGCGAAGGAGCGCGGGGTCGGACATGGCGAGCGGCGAGACGACCTTTCGCTACCTCCACGCGGTCCACGCGTATCGTGCGCTTTACTCACGGCTCGAGGCCACGTCGCAGAACCCCGTCGTGCTGACCGACTGGCCCGTGACGGACGCGCTCCGCGAGCCGTTCCTTGGCTGGGTCAGTCGGCCGTTCGAGTGCGTGCACATCGGCGCGGACGACGCTGGACACCCGCCACGCATCGATCGCGTCATCGCGGTGGAGGGGCTCGGGAGCTTCGAGCGCTTGCAGCGCGCGGCTCGGGAGCGCGGGTTCTGGCGGCTCGATCGCAAGGAGGAGGGCGGAGCGGCGATCGAGCTTTGGGGGCCCTGATCCGCGACTACGCGAATGGGGCTCCGGAGGTCCACGCCGCAAGGCCTTTGCCTTCGCGATTGAATACGGGCGACCGCCGCAGGCCAGAGCGGTGCAGCACGAAGCGAGACGCCACACCGAGACACCCGAGCCCGTACGTGATGGCGCCGCGGAACGCGATGGTCTGCATCTCGTCGAAGTAGTACGCAGGGCACGAGATCTCGCCGATGCCAAAGCCGAAATGCACGGTCTGCGCGATGAGCTCGTTGTCGAACACGTAGTCGTCGCGGTTCTCGGCGAGCGGCAGCGCGAGGAGCAGCGCGCGGGAGAAAGCGCGGTAGCCGGTGTGGTACTCGGAGAGGCCTGCACCGATGAGCGCGTTCTCGACGCCGGTGAGCCCGCGGTTGCCGATGATCTTCCAACGCGGCATCCCTCCTTTCCGTGCGCCCTTCACGAGCACCCGCGAGCCGAGCACGAGGTCGTAGCCCCCGTGGACG
>Ga0302324_100004042_pt1 | contig 32734 bp, 27 predicted proteins | sample Palsa_T0_1_FD_201949 | JGI IMG/M metagenome (GOLD analysis project Ga0302324, IMG submission 201949) | Peat permafrost microbial communities from Stordalen Mire near Abisko, Sweden - Palsa_T0_1 | ecosystem: Environmental > Terrestrial > Soil > Palsa > Peat permafrost | place: Sweden: Abisko... | reverse complement strand
ATAGTCGACCTTCAGATGCTCGACGAGACTCGGGTGGGCGCGACCAGTGCGCTGCTTCTTCAATTCGCCGTGAAACATCTGCACGCACTTCGCCATGCGTTCGCGTGCGTCCTTCTTCAGATCTTCGAGCATGGTTTGAGCTCCTACTCGACAGTTACGACGGTGCCGACGTCCTCACCGCGGACGATGCGCGTAAGGTCGCCCGCGTTGTTAAGATTGAAGACGCGCAGGGGCAGGCGGTTGTCGCGGCACATTACGATCGCGGTCGCGTCCATCACGTTCAATTTGTCCGCCAGCACCTTGTCAAACGTCAGACGCGCATAGCGTACGGCCGCAGGGTTCGTCATGGGATCGTCGGAGTAGACGCCATTCACCTTGGTCGCTTTTAGAAGAACCTCGGCATTCACCTCGATCGCGCGTAGCGACGCCGCGGTATCGGTCGTGAAGAACGGATTGCCGATGCCGGCGGCAAAGATCACGACTCGACCCTTCTCAAGATGGCGCACGGCACGGCGCCGGATGTAGTCCTCGCAGACCTGATTGATGCGAATCGCCGACATCACACGCGCGTAGAGACCGAAGCTCTCCAAAGCATCCTGCATGGCAAGCGCGTTCATCACCGTACCGAGCATCCCCATGTGATCGCCGGTGACCCGGTCCATTCCGGCGCGTGCGAGCCCTGCGCCGCGAAAGATGTTGCCGCCGCCGATGACGACCGCCACCTGCACACCCATCTGGGCTATATCGTTGATTTCGCCTGCGATGCGCTTGAGGACTACCGGGTCGACGCCGTAATCGCCCTCGCCCATCAGGGCCTCTCCCGATAGCTTGACGAGGATGCGGGAATAGCGCGCTCGATCGCTGTCGTTCATTGGATGCGCCGCTGGCCGGAGATTAGTGCTTCGTAGTGCCCGAGCTGCCCTTCACCTGCGCCATGACCTCGGCGACGAAATCCTCCTGGCGCTTTTCAATCCCCGCTCCGACCTCGAAGCGCTCGAAACTCGCCACCGTCGCCGCCGCCTGCTTCAGCAGCTTCTCGATCGATATTTCAGGATCCTTCACAAATGGCTGGCCCATGAGCGTGATTTCATTAAGCGTCTTGCGCAGCCGCCCCGCCACCATCTTCGCCACAATCTCGGGCGGCTTATTCTCGCCTTGCGCCTGCTCGGTGAGAAACAGGCGTTCTTTTTCGATGACTTCGGGCGCCACCTGCGCCGGGGAGAGATACTTCGGATTGCTCGCGGCGACATGCATCGCAATATCGTGCGCGAGCGCCGGCTCCCCACCCTCGACCGCTACGAGTGCGCCGATGCGCGTGCCATGCAAATATGCGCCCAGACGGCCGCGAGCATCGAGCACTGCATAACGACGCAGACCGATGTTCTCGCCGATCTTGGCGACCAACGCGCGGCGGCGCTCATCGACGCTCTCGCCGCCGGGAAGTAGAAGAGCCAACAGCGCCTCAAGCGAGGCCGGACGCGAGGCGAGCGCAACTTCAGCGACCTGCTGCGCAAATGCCCGGAAATCATGCTCGCGCGCCACGAAATCGGTTTCGCAATTGACCTCGACCATGGCGGCGGCGCGTCCGTCGCGCGCCACGGCAATGGCGATGACACCTTCGGCGGCGATGCGCGCTGCCTTTTTATCGGCCTTTGCAAGCCCCTGCTTGCGCATGAGCTCGGCGGCCGCGTCGAGGTCGCCCTGCGTCTCGACCAACGCTCGCTTGCACTCCATCATTCCCGCGCCGGTGCGCTCCCGCAGCTGCTTGACTGCGTCCGCCGTAATCGTCATTCGAAATTCCTCATCACTCGCCCTTGGGGCCATTGTCCTCAGCATCGCCGCGGGGCTTGCGGCGTCCCGGCGCGGGCAGGTGTGCCTCCACTGCGAGCGGTACGGCTCCTGCGACAACCACCTCGGCCTCGTCGGCATCGTCCAGATCATCGAGCCCATCCGCGCCTGGCTCTTCGGTCCCGGGCAGCGCCTTGACAGGCGGCAACCGGCGTCGCACCGGCGCCTTCTTGCGCACCGTGGCTTGCGGACGCTGACGGCCGCGCGCACTCTTTTTCTTCGGCTGGCCCGCCTCATCGAGCTCGACAAACTCATCCTCACCGACCGCGACCGTCGGCACGGAGGCCTTGCCTTCGAGTACCGCTTCGGCCATCCCGCCGGCATACAGGCTGATGGCGCGCATGGCGTCGTCATTTCCGGGGATCACGTACTCGATCGAGTCCGGTGAGCAGTTGGTGTCGACGATCGCAACGACAGGCACGCCGAGCTTCTTCGCCTCGTGCACGGCGATTTTCTCATGCCCCACGTCGACGACGAACAACGCATCGGGAAGGGAGGTCATGTCCTTGATACCGCCGAGGCTGCGCTCAAGCTTCTCCATTTCGCGTCGCAGCTGGGTCGCTTCCTTTTTGCCGCGCTTCTCCAAGGCGCCGCTCGTGGACAATTCCGTGATCTCCGCCAAGCGCTTGATCGACTGGCGAATCGTCTTGAAATTCGTGAGCATGCCGCCGAGCCAGCGCTGGTTCACATAGGGCATGGCACAGCGCTCGGCTTCCTTCTTGATGGCATCGCGCGCCGAGCGCTTGGTGCCGACAAACAGAACCGTGCCGCCGTCGGCAATGACGCTCTTGAGAAAGCTCGCCGCCTCCGCATACATAGGCTGCGTCTTCTCGAGGTTGATGATGTGGATCTTGTTACGTTCGCCGAAAATGTAAGGGGCCATTTTCGGGTTCCAGAAGCGGGTTTGATGTCCAAAATGGACTCCCGCTTCCAGCATCTGTCGCATGGACACGCCGGGCATGGAAAACTCCTGGTAGGGTTAAGCCTCCGCGCACCCCGAGCAGCCATCTCCGCAGACTGTTAGATCCGCGAAAACACCCAGCCGCAAGGTTAATGGTACGCGTGTGGGTTGGTTACGTTGCCAAAAAAGGCCGCGCTTTATACCATGAAGGTCCCGTCGGAACAATGTCTTACGCGACACGAAAGCGCGTCGCGAGCCTTGAATTATGGTCACGATCAAAACCGCTGATGAACAGAAAAAGATGCGTGTCGCCGGCCGCCTGGCGGCCGATGTTCTCGACATGATCGGCGAGCACGTGGTCCCCGGCGTTACGACCGAGGAGCTTGATCGCATCTGCCACGATTACATTGTCGACGTCCAGCAGGCGATCCCGGCCAATTTAAACTACCGGGGCTTTCCGAAGACGATCTGCGCATCGGTCAATCACGTAGTCTGCCACGGCATTCCCAGCGACAAACGCCTGAAGGCGGGCGACAGCGTCAATATCGACGTCACCGTGATCCGCGACGGTTTCCACGGCGACACGAGCCGCATGTATTTCGTCGGCAAGCCGCCCACCCACGCGCAATACTTGAGCGAGACCTGCCACGAGGCGATGTGGCGCGGAATCGAGGTGGTGCGACCCGGCATACACCTGGGCGACATCGGTCATGCGATCCAGTCCTTTGTCGAGGAGCGCCATTTTTCCGTCGTGCGCGAATACTGCGGCCACGGTATCGGCCGCGTTTACCACGAGGACCCGCAGGTCCTGCACTATGGCGAGCCTGGTACCGGCATCGCGGTGAAAGCCGGGATGACCTTCACCGTGGAACCCATGGTCAATGCCGGCCGCAGGCATGTGCGTCTGCTCCCCGACGGCTGGACCGTGGTCACGAAAGACCACTCCCTCTCCGCCCAATGGGAACACACGGTGCTCGTCACTGACACGGGATTTGACGTTCTCACGCTCGGCTCACGCGGCCGTAACTGAAGCGTCCATGTCATCGAGCGATATGGATCTGATCGAGGAGAGCGCCACGGTCACGGTCAGAAGTTCACCCTGGCCGCTCCTTGGACGACTGCCCGTCCTGCTGACAGAAGCGCAGGACAAGCCGGCCGCCTTTCGCGACCTTTTGCGCCAGGCGCATGACGACCTGCAGACGCGCTTCCTCGCGGAGGAGCCGGTTGAGGATCTGGTGCACGCGCGCGCGGCGCTCATCGACACCGTGTTGCGCGAAGTCTGGCGCACGCACCTCGGCGCTGATGCCGCCGCGTGGGCACTTGTCGCCGTGGGGGGCTACGGCCGCGCGGAGCTGCATCCGTGCTCGGATGTGGACCTCCTGGTACTCGTGCCCTCGCCCGTCGATCCGGCCGGGCGCGCCCACATCGAAAAGCTCATCGCCTTTCTGTGGGACATCGGCCTTGAGGTCGGTCACAGCGTGCGCAGCGTAGAGGAGTGTGCGCAGGAAAGCCGCGCCGATGTGGGCGTCATGACGACGCTTCTTGAGGCGCGGCTCATCGCCGGCAACTCGCAGCTGCTCGAGGCGATGCGCACCGCGCTTGCGCCCGAACGCATCTGGCCGGTCAGAGAGTTTTTCGAGGCGAAACTGCGCGAGCAGACCGAGCGGCATCTGAAGGCAAACGACACTGCCTACAACCTAGAGCCGAACGTGAAGACTGGCCCGGGAGGCCTGCGCGACATTCAGACCATCGCCTGGGTCGCGAAGCGGCATTTCGGCGCCAATACGCTCGATGAGCTCGCGACGCAGCGATTCCTCTCAACGGCGGAGCTGCGCCGCTTGAAACAGGCGCAGGCGTTTCTCTGGAAAGTACGCTTTGGCCTGCATGTACTAACGGGGCGGCGCGAAGACCGCCTGCTCTTTGACCATCAGATCAAGCTTGCCGGCACCTTCGGCTACGAGGATGCCTCCTACACACTCGCCGTTGAACAGTTCATGCAGCGCTACTATCGCACCGTGATGGACGTCAGCTTATTGAACGAGCTGTTGCTGCAGCTGTTTCGCGAAGCGATCCTCACCGAGAACGAGCCGCCGGAGCCGCTCAACGCGCGCTTTCAGATCAGAAACGGCTCTCTGGAGACGACCGGCGAGGATGTGTTCGTGCGCACGCCCTCGGCCCTGCTTGAGCTCTTCGCAATCCTGCAGCAGAACCCGCAGATCAAAGGCGTGCGCGCGTCGACCATGCGCGGCGTCGCACGCAATCTGTGGCTGATCGATGAGGAGTTTCGCCAGAATCCGCGTCATCATCGGCTGTTTCTCGACATGCTGCGCGCCAGCGTCGGCGTCACGCATGAGCTGCGCCGCATGAATACCTACGGCGTGCTCGGCCGTTATATCCCGGCGTTCGGACGCATCGTCGGGCGCATGCAATATGATTTGTTTCACGCCTACACCGTCGATGCGCACACGCTTTTTGTCGTGAGCAACCTGCGGCGTCTGTCGCTGCCGCGCTATAACGATGAGCTGCCCGAGCTCTCGCGCATCATGCAGCATCTGCCGAAGTCCGAAGTCGTGTACTTGGCCGCGCTGTTTCACGACATTGCCAAGGGCCGCGGCGGGGATCATTCGGATCTGGGCGCGGTTGACGCCGAAGCATTCTGTCTTGAGCAGGGTTTATCACGCTACGAGGCGCGGCTCGTCGCCTGGCTCGTCGCCAATCATCTGCAGCTGTCGATCACCGCGCAGAAGCAGGACATCGGTGATCCCGAAGTCATTACGGCGTTCGCGCGGCTCGTCGGCGATGAGACGCATCTTGACTACCTTTACGTGCTCACCTGCGCTGACGTGCGCGGCACGAATCCGCGCCTGTGGAACTCATGGAAGCAGTCGCTCTTCCACGAGTTCTACGAGCGCGTCAGGCGCGCGCTGCGGCGCGGGCTTGAAAGTCCCCTTGATCAGGAGGAGCTGGTGCGCGAAACGCAGGCTGCGGCCCGGCTCCTGCTGCAGGATCAGAACGTCACGAGCGAAGCGGTAACGCGCGCCTGGGCACGCTTCTCCGCTCCTTACTTTCTGCGCCATACGGCCGCCGAAGTCGCCTGGCACACGCGCCTGCTGGCCGAGCGCGATTCGCGCACCGATGAGCCGCTGGTTGCGCTCGAAGCGCGCAGCGTACGCGGCACGACCGCGGTGCTCATATTTGAAAAACTGCGCGGCCACGGCTTTGCGCGCACCACCGCGGTACTCGATCAGTTGGGACTTACAGTCGTTGATGCGCGCATCACACCCACCGGGGATGGCTTCAGCCTAGATCTGTATCACGTGCTCGAGGATGACGGCGCGCCTATCACCGATGATGAGCGGCAAAGCGAAATCGAGCGCGCGCTGTGGCGTTCGGTGCAGCGGCCCGATGATTCACCGTTTGCAGTATCGCGACGCACGCCCCGGCAGGTGCGCATGTTCAACACGCTCACGCACATTACGCTGAGTGTTGATGAGCGCAATCAGCGCTCGGTCCTCGAGCTGATCGCCGGCGACCGCCCTGGCCTCCTCTGCGATGTCGGCAAAGTGCTGATGCAGGAGCGCATTGAACTGCACGCCGCCAAGATCATGACGGTCGGCGTGCGCGCCGCGGATGTCTTCTACATCACCGATATTGACAATCGGCCGCTCGATGCGGCCGCGGCCGCGCGCCTGAAAGATCAGCTCACCGAGGCTCTCAATCGGCGCCGCGCCGCATGAACCCACGGCTGGCGCGCCTGCACGCCTACCCCTTTGAGCGCCTCGCGCGCCTGACAGCGGGTGTGCAGCCGCCATCGGAGCTTGCCCATATCGCGATGTCGATCGGCGAGCCGCGGCACGCCCCGCCGCGCGTGGTCTTGGAAGCGCTCGAACGCAATCATCGCCGCCTCGATAGCTATCCGGCTACCGCCGGCATGCCCGAGCTGCGCGCTGCCGCTGCGCACTGGCTCGAGCGGCGCTTTGCCCTGGGCGCCGCAGCGGTCGATCCGCGCACCATGGTGCTGCCGGTCAATGGCACCCGCGAAGCCTTGTTCGCATTCGCACAGGCAGCGATCGACAGCGGCGACGATCCGCTCGTCGTCATGCCGAACCCCTTCTATCAGATCTACGAAGGAGCGGCGCTGCTGGCGGGTGCCGAACCGTATTTTGTCGATGCGACGCCTGCAACCGGCTCCGTGCCGGACCTTGCAAGTGTGCCGGAGAGCGTATGGCAGCGCTGCCAGCTGCTCTATCTCTGCAATCCCGGCAATCCGGGCGGCGCGCTGCTGACGCCGAGTTATCTTGAGGAGGCGCTGCGCCTTGCCGACCGGCATGACTTCCTGCTCGCAGCGGATGAGTGCTATGCGGAGATCTACAGCGAGGAAACCGAAGCTCCGTCGAGTCTGCTGCAAGTCTGTCTTGCCACGGGCCGCAAAACTTTCAACCGCTGTATCGTATTTCACAGCCTCTCCAAACGCTCGAGCGTTCCGGGGCTGCGCTCCGGATTCGTTGCGGGCGATCCGCAGCTCATCGCCTCCTTCCTTCTGTATCGCACCTATCACGGCAGCGCGATGCCGCTGCCGACGCAGGCGGCAAGCATCGCGGCGTGGAATGACGATGCGCACGTTGCCGCCAACCGGCGGCTCTACCAGCAGAAGTTTGCGCGCGTGCTGCCGATACTTGCACCGGTGATGGACGTTGCGCGCCCGGCGGGTGGGTTTTATCTCTGGCCGGATATCGGCGGCGATGATGAAGCCTTCACGCAGCAGCTCTACGCGGCGCAGAATGTCACCGTATTGCCGGGCAGCTACTTAGGACGGCCGGGCGTGCGCGGCAATCCTGGATCCGGTCGCGTGCGCATATCGCTTGTGCCGGACGTCGACACCTGTGTGGCAGCCGCCGAACGCATTCGTGACTTCATCAATTCCCATGCGTGACATCGCACAACTGCAGTCGATCGTTGAATTGGCGTTTGACGAGCGCGCCCTGCTCAATCCTCAGCGGCACTCGCAGGAACTTGCGCGCGCCCTAGATGACTGCCTCGAGCTTCTGGACCGCGGACAGCTGCGAGTCGCACAGAAGCAGCACGGCCAGTGGATCGTGAATGAGTGGTTGAAGAAAGCGGTGCTGCTGTACTTCCGGATTCACGACAACGTCGTCATCGACGGTGGCTTCACGCGCTATTTCGATAAAGTGCCGCTCAAATACTCCAGCGCGTCGGCCGACGAGCTGCGCGATGGCAAGGTGCGCATCGTGCCGCAGGCAATGGTGCGCAAAGGCGCCTATCTCGCACCCGACGTGGTGCTGATGCCAAGCTACGTGAATATCGGCGCCTACGTCGACTCCGCCAGCATGATCGACACCTGGGCGACGATCGGCTCGTGTGCGCAGATCGGACGCCACGTGCATATATCGGGCGGCGCGGGCATCGGCGGCGTGCTTGAACCGCTGCAGGCGACCCCGACCATCATCGAGGACAACTGCTTCATAGGCGCCCGCTCCGAGGTCGTCGAAGGCGTCATCGTCGAGGAGGGCAGCGTCATCGCCATGGGTGTATTCATCGGTCAGAGCACGCGTATCTACGACCGCGCCAGCGGAGAGATTCTTCAGGGCCGCGTGCCAGCAGGCTCGGTGGTTGTACCAGGGACGCTGCCCTCTGCCGATGGTCGCTATGCACTCGCCTGCGCCGTCATCGTCAAACGAGTTGACGCCCAGACTCGCGCGAAAACTTCGATCAACGAGCTCTTGCGCGGCGCGCTGTAGTCGCGTCAGTTCGACTGTCTCTTATTTGTCTGAATCTTCGCTCGTCGCAAGCCTGCGCAGCGCGGCGAGAATGGCGGGCTGCGGCCGCCGGATGGGCGGTACGCTTTGATACTGCTCCCAGCCACCACCGAGCGCCTGATAGAGATTGACGAATGCGTCGGCTGCGCCTTGTTGAGTCGCGGTGTATTCTGCTTCGAGATTGTATTCCTGGCGCTCGGCGTCGACGACGTTCAAGAAATCGGACAGGCCACGGTCATAGCGCTGCGAGGCCAAGCTCACCGCCCGCTCGCTTGCGATCATCGCGGTGTCGAGATTTTTCAGGCGATCCTGTTCGGCGGCAAAGTTGCTGATCGCCGTATCCGCATCGCGCACGGCATCGACTACCGTGCGCTTGTAACTTACGAGCCGTTCGTGCGCCTGCAGATCGGCGACATCAACGGCGGCGTCAAGCGAGCCAAAATCGAGCAGCGGCCAATATACCGCCGGGCCGACCGACCAGATGTGACTCCCCTGTTCAGTGCCGATGCTTGCGGACTGTGTTCCGACGCCTGCGCTGATGCCCAGCCGCGGGAATAAATTGGCCGTCGCAACGCCAATCCGGGCGGTCGCCTGCGCGAGCTGTCGCTCAGCCTCCTGAATGTCCGGCCGCCGCCTGAGAAGGTCGAGCGGCAGACCGGGCTCAATCTGCTCTGGGATCGCAGGTATGAGGCCAGGCTTAGCAAGCTGCGCGGTGAGCGCCTCGGGATACTCGCCCAGGAGCACCGCGAGCGTGTACTGCGTCGCGCTCACTTGCGCCTGCAACGGTGCCACGTCCGATTGCAGCGTCGCCAACTCGCGGTTCGCCAAAGTGAGGTCGAGCTCATTGGTAATGCCACGCTCGAAGCGCGTCTGCACGATGTCACGAAACTGCTGGGCCGAGGTAATGTCCTGCCGCGCGATTGCGAGTCGCATCTGCAGACCGCGCATATCCACGTAGGCACGTGCGACATTGGCGACGACTGCAATGAGCACCGCCTTGCGTGCCCAGGACGCCGCCTGCGTGTCATAGCGTGCCGCCTCGACTTCGCGCCGGTATTTTCCAAACAGATCGAGGTCCCAGTTGGCGTCGAAGCCGACGACCTCGCGGATCTGGCTCACTCCTGCCGTATTGTCGGCCGAGGCAAGCGCCGGCGGCGCGCGGCCGCGCGCAAGATCGCTGCCCGTGCCCCGGCCGGCGGCGCCGCCTGCACCTGCTTCGGGAAGCGCATCGCTCACGAGTGCCGCCTGACGAGTTCGCGCCTCCTGCAGACGCGTGAGCGCAATCTCAATATCGGGATTCGCCTTGATGGCGCGATCAATAAGCGCATCAAGCTCGGGATCCTTGAGCGCGCGCCACCACTGCGCAAGATCAACCGCTGCGCTCCCAGGTGCAGGCGTTGCCGAAGGCGCCGTCGCCACGAATTTCTCCGGTGTCGGCGTGTGTGGCGCATGATAGTTAGGCCCGACGGCGCAGCCTGCAAGCCAGGCGTCAAGCAGGCCCAGACCCAGGATTTTGAGTGCTGCACTTGAGGTGCGACGTATCTTCAAGGGAGCCTGGGCGCCTGCGCGGCGCCCGCTGCAGCGGCGACGCGCACTTTTTGACCATCGACAATCTGATTGCTGAGATTCAGCACCAGGCGTGCGCCGGCTGAAACGCCCGATTGCAATTCAATGCTGTTGCCGTCGTCGCGCGCGATCGTGACGTTGCGAAAGTGCACGGTGCTGGCACGGTCCACCACGGCGACCTGGGGTTGGCCGGAATGAAACACGAGTGCAGCCGCAGGTACCTGCGTCAAACCGCGGTTGTCGATTCGAAAGCCCACCTCGACATACATGCCCGGCACGAGCAGGTGTTCAGGGTTGGGCACGTCGATTTCGGCGCGAAAGGTACGCGCCTGCGGATCGATCGCCGCGGAGGTGCGCGTGATCTTGGCGTCAATGGTACGCGCAGGCTTGTCGCTCGTGATGATCTGCACGGGCACGCCGTCCTTCATCAATGCGCTGCTGGCGCTCTGCGGGACATCGACAAACACGCGCACCGGGTCGTCCTTGGCCATGCGATAAAGAGGCGTCGTGCTGGTCGCGCTTCCCGCCATGACGAGATTGCCGATGTCGATCCGGCGTTGGGTTACCGTGCCTGCATACGGAGCTGTGACGCGCTTGAACTCCTCGAAAGCGCTCAGACGCGCGACGTCGGCCTGCCGCAGATTCACCTGTGCGCGCGCCGCCTCCAGTTGCGCGAGTGCGGTCGCCTGGCCTGCTTTTTTGTCTTCGCGCTCCTGTTCGGAAACAACCCCTTTCGGCGAGTCGCGCCATCTGGCGTAAGTGCTGATCGCAAACTGCGCTTCCGCCTCTTTCACTTTGACGTCGGCTTCCGCGGCCCTCAATGTGGCCTTAGCGGCCTGAAAATCGGCATCCAGCTCCGGAGTCTCGATGGTCGCGAGGACCTGGCCGGCTGCGACATGGTCGCCGATATCCGCGCTCCAGGTGCCGACATAGCCGCTGACACGCGCATAGATCACGCTCTCATACCACGCCGCAGTCTCTCCAGGCAGAGTCAATGGCTGCTCGGCTCCCGCCGCCCGCGCGGTCACGACATCCACTTCAGCCGGCGCCGCCGCGAACGCTTGCGTGCGGCTCACCAAGCCGCGCTCGGCGTGTACTTTCACAAGATGCACGATCAGGAAGGCGACGAACAGGACTAGCGCCACCGCCGACGCGGCGCGGCGCAGCTGACGTCCCGTTCCCGCAGCGTAGCCCATCGTGCTATCCCCGCGGCTGCCGTGCGACTGGTCAGGCAATGACAAATGGATCTCCTGAAACTCTCGCTTGCGCGGCAGGCGCGCTGCGGCGCAGCAGGCGGTACGCGGTCGGGACAAATACGAGTGTCGCAACGGTCGCGAACAGCAGACCGCCGATGACCGCACGCGCGAGCGGCGCATTCTGCTCGCCGCCCTCACCCACGCCGAGCGCCATGGGCACCATGCCTAGAATCATGGCGCCGGCGGTCATCAATACAGGGCGCATACGCGTGTAGCCCGCCGTCGCTGCCGCCAGCATCGAATCATCACCTGCGGCCATGCGCTGATTGGCGAAGCTTACGACCAGAATGCTATTGGCGGTCGTAAGACCGATGCACATCAAGGTGCCCATAAGCGCCGGCACGCTCAGATGGGTGCCCGTGAGGTACAGCATCCACAGCACACCGACGAGAGCGAACGGCACGGCCATCAGGACGATGAGCGGATCGATCCAGCTCTGGAAATTGATCACGAGGAACAGATACACGAGCAATACCGCAAGGCCCATGCCGGAGAACAGGCCTGCGTAGCTTTCGCGCATGGTCTCAACCTGCCCGCTCAAGCTTACTGAAATGGCCGCACTCGGATCCGGGCGATCCGCGGCGATGACTTTATCGATATCCGCCGCGGCGGAATTCAAATCACGCCCCTGCACGTCCGCATCGACGTCAAATACGGGACGAATATTGAGCTGCGACAGCACCATCGGGGTCGTGCCGCGCCCGAAGTGGGCGAAGTTCATGAGGATCTGAGTTTGCGCCCCATCGGCCCCCGTGCTCACCGGCATCGTCCACAAATCATGCGCGGAGTTGATCTGGTAGGTCGGCAGCTGCACGACCAGCGGATAGCTCACGCCGCTTTTCGGATCGACCCAGAAGTTAGGCGCACTTTGCGCGCTGCTGTTGGTCGCCACCAGCACGCTGTCGGCGGTGCTGCGCTGATTGAGGTGCAATTCGGAGGCGAGCGCGCGGTCCACGTCGACATTGATCGTCGGCGCGTCGGGCACCTGAAAGACGTGGGAGTCAACGATCCCCGGCACGCGCTGCAGATCGTGCGCAAGCTTGCTTGCGAGCGCATACGCCGCAGCGTTGTTTGGACCTGAAATGCGAATGTCAATTGGCGCCGGTTGCCCAAAATTCAGCACCTGGTCGACGATGTCGGCGGGTTGAAAGAAAAACTGCAGCGCCGCAAAGCGCTGCGGCAGTTCCTGGCGCAGCCGCGCGACCAGATCCGCAGTCGGCGCGTGCTTGGGGCTGAGTGCGATCAGAATTTCCCCGTCCATGGGCCCGACCGTCGCCGAATCGCTCAATGCGATGTTCATGCCGCTGTACGGCAGGCCGATATTGTCGAGAATGGCATCGACTTGCCCGCGCCCGGCGATGCCACGAATTGCCGCTTCGACCTGCGCGAAATACGCCTGAGTCTGCTCGAGTCGGGTGCCAGGCGGCGCGCGCACGTGCAGGCGCATCTGCCCCGCATCCACCTGCGGAAAGAAGTCGCGGCCGAGGGCCGGGAAGAGCAAGAGAGAAACGGCAATCAGTGCGCTGAAGAAGAGCACCGTGGGCAACGGCTCGGCGAGCGTCCAGGCGAGCGTGTTTCGGTAGCGCTCTCGAAAGCGCACGAAGCCGCGGTCGAAACCATAATGAATCGCGCTGAAGAGATTCGTCCGCGCCTGCTGCGAGGGTGACTCATGTACCGTGTCGACGCCTGGCACCCGCGCCGAGCCGCGCATGAGGTATTTGAAGAGCACCGGAACCATCGTGAACGAGAGCGCCAGACTTGCGATGAGCGACAGGCACACCGCGAGCGACAATGGCGAAAAAAGATATTTCGCAGTTCCCTGGAGCAGAAATACCGGCACGAACACGATGCAGATGCACAGCGTCGCAAGCAGCGTCGGCACGCCCACTTCGCCTGCGCCGCCGATGATCGCCTCCTGCAGAGGCTCCCCGAGGTGTACGTGGCGCTCGATATTCTCGATGACCACCGTGCCGTTATCCACCAGTATCCCAACCGCGAGTGCGAACCCGCCGAGGGTCATGGTGTTGAGCGTCTCCCCGCCGATATAAAGCGCGAGCACCGCTGTGATGATCGATAACGGGATCGCCGCAAGGATGATCAAGGTGAGGCGCCAGTTACCGAGAAACAGCAGAATCATGAGCGCCGTTAGCCCGGCCGCCATGAGGCCGCCCATCTTCACGCTTGCAAGAGACGCCTTGACGAAAATCGACTGATCGAAAATCGCTTTGACGGTGACGCTCGGCGGAATCAGTTTCTGCAGATAAGGCAGTGCCGCCCGCACGCCGTCGATCACCGCAAGTGTCGACACGCCACCCGTCTTACGGATCGTGATGAGGGCGCCCGGCCTGCCATCGACCGCAACGGAGTTAGTTTGAACTTGAAAGCCGTCATGCACGTGTGCGACATCGCGCATGAACACCGTCCTGCCGCCCACCTCCTTGATCGGGAACGAGTTAATGGCCTCGATGATATCCGGGCTGTTATTCATCTGCAGCGCGTAGTCTTTGTTGCCGATCTTCACATCACCGGCCGGCAGGATGACGTTCTGGCGCTGCAACGCATCACTGACATCTGCAGGCGACAGGCCGCGCGCCGCGAGCGCGCGCTGATCCAGATCCGCCATGACGACCCGCGGCTTGCCGCCGTACGGCTGCGGCACCTGTGCGCCGTGCACGACCGCGAGCGCCGGGCGGATGATGTTCTGGCCGAGATCGTTGAGCTTGGTATCCGGAAGGGTCGTGCTCGAGAGGCTCAGCTGAATGATGGGCACGTCGGTTGCGCCGTAGCGCAGTACCATCGGCGGGGTAATGTTGGGCGGCATGTACTTCAACACGACCAGCGCGCTGCTCGCCAGTTGCGATACCGCCCGGCTCACATCCGCACCCTCGTGCAGGTAAACCTTCTCAACTCCGACGCCCTCATAGCTCGTGGCTTCGATGCGCGAGATGTCATCGACCAATGATGCGAGTTGGCGCTCGTGCAGCGAGAGGATGCGATTCTGGATGTCCTCCGCGCTCATGCCGTTGTAGGTCCAAACAACGCTCACCACCGGGATGTCGATCTCCGGAAAGATATCTACCGGTATCCGCAAGGCGACCCCAACACCCAGAAGACAGATGAGGATCAGAATCGACACGACCGTGTACGGGCGATGGAGGACGAAGCGCACGAGTGACATGGCTGTGCTACTGCGGAAAGCCGACTTGAAAAGAGCTGCCGCGCCCGAGGACGCTGGTCACGCGCAGCACCGCGCCATGCGCATCGCAGATTGTCTTGACGATCGCAAGTCCAAGTCCCGCGCCGCCGGTATCGGCGGAGCGCGTCGCATCGACCCGGTAAAACCGATCAAAGACGTGCGCCACGGCATCAGCCGGAATGCCGATCCCTGAGTCTTCGACCGAAAAGACGGCTTGGCCGCCGGTTTTTCCGACTTTCAGGTTCACCTTGCCGTCGAAGGGCGTGTATTTGATGGCATTGTCGAGCAGGTTGACCACCACCTGTTTGAGCCGCGAGCGATCGCCCATCACCATCACCCGCTCGTCGGTCTCGCAAGTCACGACGATGCCCTTGTCCGCCGCGAGCAGCAGCATCTGCTCTGCCGTGCTCGCCACGAGCGGCCCCAGGTCGATCTCTATCCATTCGCTCTGCGCCTCGCCCGCATCGAGCCTCGAGAGGGCAAAGAGCCGCTCCACGGTCTTACTCAGTCGTTCGACCGGCACGAGGAGGCTGCCGAGGCGCTCGTACTGGCCGGTCGCCGCGAGCGGGCTTTGTGCCAGAGTCTCAAGTTCACTGCGCAGCACGGTGAGCGGCGTGCGCAATTCGTGCGATGCGTCAGCCACAAAGCGCTTCGACTGCTGAAACGCCTCATCAAGCCGCGTGATCATGCGATTCAGCGAAATCGCCAGCCGCTCAAGCTCATCGCCCGTGTGGGCAACCGGCAGACGCTCGGCAAGATTATGATGGGTGATGAGCTCGGCCTTGCGGGCGATCTGCTCCACGGGCGCAAGCGTGCGCTTTACCAGCACATAGCCGCCGCTTACGGCGACGATCAGCAACACCGGCAAGCCCAGCGCCGTGAGCCACAGCAGCTGACGCAGTAAGGCCGCGACCGGTGCGGTGGATGCGCCTACTTCGACGATATAGGCGGCAAAACCGCCGCCGCCTGCGTGCACCGCCGCGATCAGCAAAGCCTGCCCGTCGGGCACAGGCTGGCTGCGGCGCAGCTCGCCTTTGAAAGCTGGAGCGACCGGTGCCACCTCCTCGGCAGAAAAGCTGTGGTCGCTCGGCTCGCCTGAGCGATACAGCACGCTGCCATCCGCGCGCGTGACCCGAATGAACCGGTCGCTCGCCTCGGGTGAGTAGAGCGTCTTCACCTGTGCAACGGCGGCGGCTTCCGTAACGGGCGAGACCTGCGCGAACAAGGTCGAAGCAATCTGGCGCGCGCGGCGCGCTTGCGTATCGAGAATATTGTCCTCCAGATAACTGTGCAGTCGCGCCACCAGCAGCGCACCGAACAGCACGTAGACGAGCGTCAGCAATCCCGCATACCAGCCGGTCAGCCGAAAACGAATCGAGTTCGTATTCAAGCTCCGCTCTCCTCCTCCGTCAGGCAGTACCCCGCCCCGCGCACCGTGCGAATGAGCTTCTGTTCGTGCGCATCATCAACTTTGGCGCGCAGATGGCGCACATAGACGTCGACAATGTTTGTCAGGCCTTCGAAACTCTCATCCCACACATGCTCCATGATCATCGTGCGCGTCAGCACGCGTCCGGCATTGGCTGCGAAGTATTCGAGGAGCGCGTATTCCTTGCCCGTAAGGTCGATGCGTTTGCCGGCGCGCCGCACTTTCTGCGTCAGCCGATCCAGTTCCAGGTCAGCGACGCGCACGATATAGCTGTGACCGGTCGGCGGCCGGCGTAGGAGCGCCTTGATTCGGACCATGAGCTCGGCGTAGGCGAACGGCTTTGTGAGGTAATCATCCGCACCGGCTTCAAACTGCTTCACCTTCTCGCCGATCGAGTCGCTCGCTGTCAGAACGAGGATTGCCGCGCTGCAGCCTTTTTGCTGCAGGCGCCGCAACACTTCGGTGCCACTGATGCCGGGCAGCATCAGATCTAGAATGATGAGATCGTACGGCACAGTGGAAGCCATCTGCCATCCGGTGTTGCCGTCGTGGGCAACATCGACCGCGAATCGCTCCGCGCGCAAGCCGCGGGCAATGACGTCGGCAACCTGGTGTTCATCCTCGATTAGCAGTAGGCGCATACCTGCACTCCGGCTGTACGCCAATCTACACCGCGGAGGTTAAAGGGCGCTAAATCGCCAATTAAAATCCGCTCAGAATCGGCCGTTTGGCGCGCAACCGGGCTGCAGGAGAACTGCGTCACAGGTGGCTGGGTTCGAGCCGCAGGCCGCCGGGCATGAGCGCCCGTCAGCACAAGCGCTTGCAGAGCCTAGCCAAAGCGACCGGAGATGTAGTCCTCGGTGAGCTTCTGGCGTGGATTGGTAAATACGCGGTCGGTCTCACCGACTTCAATGAGCTCGCCCAGATGAAAGTAGGCCGTGCGTTGTGATACGCGCGCAGCCTGCTGCATCGAGTGCGTCACAATGACGATCGTGTAGCTCGCCTTGAGCTCGTCGATCAGATCTTCGATGCGCGCGGTGGCGACCGGGTCGAGCGCCGAACAGGGCTCGTCCATCAGTATCACTTCGGGCTCGACGGCAATTGTGCGCGCGATGCACAGGCGTTGCTGCTGGCCGCCCGAGAGCCCGGTTCCAGGCTCGGTCAGGCGGTCTTTGACCTCTTCCCACAGGCCCGCGCGCCGCAGGCTCGTGCAGACGATGTCATCCATTTCCGCACTGCCGCGTGCCAGGCCATGGATGCGCGGCCCGTAGGCGACATTGTCAAAGATCGACTTCGGAAACGGATTGGGCTTCTGGAACACCATGCCGACGCGTGCGCGCAGTTGTACGACATCCAGGCTCTTGTCATGAATGTCCTCGCCCTCGAGCCGGATCGAGCCTGTCACACGCGCACCGGGAATCGTGTCATTCATGCGATTCAGGCAACGCAGGAATGTCGATTTGCCGCACCCCGACGGCCCGATCATCGCGAGCACCTGCCTGCGCCCGATATCGATGCTGATGTTCTTCAGCGCCTGCTTCTGGCCATAAAAGGCGCTGACGTCGCGGCAGGAGAACACCGCATTTTCAGGCGTGAGCTGCGACGCGGCGATCGCAACCGGACGCGACTCCGGCAACGCGGGTGCCGGCATGCGCGAACTGGGCTTGAGATTAAGGCCGCCCTCGAGCGGCCCGCGGCGCTTCTGATCGTTGCCGGCGCGGCTGCCCTGGAACGGTGTGTCATTCCCCGGTGGATTCATGAATCAGCCGAAGCGCCCGGTAACGTAATCATCGGTGCGGCGATTGCGCGGCGAAGTAAAGATCTGACCCGTCGGTCCGATCTCCACCAGTTCTCCCATGTACATGAAACCCGTGACATTGGAGACGCGCGCCGCCTGCTGCAGATTGTGCGTGACGATGATGATGCAGTATTTCTCGCGCAGAGTCTGGAGCATCTCCTCGATACGCAACGTCGAGATCGGGTCAAGCGCCGCCGTCGGCTCATCGAACAGCATGACCTCCGGCTGCACGGCGATCGTGCGCGCGATGCACAGCCGCTGCTGCTGGCCGCCGGAGAGGCTGCGTGCATCTTCGCCCAGCTTGTCCTTCACCTCGTCCCACATAGCCGCATCGCGCAGCGCGGCCTCAACGCGTTCCGCCGCGCGCGCGCGCGGCATGCGCTGCGCCAGACGCAGGCCGAAGGCGACATTGTCGAAGATTGTCATCGGAAAAGGCGTGGGTTTCTGAAACACCATTCCAACCCGGTAGCGCAGGCTTGCGACATCGACCGTAGGCGCGAGAATGTTTTCACCGTCGAGACGCACCTCCCCGGTCGCCCGGTGTCCGGGATACAGGGCGTACATTCGATTGAAAACGCGCAGCAAGGTCGACTTTCCGCACCCTGAGGGACCGATGAGCGCGGTAATGCTGCGATCGGCGAACGACAGGTTGATGTCAGTCAGGGCGCGGGTTTCGCCGTAATAAAAATTGAGGTCGCGCGCCACGAATTTGGGCGGCAACACTTGGGTCGCGCCGTGCGCAGGCGCAGTCCTTGCCGATGCGGTTGCGCTCATCGGCGCGCCTTGCCGCCCGGCAGTGCCGATACAATCAGGCGCGCGATCACGCTCAGCACCAGAATCGCGAACGTGATGAGGAGCGCGCCCGACCAGGCGAGCTGCTGCCAGTCCTTGTACGGGCTGAGGGCGAACTGAAAGATGACGACCGGCAGGTTCGCCATCGGCGCGCCAAGATCCTTGCTCCAGAACTGGTTATTGAGAGCGGTGAAGAGTAGCGGCGCAGTCTCGCCGCTCACGCGCGCAACCGCGAGCAACAAGCCCGTGACGATGCCGCTGCGCGCCGCCGGATAGGCGATGCTCGTGATCGTGCGCCACGGATACGCTCCGAGTGCGGTGGAGGCATCTTTCATTCCCTGCGGCACGAGCCTCAACATGTCCTCGGTCGTACGCACCGTCACCGGAATCGCAATGATCGCGAGCGCAACGGCGCCCGCAATCGCGGAAAAATGTCCCATGCGCAGCACGAGCACTTCGTAGACGAAGAGCCCGACAATGATGGATGGCGCGGATAACAGCACGTCATTCACGAAACGCACGATGCTGCTGAGGCGCGACGCGCTGCCGTACTCGGCGAGGTACGTGCCGGCGAGAATTCCGACCGGCGCGCCGATCAGTATGCCAACCACGGTCATGACGACGCTTCCGTAGATGGCATTCAGCAATCCGCCCTGTGACCCTGGCGGCGGGGTCATCTGCGTAAAGAGCGCGATCGACAGGCCGCTCACGCCGCGCGATATGAGCGTCCACAGGATCGCGCCCAGACACGCAAGGCCGATCAGGGTTGCGACCGCCGACAAAAGAAGCGCCACGGCGTTACCGACCTTGCGGACCCGGCGGCGGCTCATACGTTGGACAACGCGCGACGGTCAAGGCGCAACAGCAGGAAGCGCGCGAGAGCGATGACTGTGAAAGTGATCAGGAACAAGAGTACCCCTAGGGCGATGAGCGATGAGGTGTACAAGTCGCCCACGGCCTCGGTGAACTCGTTGGCGATCGATGCGGAAATCGTCGTCCCAGGCGCCAGCAGCGATGCGCTCACGCGATGCGCATTGCCGATCACGAAAGTTACGGCCATCGTCTCCCCGAGCGCGCGGCCGAGCCCCAGCATGATGCCGCCGACCATCCCGACCCTTGAGTACGGCACGATCACCTGCCAGATAACCTCCCAGGTCGTCGCGCCCAAAGCGTAACCGGACTCTTTCAGGACGTCGGGAACCGTCTCGAACACATCGCGCATGACCGCCGCAATGAATGGCAGCACCATGATCGCGAGCACTAACCCGGCCGTAAGCACGCCGATGCCGAAGGGTGGCCCCTGGAAGAGTCGCCCGATTCCGGGCAGCACACCGGCATGCTCGATGAGCCAGGGCTGCACGTGGCGCTGCAAAATTGGAGCGAGAACGAAGAGCCCCCAGATCCCAAAGATGATGCTCGGCACCGCCGCCAGGAGTTCGATCGCCGTGCCGACCGGCCGCCTGAGCCAGCCCGGGCACAGCTCCGTCAGAAAGACCGCGACTCCAAAGCCGATCGGCACTGCAAGCAGCATCGCAAGCAGCGAAGTCATGAGGGTTCCGTAAATCGGTGCGAGCGCCCCGAACTGATCGGTAACCGGATTCCAGACTTCGCGGGTGAGAAACCCGAGCCGAAAATGCGACAGCGCGGGCCAGGCTCCGTGCACCAGCGAAACTGCGACGCCACCCAATAACGCGAGGACGATCAGCGCCGCGGCGAGAGTTGCCGTGTGAAAGTAGCGCTCACCACTGCGCTGCCGCGCCGCACGCTTCGCATCGACTCCGGCCATCCTAGGAGTTCCGGGTCGCGCCGTGCGAGGGCGGTCGACCATGCGGGGCCCTTGCGCCCGAGATACAGACGATCGCCCCCGCTACGGACCCTTCCACACCGGTGCGCCCTTCGACTTGATGTGCGCTTTCCACGTTGATTGCACCTGCGCCGTCAGGCTCGTCGGCAAGGGGACATAGTCGAGTTCTGCCGCCATCGGCCCGCCCGTCTTATAAGCCCAGGCAAAAAACTTGAGCGCTTCACCGGTAGCCGCCGCATCCGGTGGCTCAGCATAAACGAGGATGAAGCTCGCGCCGGTAATTGGCCAGCTCTTCGCACCGGCTTGGTCCGTAAGAATAAGATAGTAGCCATCGGCGTGCGCCCAATCCGCATTCGACGCCGCAGTCTGGAACGATTCAGCGCTCGGCGCGACGGCGGCACCCGCCTTATTGATCATGAGAGCGTACGCCATCTTGTTCTGCTTCGCATAGGCATATTCGACGTATCCTACGGCGCCATCGGTCTGGGTCGTCATGTTGGCGATCCCCTCATTGCCCTTTGCACCGATGCCCGTAGGCCACTGCACTGAGGCATTAGCTCCGATCGACTCTTTAAACTTCGGACTTGATTTCGACAGGTAATCCGTAAACAGAAAATTCGTTCCGGAGCCATCAGAACGGTACACGGGAGCGATCGCGGTCGCCGGCAGCGTGAGCTTCGGATTGAGCTTCTGAATCCGCGGGTCGTTCCACTTGGTGACATCGCCCAGGTAGATGGCGGCGAGCGTCGCACCGTCCAAGGTCAGGGCTCCCGGGTTTACGCCCTTGACGTTCACGACCGGCACCACGCCGCCGATGATCATCGGAAACTGCACGAGTCCGGAGGCGGCCAGGTCCTCGGGCTTCAGTGGCATGTCGGAGGCGCCGAAGGTCACGGTCTTCGCCTTGATCTGCTTGATCCCGCCGCCGGAACCGATCGACTGGTAGTTGAGCCCGACTCCGGTCTGTTTCTTGTAGGCATCTGCCCATTTCGAATACACCGGGTACGGAAACGTGGCGCCGGCGCCGGAGATATCGACGGCCTGCGCAGTGGTACCAAGCGCAAGGAAGTTCATGCACAACGTCATCGCGGCCAGGACCCGATTCAGGCAAAAAGGTCGCATGATTTCATTCCTTCAGCGTTATGCCGGCGCGCAAGGCGCGCAGGCTGGCTGCGATCAGTGTCACTTTGTAAGGTTACAGTTGCGTGACGGTCGGTGATCGGCGCCTGTGAATGCGGGGCAGGTGACCCGGTCCAGTGGCTTGCCGGAGACCGCGGATCTCATAGGCGTCAAGGCCGGTTGGTGTCACATCCGGGCGGCTCAGGAGGGCAGATAGTCCCCCGCCACGGTCGCGTCCGCCCGCTGCGCTCGCCTGCTCAGGGCATTCAGCGGCGGCGTCAGCACGGCTGCCAAGGCAAGGTTCAGGATAAGCGTGTAAAACGCGCTATAGCCCGGGAAGGTGTAGCCGCCAATGGCAAGCGGATAGGCCGGCGCTAGATCCGCCGCAATCGCCATCGCCGTGCCCGCGATCGTTCCGACGGCCCAGCCGATGAGCAGCGCCCAGGGATTAAACCAGCGCGTGTAGACGCCCAGCATCACGGACGGCAGCGTCTGAATCATCCAGATTCCGCCCAACAGCTGTAGCTGAATGGCGTACTTCGTGGGCACGAACAAAATGAACACCAGCGCACCGACCTTGACGACCAGCGACACCCACTTCGCCATTTGCGCCTCTTCCTTGTTGGTGGGATTTTTGTTGAAGAACTCGCGATGGATATTGCGCGTATAGAGGTTGGCCGCGGCGATCGACATGATCGCCGCGGGCACGAGCGCGCCGATGCCGATCGCGGCAAACGCAACCCCCACGAACCAGGACGGGAAGCTGTGCAGCAATAGCGCCGGCACCGCGAAATTGTTGCCGAACTGCTTAAACCCCGCGGCGAACTCCGGAAGGTCGCTGACTCCCGCCGCGATCGCGAAAAACCCGACCAGCGCGAGCAGGCCGAGCATGAGGGAATAACCGGGGAGGATAGCCGCGTTGCGCCGTATGGCACGACCGCTGCTCGCGCTCAGTAAAGCCGTGACGGAATGAGGATAGAGAAAAAGCGCAAGCGCCGACCCGAGCGCTAATGTCGCATACGCGCCGTAGGCCCCGGTCGTGTGAGGTCCTGGCACAGCGAGCAACAGCTTCTTCGCCGGCACGGCGGCAAAGATTTTGCCAAAACCACCTAGCTTTACGGGAATGATGATGATGGCGGCCAAGGCCGTGAGATAGATCAGGATGTCTTTTACGATGGCAATTGACGCGGGCGCGCGCAGACCGCTTGAATACGTGAAGGCGGCGAGCACCAGGAAGGCGATGATGAGCGGCAGATCGGCGGCCCACCCGGTCCCGGATATGCCCAAAGCAGCCAGCACGACCTGAATCCCGACGAGCTGCAAGGCGATGTACGGCATCGTGGCGACGATGCCGGTGAGGCTCACCGCGAGCGCGAGCCAGCGATTGTCAAAACGGCCCCGCACGAAATCTCCCGCCGTGATGTAGCCGTGCTTATTACAGACGTACCACAGTCTCGAAAAGACCAGAAACACAAAGGGATAAACCACGATCGTGTAGGGCACGGCAAAGAACGCGACCGCGCCGGCCCCAAAGGCGAGCGCCGGAACCGCGATAAAGGTGTAGGCGGTATAAAGATCGCCGCCGAGCAAAAACCAGGTGACGATCGTGCCAAAGCGCCGGCCGCCGAGGCCCCATTCATGCAGCAGATCAAGGTCGCCCCGGCGCCAGCGGGCGGCGGCGAATCCGAGCCAGCTGATGAAGGCAAACAGCAGTACGAAGATCGTCAGCGCAATCCAGTTCACATCCGGCACGACTCTTTCCCCCGTGATTCGTCTTGTTGTGTATGCCTTAAGAGCTTGCGACCTGCGGTCGGGCTACTTTTCGGTTGCGAGATAGACGACTGCCGTGAAAAGTGCGGAGATGGGAACCCACACAAGCTGGTACCAGTAGAAGAACGGCAGCCCCATCCAGGCCGGCTCTGCCTTATTGTAAAAGGGCGGCCATAGAACCGCGCCGATCTGAACAAGGAAGAGCAGGTACCACCAGCTCCATCCGCCGGCCTTTCTTGGTGCACGATTCATTATGCGTACCCCCCTCCCCATCGAGCGCCCGTCGAGCCGCGTGGGCGTCAGCTATTTTTATCAATCTATACTGATGCGGCGCGGCTTTCCAGCGCGCGCTCACGCTCACGCAATTGCAACCTTGCGAAGGGAAGGCTTATGGGCGCATCACTTGCTGCGGCCTGTGCAATCGGAGGCGCCAAACGCGAAAATCACCCTCGGCCGGCCGTTAACCCGGCGCAGGGTGATTTCGCAGCGGCTCTCCCGGCGCACTTAAGAAGAGCGAGGAGGCCCGATGTCGCGATGCCTCTTAGAACCTGAAGCGCACGCCGATCGTCGGATCGATGTCGTTCCTCGTCAGGTAGGCGTTGGCCAGGCCGTCTTCCACTGTCGTGTACATCGCGCCAGCGTAGGCATCGAAACGCTTGGTGAAGTGGTACACGCCGGAGATCGACACCGCCGTTTCAGTCCCGCTGCAGCTTGAGGCCTTGGTGGTGGTGCAGCCGGTGTTCGCGCCGTCTGCGTAGCTGTTCTGCCTGTAGCCATAGTAGGCGGCGGTCAGTTCGAGCTTGCCGACGTTGTACTTCGCACCCGCCCAGTACACCTGCAGGATCTTGTCGTTCGGAAACGCCGTGTTATTCACGAAGGCGAGTTTATAGCCGCCAATATTGTCGAAGCCCGGCTCGATCGGATCGGACGGATTTTCGAAGCGGATATGCTCGTAGCCGGCGAAGAGCTTCACCGGGCCAAAGCCATACATACCCATCACCGCAAAGGTCGTATTGTCGGAGATGGTCGCAGCCAGAGAGTTACTGGGCGAGAAACCGAGGCCAGGCAACTCCGCGACCTGCGCCGCGCTCAACGCAGCTGCCGAAACGGCATCGTTGATGTGAGTGTAGTACGCATCAATCGACGCGCCTGCCATCTCATAGCCAACGCTGAACTCCGAAGCGGTGCTGGCGCTGCCCCTTGAGCCGTTAAACTTGTACTCAGCGCCGACGTGGACGTTCGAGAACTGCGCCACATACTTCAGCGAAGAATCCAGTCGGCGGTCTTCCGTGTCACCGCCGCCTGCGGTCGTTCCCGATAAGCCGATGAGCGAAAATGCCTGCGAAGCACCCTGCGGGTCATATTTGTAGATGCCATCCGCCAGGACCGTGTTCTGGCGGCCGAACGTGAGTGTTCCATAGGTCGGGGAGCTAAAACCGACGAAGGACTGCTGGAACGCCTGACCGGCGATGCTCGAATCGAGATTCGTGGTCTGGACGTTCAGAGCACGGCCGTTGTTCTGCACGAGGGACTTCAAGGCATCGCTGATGTCGCCGGACTGCGGATTGAAGAAGGTTTCAATCTTGAACACGCCCGACCAATCCGCAACCTGCAGGGGCTCTGAGCCTTGCAGGCCGACGCGGGACTGGCTCAAGTTGCTCGGTGTCGCGCCGGTCTGTGAGTTGTTGCTGTTCTTCTGAACGATATCGGCACTGCCGGCGGGGAAGTAGTCACTGAACGGCGCGCCATGCGATTCATATTGCAAGCCGATGTCAACGATGCCGTAGAGCGTGATGCCGTACCACGTGAGGGCGGTGCCCTCGGCGGCGGCCGCGTTGGCGGCTCGGTTTCCCTGGCTGGGCTCCGGAGAAGCGTTCTGTGCTTGTGACACTCCCGCAACCGCCATCAGAATCCCAACTAAGAGCCCGCCCTTCAATCGAGCGAAGCTGCGTGCTTTAAATTCTGCCCCCTGGGGCGACAGGTTCATGTTATTCACAGTTCGTGCTCCTCTGCATCGGTTGGCGCGATTTAATACACGTTTTGTGACAGACAGATGACGCGCGGCCGTGGCCACAGGATTATTGTGCTGCGCCGATTAAGCTGTGCCCTTTTCGCAACAGCGGCACCATGTCAAGCGCAAAACAATCGTGGGTTCTTGGACTGTCTGACTCCCCGGATTCAATCTGCACCGCTTCGCTGGCCTGACATGGAGCTTCATGCCGAGCACGAGTGACGAGCCCGACCGGCATCCGTGCGGAGTCTCGCGGTCCGCCGGCACCTCACGGCCGCGCGGACCGGCTCGCAATTCCCGTATCGCTGATCGCATACGCAACGTCGTTGCATAGATCTCAAACAGGGCGCCGTCATGCGTTATGTGCAGGCGGGAAAGCCGAGGAGATTCTCGTCGGCCGGATGCCTTTGGCTCCGCGCAGGGGCAGCGCCCTTTTTGCAGACCGCCGAGCGCTCGCCGAGATCGCGGGCACGTCGGTCCACGGTGGTTTTTGACTTGCCGCAGAACACCCCGCACCGTATAACCGCCCGGATTTCCTTCGCAGCGAACCTAAGGATTCTGAAGAACGATGACGACGACGCTTGAGCTCACGCAAGACTTGATGGCGCGCGCATCCGTAACACCCGCCGATGCGGGGTGTCAGGAGGTGTTAATCAAGCGACTGTCGGAGCTCGGCTTTCAAGTGGAGCGCATGCGATTCGGCAGCGTCGATAACTTCTGGGCGACCCACGGAACCAGTGATCCTCTCTTCTGCTTCGCCGGCCACACCGATGTAGTCCCCCCGGGGCCGCTCGAAGAATGGCACTCGAATCCGTTCGAGCCTGCGATCCGCGACGGCGTGCTTTACGGGCGCGGGGCCGCCGACATGAAGAGCGGTCTTGCGGCCATGACCACGGCGACCGAGGAGTTTGTGCGTGCCGCTGCCCGGCACCGCGGCACGATCGCTTTTCTCATCACAAGCGACGAGGAGGGTGCATCGGTGGATGGCACGAAGCGCGTCATGGAAGTCCTGGCGGCTCGCGGCGAGCACATCACCTGGTGTCTGGTCGGGGAACCCTCAAGCGAAGCGCGCATCGGCGATACGATCAAAGTGGGCCGGCGCGGCTCGTTGAGCGCGCGTCTGACGGTACATGGCGTGCAGGGTCACGTCGCCTACCCGAGTCTTGCCGACAATCCCGTGCATGCCTTCGCTCCTGCACTGGCGGAGCTTGCCGCCCGCACCTGGGATGAGGGCAACGAGCATTTTCAACCGACGAGCTTTCAGGTCTCCAATCTCAATGCCGGAACCGGCGCACCGAATGTGATTCCGGGCGAACTTAAGGCGCGGCTTAACCTGCGTTACTCACCGGTACAAACGCTTGACGGTCTGAAGCGCACGGTGGAAGACATTCTGACCAAGCACCGGGTGAAGCACAGCATTGAGTGGTACGTTTCAGGAGAGCCGTTCTTTACTGCGCCGGGGACGCTTTCCGACGCCGTCAGCGCCGCGGTCAAAGCGGTGACCGGCAGCGCGCCGCAGCTGACGACCGGCGGCGGCACATCCGACGGCCGCTTTATCGCGCCGCGTGGCGCTCAGGTCGTGGAACTGGGTGTCGTGAACGCGACCATCCACAAGGTCAACGAATGCGTGGCGGTCGCCCAGATCGATGCCCTGCACCGCATGTACGTCAATGTTCTGCGGGGATTACTTGCGTGAGTTCACAAGTACTCCGGCCACTCCCAATGCGAGAGCGACAATGAGCAGCCAGGCCGGCATTGCCAGGCCCGCAAAGGTCCAGTTCACCTGACTGCACTCTCCTCCTCCGCTCAGCACCTTGCGGACAACTTCGGTCAGCGGCTGGAACTTGAGCATCACATCAAGCGGTGCGCCGCATGAGGGGATGGAGCCCGCGGGCTGACTCTGGATGTAGAGATGGCGAGCCGCAAGCCCAGCGGTCGTAAGCGCCGCCACTGCGATGCATGCGGCGTAGACGTAACGAGAGGCGGTGCTTGGATTGTGCAGCGATGCGGCCAGAAAGACGATGCCAAGCGCGATGATCGCGATGCGCTGAAAGATGCACAGCGGACACGGCTCGAGCCCCAGCCCGTATTGAGCATAGAGCGCATAGGCGAGCATGCCAAAGCAGGCAAGCGCCCCCAGACCATTTAGAACTCGGCGCTTTGCCACATCAAATTGCAGCAGGGCTGGGCTGGCTTTTTCCGCTCGAGGATTCTCGAAGCTCGCGCTCGACGTCCTCCAACGACGTATGGCGTATGTCCTTGCCGTGCACCATGTAGATGACGTATTCGCCGATGTTCTTCGCGTGGTCGCCGATTCGCTCCAGCGCCCGCACGACCCACATCACATCGAGCGCGCGGCGAATGGTGCGAGGATCTTCCATCATGAAGGTGATGCACTGCCGCTGAATCGATTCGTATTCATCATCGACCAGCCGGTCCTGACGCGCGACGCGCAAGGCAGCTTCGACGTCCATGCGTGCAAAGGCATCGAGGGAGTCGTGCACCATGTCAGAGACGACTCGGCCAAGATGCTTGACCTCGCGGTATTTGTCGGCGGGGCGTTCCATGGTCGCGAGCCGCGAGGCAATGTAGCCGACCTTCTCGCCCTCATCGCCGATGCGCTCAAGGTCGGTGATCGTCTTGATGATCGCAACGATGACGCGCAGGTCGCCCGCTGCCGGGGCGCGCGTGGCGAGGATGCGGCTGCATTCCTCGTCGATCGATACCTCCATGTTGTTGACCTGGTAGTCATCCATGGCAACGGCTTCGCCAAGCGTGCTGTCACCTTCGACGAGAGCAGTGATGGCCTTCTGCAGCTGCTGCTCAACGAAGCCACCCATCGCAAGAACCTTGCTGCGGACGCGTTCGAGGTCCTCGTTGAACCGGCGCGAAATGTGATGGGTCAGGTCTGCAGTTTCCATAAGCCGCGTATCTCCGGCGTCGGCCGCCTGAGCGTGATCATAGCGAAATGGCCAAAGAGAACCAGAGGCCCAGTCGCGATTATCGGTTCTCAGGCGGCGTCGGCCAGCAGCGGCGGCGCGATGCGCGCGGGCAGCGGCACGGCATCCGCCAGTCGAAACAAGCGCAGCTCGCCGCTTGCCTCCTCAATCAAGGCGGAGCATGACTCGACCCAGTCGCCGGTATTGCAATAGATCAATTCGCCCTGGCGGCGCAGATTGGCGCGGTGGATGTGCCCACAAACAATGCCGTCATAGCCGCGCGCCGCGGCGTGTGCGATGGCCGCATCCTCGAAGCGCTCGATGTAGCGCGCGCTCGTACGCACGGCGAGCTTCAAACGCGCCGCCAGCGGCCAGTAGGAGCGCCGAAACCTGCGGCGCAGGTCGTTCAGGTAGTCGTTGAGGACGACCGTACCGTCGTAGACGGCCTCACCCACCCAGTGCAGCCAGCGCGCGACTTGTGTCTGGCCGTCGAACTGATCGCCGTGCACCACCAGCAGGCGCTCGCCGCGCGCTGTCAGGTGTACCCACTCGCGACGCAGCTCAAGCTGCCCGCCCATCATGCGCACGAACGGCGTCAGATCCACATCGTGGTTACCCGGAATGTAGACGACACGAGCGCCGGCGCGTCGCTTGGCAAGCAGCGCCTGCACCACGCGCGAATGCTCTGGCGGCCAGAAGAATCTTTGACTCAAGCTCAGAACATCGACGATGTCGCCCGCGAGCACGATCGTGTCTGCGTCAATCGTCGCCAGGAAATCGGCGAGTTCCGCCGCGCGCGAGCGCTTGAATCCCAGGTGGATGTCGGACAGAAATAAGGTCCGCGCCCTTGCGGGCAGCGAACGGATGTAACTCGCCACGGATGCCTCCAGGATCCTCACGCTTGAGGGCCCTAGATTCGGCGACAGGCATGTCAGTCAGATGACAGGAGGGCGAATTTTTTCTTACTTCTAAAGGGCTTAAGACAAAGAGTTAAAGCAGTTCATCCACGACTTGCGGCGGCTCAACGATGCGCCGGGGCGGAAAGTGGCAGGTGAAGCAGCTACCGCTTCCCGGCGCACTTTCGATCTCCAGAGTCGCCGCGTGGCGCTGCAGGACGTGCTTCACGATGGCAAGGCCGAGACCCGAGCCGCCGGTTGCGCGCGACCGTCCCGAATCGGCCCGGTAGAAGCGTTCGGTGAGGCGCGGAATATGCTCCGCCTGAATACCGATGCCGGTGTCGGTCACTGCAAAATGCGCACCCTGCTCGTCCGCCCACCAGCGCATCTCGATGGAGCCTTGCGCGGGTGTGTATTTCGCAGCGTTGTCCACCAGGTTCGAAAACGCGGAATGCACTTCGGACTCACTGCCCAGCAGCTGAACCGGCGAATCCACACGGATGCTGACTTCGCGCGGCCGTTCGGGACGCGCCAGCACGTCTTTTCGCAGCATCGACAGGAGCGCGGCCACGTCGATCGGCTCGCCCGCCACGAGCTCAGCGGTTTCCTCGAGCCGCGAGAGCGCGAGCAGATCGCCGATGATGCTCGTCATGCGCTCGGCCTGACGGCGCATTTCATTCACCGGCGCCTTCAGTTCCGGATCAAGCGCCGGATCCTGGCCGAGCGTCTCAAGGTACCCGGAAATGACGGTGAGCGGTGAGCGCAGCTCGTGCGACGCATTGGCGACGAAGTCCTTGCGCATCGCCTCGAGCCTCACCTGGCGCGAGACATCACGCACCAGGAGCAGCTGTTGTCCTTCTCCGTACGGCGCCACCTGCAAGGATAAATGCGTCTCAAGCGCAGCCTTGGGTCGAATGACCAACGGAATTTCGTATTGCGCGCCGTCCAAGTAGCGTCCGAATTCGGGTTGCCGCAAGAGATTATCGATGCGCAGTCCAAAATCATCGTGGCCGCGCAGGTCAAGCAGTGTTGAGGCGGTCCGATTGAACCACACGATCTCCCGTTGCGCGTTTAAGACCACGACGCCATCGGGCAGCGCGGCGGTGGAACGCTGGATCTGGCGCACGAGCTGGATGAAGCGCTGCTTGTGAAAGCGCTTGCGGCGGTGCAGGCGCATCACCTGGGCGACGATCTCCCCCCAAGCGCCGCCGAGATCCGGAGGGCGCGCATAACTGCGATGGCGCACCCACCAGTCGAGTCTAAAGAGAGTGGCGAGCTGCCAGAGCAGGTGCAGAGCGAGCAGAGTCGCGACGGCAGCCCACACATAGCCCAAAAGCCAGCCGATGATGACGCCGGCTGCTACCGTCCCCAGCAGACGTAAAATCGCCAGCCACCACGCCCGCCTTGAAAATTCCATTCGCGCCTACCACTCAGCGCGCCGAGAATCTGTATCCCGACCCGCGCACCGTCTGTATGAATCGATCGTACCCAAATTCCTCGAGCGCTTTGCGCAAACGGCGTATATGCACATCGATGGTGCGCTCTTCCACGTAGACGTTGCCGCCCCAAATCCGATCAAGCAGCTGATCGCGGCTATAGACCCGTTCCGGGTGGGTCATGAAGAACTCGAGCATGCGGTATTCCGTGGGACCGAGCCCTATGGTCTCCTCGCCGATCAGCACTCGATGACTCGCCTGATCAAGCGCGAGACCTTCGACTTGGATGCGCTCATCGCTGGCACCGACGCTTGAGCGGCGCAGCACCGCATTGATGCGTGCCAAGAGCTCGCGCGGTGAAAAGGGCTTGGTCACGTAGTCATCCGCGCCGCCTTCGAGCCCGGCCACTTTGTCGCCCTCTTCGGAGCGCGCCGTCAGAAGAATGATCGGCAATTCGCGCGTTTCGCGATCGCGCTTGATTGCGCGCGTAAGCTCAAGGCCGCTCATGTCAGGCAACATCCAGTCGACGAGCAAGAGGTCCGGACGGCGATCGGCGAGAGCCGCGCGTGCACTGCGGCAGTCCTCCGCCTCGCGCACGTCGAAGCCGGCGCGCTTGAGTCCAAAGGCGATCATTTCACGGATCGGCCGCTCGTCCTCGACGATCAGAACCTGTTTAGCGCTCATTCGTTCGCTGCATGCATAGCGGAATATTACAGGGGCAGTGTGTTGCAGATTCATGACGCAGCCGCATTTCGTTTCAATTCCGTGACGCGCGCGTGACGTCGTCGCGCAGATACACCGGGATCGCCTCCTCAGCCGGGTAGGAGCAGCCAGCGGCGAGCTGCGCCACGGCGAGGCGCGCAATTTCGGCGGCGCGCGGCAGAAGGTCGTCGTGGATATGCGCAAGCTTTGCGGCGACGCCGGCCCCTATCTCCGGATAGACCCGAAAGCCTCGCCCGGCACCCCCAAGGCCGCCGCTCCAGCTGCCCGGCAGCTCGATACCGCCCACGCCGCTCACGTGTTCACTGCCCGTCAGGCTTGCAAGCCCGCTGCTATCCCGATCGAAGCACGCCCAGTAGACCTCCTGCATGCGCGCATCATTGCAGACCAGCAGATGATCGATCCGGGAATCAAGGTCGAGCGCGCGCTGGGCAACCGCGCTCAGGTCTGAAATCGGCACGACGCGCAGGCCCGCGCCGAACGCCAATCCCTGCGCGACGCTCGCCGCGAGCCGCACTCCGGTAAATGCACCCGGCCCGCGTCCGAAGGCAAGCGCGTCCAAGGCTTTGAGCGACGTTTGCCCCTGCATCAGCACAGCATCAATCATCGATAAGATGAGCTGCGCGTGAGCACGGTCGGTTTCAATTTCGCGGGAGATCTCAACGCCGTCGGTGAGCAGCGTGGTCGAACAAGCCTGCGTCGCCGTGTCGAGCGCCAGAATTCTCATGCCGGCTGTGCAGCCCGTCCCAGTCGCGGCGCCGGCGCATGCCGGCGCAGAAAGCTGAGCGTTTCCTCCTCGGCCCGGGTCACGGCCATCGCGGGCAGCGCCTTTAGAAATACTTTCCCATAGCTGCGCGCCGTCAGCCGCGGATCACAGATGACCACTGCGCCAAAATCATCTTCACTGCGGATCAGACGTCCGACACCCTGTTTCAGGGCGAGCGCCGCTTCGGGCAGCTGATATTCGCGAAACGCGTTGCCGCCGTGACTTTCCAGGTGCTCCAGGCGCGCCTTCACCAAAGGATCCTCGGGCGAGGCGAACGGCAGCTTCTCGATGATGACGAGCCGCAACGCCTCGCCTTTGACATCCACTCCCTCCCAGAAACTCGCGGTTCCGAGTAGCACGCCGTCGCCGTCGGCACGAAAGTCGTCGAGTAGTCGCTCACGCGGCGCTTCTCCTTGCACATATAAATGATGCGGTGCTGACTCACCCCAGTGTGCTCGCAGCACCGCGGCGCCGCGCGCGAGCGCCCGATGACTCGTGAACAGCACGAAAGCGCCGCCGCGCGCCGCCCTGATGAGGGGCAATGCGGTCGCGATCACCGCTTCGACATAGTCCGGGCTCGCAGGATTGGGCAAGCCGGGCGGCAGATACAACAGACTCTGCCGCGCATAGTCGAAGGGGCTGTCGATCAGGAGCTCCTGAGCGTCTGTGAATCCGAGGCGCTTCGAGAAGTGACTGAAGTCGCCGCCGAC
>Ga0302324_100004041_pt1 | contig 32741 bp, 23 predicted proteins | sample Palsa_T0_1_FD_201949 | JGI IMG/M metagenome (GOLD analysis project Ga0302324, IMG submission 201949) | Peat permafrost microbial communities from Stordalen Mire near Abisko, Sweden - Palsa_T0_1 | ecosystem: Environmental > Terrestrial > Soil > Palsa > Peat permafrost | place: Sweden: Abisko... | reverse complement strand
CGGCCGTCGAACATGATGGTGCTCAGAAAGCCCAGATTGGTCGTGGGCAGCGGCCGCCGGTATACCGACACGATGGGCAGCCCGTCGGTCGGGTCCGTGGTGATGGCGCAGCCATAGGGATCACGGACTACGGAAATGCTGAATTGCGCGCTGGCCGGGAGCTTCAAGAATATGCGAATCAGTCCGTGCTGCAGCAGCAGACTGTGGTCTGCGGCGCTGTCCTGCCGCGCATCCGGGCAGTTGGCTCCGTCGACCGCTGCAAACAGGGGATCGCGGCCGCGAGTCTCTGCGAAGCGTTGTTGGATGCCGGCCGCACTGATGCTCATCGCCTGACTCGCCACATGACAAGTGGCACAGCTGCGCCCGTTGGTTCCGAGGCTTTGAAAGAAGGCGCCATGATTGTCGATTGGACCCTTGACGCTCAGGGTGGTGATCACGCCGCTGGCATCGCGAAACGATTCTCTCGCGAGGGGGTTATCGCTGCGAGTACCCTGGGCCGCGGCAGCGCCCGCCGCCAACCCGGCGCAGCCCACAAGCATCGAACATATTCCGTGATTTTTTGCGATTGCCATGGTGATCTTCTGTGTATGGGGAAATCCCTAAACCCCATATCGAAGACCACCGGCAAAAGACGACACGTGCGGACCAGAAAGGCCTCGCCCGGATCCCGCTCAAGAGCCGTTATCGTTGATGTGTTGGTAGAGCAGCAGGCGAACTTTCTGCCAATCGCGTTGTACGGTGCGCTCCGAGATGCCACGCAACTTCGCAATTTCAGCGAACGAGAATCCGCAGAAGTACTTGAGATCGACCAGCTCGGCGAGGGAGGAATCGTGCTGCGCGAGCTCGTCCAGCGCGCCGGACAATTGCAGCAGCGATTTGTCGTTGCTCACTTCCCCGCCGGCCTGGGTATTGAGTTCGACGATCTTGAACTCTGCACCGCGCTTTACCGCCTGACGGCGTCTGGAGAAATCGATGAGCACGCCGCGCATGGCGCGTGCGACGTAGCTCAAGCACTTCCCTTGGTCGGCAAAATGCACGCCGTCGCGACTGGCAAGGTTCAGATAGGCCTCGTGGACCAGCGTCGTCGGGCTTACCCCCGCCGACGGAAAACGGCGGAGCTCCCGGTCCGCCAGTCGACGCAAATCCGCATAAAGCGAGGCAAACAGCTTCGCGTTGGCCCCTTCATCTCCCGGGCTTTCGGGTGCCGCGAGTGTATTCGGCGCGTCTTCGGACATAACTGGCCGCCCCGCCCGGAAACCTTTGAGCAATCGATTGTGCCGAAATGCGCCGGAGCGGGCAACGCGCCGCGGCGGGATCAACCATCACGCTGGCGGGTTTCGGCCCGGAAATCCGATCTGAAGGAAGACACCCACGAACAGCAGCAGAACATGGCAACTTTCTCGCTCTTTTACGCGGCATTCGGCTATCTGGCACTGCTCGGGGCGATTCTGTGGGGCATGCTGTTCGTGGGCAACGGCGTCATCTTCCCGAACATGGACGCGCCCGCAACCACTGCGCCGCTCGAGGCCGCCTGCATCGATGTCGGACTGCTCCTGTTGCCGGCACTCCTGCACCGAGCCGTGAGCCGCGGAATGCTGTGGCGTGTCGCGCGGCGATTGCCGCGCGGGATTGAGCGCAGCACCCAGGCTTGGGCGGCAGCCGCCGTGCTGGGGGTGATTTACACCGCCTGGCAGCCGCTGCCGCAGGTCCTGTGGAACGCACCAGGGTCCCTGCAGTGGATGTTTTCCGCGCTCTTCTATGTCGCTTGGACGTTGATCCTGATCGGCGCATTTCTTGCAAGTCATCTGGACCTGTTCGAGCCCACCGCGGCGACAGAGCTGACACCGCCTGCCGCAGCCAACGACGCCGAACATGCGCAACTCGCGGGGAGGCCGCCTTTCGTAGTCACGCTTCGTCAGCCACTTTACTGTGGAATCCTCCTGGCGGTTTGGGCGGCGTCGGTGATGACCGTCGGGCATCTGCTGCTCGCCGCCGGGGTCACGGCATACCTGCTGTTCGACGCTCTCGGGTTCGCGCGCAAGGCGGGTCCCGCACGAGGGTCACCCCCGCGCCGCCGCGCAGCACCGTCGGCGCAGCCTCCGACAGGCGCGGGGGCTCTTCATCGAGCGCCGCCTTGATGCGCTGTGCGCGAGTCGCACGCGCCCGGGCCGCCCGCAACCGGTCAGGTGGCGGGTGCGCTGCGCACGGCTTGCGCCGGTCGGCGCGTGAGAATCGGCAGAATGACGGACGCCATGAGGGCGCAGGCGATCGCCGGCATCAGCGCCGCAAACGTGACGCCGAAATCCTTGGCCCGCGCGACCAGCATCGGTCCGAGCAGCCCGGCCGCCCCCCAAGCCGTCAGCACCAGGCCGTAGTTCAATCCCATGTACCGCGTGCCGAAGCACTGCGCGCTGTACGACGGCATGGTTCCAAAACCTCCGCCGCAGCAGAGGAGCACGATGGCGAACCCCGCCAGCGCCGGTGCGGGGGCGTGAACTCCGCACAGCCAGAACAGTGTGACCGCCTGCACCGCGAACATCGCGGCAAAGGTCCGCTGGCAGCCGATGCGGTCGGATATCCCGCCCCAGAAGAAGCGTCCGACGGCATTGAAAATGCTCACGACCCCGAACAGGGGCGCAATCTGCGCAGGTGCCAAGGATGTGAGATCCGCAAGAATCACGACGGCGTTCGAGATGATCGTGATCCCGGCGATCACATTGGCAAATAGCTGCAGCCACAGCAGGTAGAACTGTGGCATGCGGACGACGCTCGCGGGCGAATAGCCATAGCCGGCGCCCGAGCACTTCGAGCTCGTGCGGCTGGCGTACCCGGCCGGCGGATTTCGCAGGATGGAGGCGGCGGGTAATCCGATGACCAGGAAGGCGAGCCCGGACGCGATGAAGATTTGCATGACGGTGTGTACACCCGGGCCGTTTGCCAGGATGTGGCGCGCGAGGGCCGGCGGCGTTTGGCCGGCGAGGCCCGCCGCGAGGACCTCTGCGGCATGAGCCGAGAAGGCGTGGAACGCGGGGAGGCGCGGGATGAGCTGGTTGTAGACGAAAGCACCGAGCCCGAAGCTGCCGACGACGAGTCCGCCGACAAGTCCGCGCCGCTCGGGAAACCACTTGCTGACGACCGCCAGCGGCGTGACGTACGCCATGCCGGCGCCAATGCCTCCGATGAGGCCGTAAGTCAGATACAGCCAGGGCGCGCCGAACCGGGTCGTGCCGAACCCGGCGAGCACGTTGCCGACTCCCCACAGGGCGATGCCCGTCATTGCGACGCGTCGCGGGCCCTTACGGTCCAACCAGAATCCGCCGACGACGACGCCCACGGTTGCCAGGGAAAAATTCGCGACCGAGTAAGCCCATGTGGTGGTCGTCAAGTCCCAGCCGAAGCCGACGACGAGGGGTTCGGCAAATATTGCCCACGAGTACACCGTACCAATGAGCAGCATCACCACCGATCCTGCGATCGCAATGATCCACCGCTCGGGCAATGCTTGCACGTGAACCTCGCAGAATTTGTGGCTCCTGCAAGGAAGATCGCATTTCGGGCCCGAAACCGGACACCGCAACGCGGCGAAAGCGAGGGCCTCGCGTTATTCGAGAGTCAGTATGATTTTGCCGACCGAGCCGCCGTGCTCGACGGCTGCGATGGCCAGGGCGGCCTGTTCGAGGCGAAATGTCTTTTGCACGTGCGGCTTAACCTTATCCGACGCCACCAGGTCGACTATTTCGGCGAGCTCACTCCCATTGGCCTCCACCGTGTACCGCAGCGCCCGCACGCCATATCGAGTCGCCGTGTCCTGCGAGGGCTCCGTCAACGTCGACACCAACATTCCGCCGCGCTTCAAAAGCTTCCAGGAGCGCTCGCGGGTTTCTCCATCGATCAAATCGAACACCATATCCAGCTCCCGAGCCTGCTCCTCGAAGCGTTGAGTTTTGTAGTCGATGACGACATCCGCTCCCAAGCCACGGGCAAACTCGATGTTCTCCGTCGCGACCGTAGTAAACACCCGCGCGCCCTTCGCCTTTGCAAATTGGATGGCAAAATGACCGACGCCGCCCGAACCGCCGTGGATCAAGACCGACTGTCCTCTCTCGAGTCGACCATGGCGAAATAATCCCTGCCAGGCAGTTTGTGCGGCCAAGGGAATTGCGCCCGCATGCGAGTGATCGATGCGCGCAGGCTTGCGGGTGATCGCCTTCTGGTCGAGCACGGCCTTCTCGGCATATCCGCCGCCGCCAATTCCCACCATGCCCAACACTTCATCTCCAACTTTGAACTGTGTTGCTTGAGCGCCGCACTTCTCGATGATGCCCGACACATCGCGTCCGAGCGTGTAGGGCAACCGGTCCTCCTTGACGGCCGGGTATTGACCGTTGCGGATTTTGAAGTCGACCGGATTCACACTCGCCGCCTTCACCGCCACGAGTACCTGCGAGGCATCCGGTAGCGAAGGCTCGACTGTGTCGACCTGAAGCACCTCGGGACCGCCGAAGCGGTGAATGCGGACTTTTCGAATCTTCATGGCCGGCCCAGCATCTCACCGCCGGTTCTGAAACTGTATCGGCGGTCCATACGCCCATCGGTAGGCGCAGGGCTACATCAAGATGGGCGCTCCGCGGTCTGGCCTGCCCGCATCGAGAGCGTAAGGTCCACGCCAGCTATCTTTTTATAGCCAGGCAGGTCGGAAAGGTAATCGCTCCCCCCCAATGCCGCTCGGGAGCCCGGCACGCCTGCAACCAACAGGAGAACATCATGCCTACGCGAAAGAGCGGAGCGAGAGGAGACGCGCGCAGCAAAAGCGGCAGCAAAACGAAGTCGAGCCAACAGAGTGATACGGCTGTGGGAAGCACGGCCGGCGGACCGTCGAGCCCGGACCGGCCGGCCACCGAGATGGCGGAACACGCTGCGGAGCAGGCTGCTCTTGCCGAGGCAACGCCCTTTAACGCGGCGAAAGCGAGTGAATACGCGCCCGCCAATCCCATCGAGCCCCCGGAAGGCGCGCATGAGGAGATGCCGTCGCCCAGCACCGGCGCGAGTACGCTGAGCGAAAAGAATGAATCCTCGAAGAGCGGCGCGGCGACGTTCGAGCCGCAGTCCCTCGATGGCTCGCTCGCTGCGAAGCGGGTGAATTCGGCGGGTCAGGTGCTCACCACCAATCAAGGCGTGCCGATCAGCAGCAATCAAGATTCCTTGAAAGCCGGCCTTCGCGGGCCGACGCTCCTCGAGGATTTCGTCCTCCGCGAGAAAATCACGCATTTCGATCATGAAAGGATTCCCGAACGAATCGTGCACGCGCGCGGCTCGGCCGCTCACGGCTACTTCGAAGCCTACGAATCGCTGAGACGATTGACCCGCGCGACGGTGTTCGCCGACGCGGGCAAGACCACGCCGGTGTTCGTTCGATTTTCAACGGTTGCCGGAGAGCGCGGCTCGGCCGATACCGCCCGCGACGTTCGCGGGTTTGCCGTTAAATTCTATAGCGACGAGGGCAACTGGGACCTGGTCGGCAACAATATCCCGGTGTTCTTCATTCAGGACGCGATGAAATTCCCGGACCTCATTCACGCCGTGAAGCCCGAGCCTCACAATCAAATGCCGCAGGCGGCCTCGGCGCATGACACCTTTTGGGACTTCGTCTCACTGATGCCCGAATCCACGCACATGCTGCTGTGGGTCATGTCGGATCGCGCGATACCGCGCAGCTATCGGATGATGCAAGGCTTCGGCGTGCACACCTTTCGGTTGGTCGACAGCGACGGCAAGTCGACGTTCTGTAAATTTCACTGGAAGCCGCTTTTGGGGACGCATTCTCTCGTGTGGGACGAGGCCGTAAAAATCGCGGGCGCGGATCCGGATTTTCATCGGCGCGACCTGTGGGAGGCGATCGAGTCGGGTAATTATCCCGAGTGGGAATTGGGTATTCAGACCTTTTCCGAGGCGGACGCCGAGAAATTCAGTTTCGACATCTTGGATGCCACCAAGTTGATCCCCGAGGAACTGGTTCCCGTGAAGCCCGTCGGTCGCATGGTGCTGAACCGCAATCCCGATAACTTCTTCGCGGAAACGGAACAAGTCGCGTTTTGCACGGCACATGTCATTCCCGGAATTGATTTCAGCAACGATCCCCTGCTGCATGGACGAATTCACTCGTACGTCGATACTCAGTTGACCCGTCTGGGTGGACCCAATTTTCATGAGATCCCCATCAACGCGTCGATCGCCCCGGTTCACAACAATCAACGCGATGGACTGCATCGTCAGGCGATTGCTCGCGGTCGAGTCGCGTATGAGCCGAACTCGTTGGGGGGCGGCTGCCCGTTTCAGGCAGGCGCCGCAGGGTTCGTCAGCTTCCCGAAGGCCATCGAGGCGGACAATGCACCAGTCGACAAAGTGCGGGGGCGCCCGGAGAGGTTCGCCGAGCACTACTCGCAGGCGGCTCTGTTCTTCGAGAGCCAGACGCCGCAGGAGCAAGCCCATATTATCGGTGGGTTTCGCTTCGAGCTCAGCAAGGTGACCGTGCCCGCGATCCGCGAGCGCATGGTAGCCTCCCTGCGCAATGTCTCGCAGGCTCTGGCGTTGTGCGTTGCAGAAGGCCTGGGCATCGATTTGCCGGAACCGATGCCTCGTGCGATCAAGCGCACGCCGAAGCCCGAAGTGACCCTCTCCAAAGCACTGTCCCTGCTCGCACTACCGGGCGATGGAGGCGTCGCGAGTCGCAAGATCGCGGTGCTCATTGCCAATGGGGTCGAAGGGGAGTCCATCACCGCGGTCATGAACGCTCTCGACGAAGCCGGCGCCGTGGTGCGGCTTCTCGGCAGCCGTTTGGGCACCGTCACCAGCGAAGAGGGGGAGACTTTCGAAGTCGACGCCACGCTCGAGAACTCGCCTTCGGTACTCTTCGACGCCTTGGTGCTGCCCGACGGCACGGAAGCCGTGCAGAGCTTGGCCCGCGACGGCCACACGCTCGAATTCTTGAAGGACCAGTATCGACACTGCAAGACGATTTTGGCGCTGGGCGCTTCCTCGAGGCTGCTGGACAAAGCGGGAATCGACCCGCAGCTTCCGACGGGTGCAGACGATCCGGGTCTTATACTGGCAGCGTCATCGGAAGCTTTGGATCCGCAGATTTTCATCGCCGCGGTGGCCCAGCATCGACATCCCGCCCGGGATAGCGATCCGCCGTTGGTATGAACGGCGGTCACTTCCGGGAGGCATAGACCTGCAGCGTCTTGCGTGTGAGGCGGATGTGGGAATGCGCTGCCACATCCCGTACCAACGACGCCGCCCAGGAAAACCTCTACCGGCTGCCTTTTTCGGCCCGCCAAAGCGCGCTCTCGAACCCTGGTTTGATCGCCAGGTGGGCGCCTGCCTTGCCCGCGCCCCCCGGGGATTTACGAGAATTGGTTTAACCGATAAGGTACGAAAACTGATCCGGGCCTGGGGCCCGCGCGGCAGACGCGCCCGGTTTGGATCCCCTATGAATGCCCAAGAACGCATAATTTTGCCGGAATCATCGTCCGCAAGTTTTCTCGCCGGCGGCGGGGAGATGGGCGCCTTGATGCGCGCGCACGATTGGGGCAACACGTCTTTGGGGTCGCCCCGCGACTGGCCGGCGCCCCTGCGCACGGCGTTGCGCCTGCTCCTCAACAGCGGTCATCCGATGTATATCTGGTGGGGCGGGGAGCTTCTTTGCTTTTACAACGATCCTTATCGCGGCTCGATCGGTAGCGACCGGCACCCGAGCTCTCTGGGCCAACCGGGACGCGAGGTATGGGCGGAGATCTGGCCCATCATCGGCCCGCAGATCGAGCATGTGATGTCGGGCCGCGGCGCCACCTGGAACCGCAACCATTTGGTGCCGATCACCCGCGATGGCCATGTCGAGCAGGTCTATTGGACCTACAGCTACAACCCGATCGGCGACGAAACGGCGCCAACGGGTGTGGGCGGCGTGTTGGTCATCTGTACGGAAACCACGGAACAGGTATTGGCGGAACAGGCCATGCGCGCGGCCGAGGCGCGTTGGCGGCAGCTTTTTGACCAAGCGCCCGGCTTTATGTGCGTCTTGAGTGGACCCGACCACCGCTTCGAGTATTGCAACGAGCGCTACTTTGAGCTGGTCGGTCGGCGTGACATGTTGGGCAAGTCGGTGATCGAAGCGTTGCCCGAAGTCGAGCGTCAGGGATTCATTGCGCTTCTCGATGGAGTCTACCGAACCGGTACGGCGCACGCCGCCAGCGCCGCGCCCATCTATTTACCGAGGTGCGAAGATCCCGGTACGCTGCAGCTACGCTATATCGATTTCGTCTATCAGCCGGTTCTCGATGGTAAAGGCGAGGTCACTGGAATATTCGTCGAGGGCTCCGATGTCACCGACCAGGTGCTCATGACTCAGGCGCTGGTCGAAAGTGAAGCGCGCTTTCGCGACGCCGATCGCCGCAAGGATGAGTTCTTGGCCACTCTAGCCCATGAGCTTCGTAATCCCTTGGCGCCGCTGCGGAACGCCGCCAAAGTGCTGCGTGCGCCGGCGACCGATGCAAAAACGCGGGAATGGGCGACCACGATCATCGACCGGCAAATCCAAACCATGGCCGCATTGCTCGAGGATTTGCTCGATGTGTCGAAGATCACCCGCGGCCAGCTGACGCTGCATAAGCAACTCACATCGATCGTCTCGATCATCGATACCAGCGTGGAGGTCGCCCGGCCGCTCATCGATGCGCGGCGCCACGCTCTGTCGGTCTCGCTTCCCGATGAGCCCATCGAGGTGGAAGTGGATCCGCTGCGGCTCAGCCAGGTCTTCTCGAATCTCCTGACCAATGCAGCGAAATACATGGAGCCCAACGGTCAGATAGAGATAAACGCGAAGTTCGGCGACGGCGGCGTTTATATCAGTGTGAAGGATCGCGGCATGGGCCTCGAGCCCGATTCGCTTGCGCGGGTTTTCGAAATGTTCGCGCAAGTCAAAGGCACTCTCGATAGGGCCGAAGGCGGCCTCGGCATCGGTCTGGCGCTGGTCAAAGGGCTGGTCGAGCTGCACGCGGGCCGAGTCACGGTCTCGAGCGATGGGCTCGGAAAGGGCAGTGAGTTTCGCGTCTGGTTGCCTTCGCCCGCGAGATCCGGGGAAGCGAGCGCGGGTGCCAACCCGCAACGCTCGCGGCTTTCCTTCCGCTCGCGCCGCATCCTCGTCGTCGATGACAATGTCGACGCCGCGCAAAGCTTGGCGTTCCTCTTGCAGGCCGAGGGACATGACGTCCGTGTCGCCCACGATGGCGAGCAGGCGTTCATCTGCGCCGGCGATTTCAGGCCAGAGATCGCACTGTTGGATATCGGCCTGCCGAAGCTCGACGGCTATGCCGTGGCCGAGGCCATTCGCCGCGAGTCCTGGGGAAGAGACATCCTCTTGATTGCCCTGACGGGCTGGGGACAGAACGATGACAAGCGCCGCGCCCTCGAGGCGGGCTTCGACTTCCACTTGACCAAGCCTGTGGACCTCGATCAGGTGAGCACGTTGATCGCGTAGAGGCCTGCCGCTGGAATCCCGCGTCTGGCCAATCCTCAAAACTTATACGACGCGCCGATGGTATAAGTTCTGCCGTAAGCACTGTACCCGTATCCCACACCGCTCGAGCTCTGACCGACGTTCTGTCCCGGGGCCCACGGCAAAAGAGGGTTGCCGTTCAGATAGGTGCGCGCCACCGAATCGGTGAGATTCTTGCCTTCGACATAGACCTGCAGCCCCCTGTAGACGGTGTAGTGCGCGCTGGCCGTGACCCACTGGAACGGACTCGTGATCGCGGGCCAGCCCGGAACCTCCGTGCACTGCGAGCAGTAGGATTGATAACTCGCGGCGTAATCCCAGTTGACGTCGGCGCTGAACCGCCCCTTGTCGTAGAAGAGTCCCGCGGACAGGGTCATCGGCGGCACCTCATTGATCGGCGGGATTTCGTTGCCGTTCTGATCGAAGCTTTTGGTCCAGGTGTGTGTGTACTGTGCATGTGCACCGAAACCGTTGTCCAAGATGTGCTGCCAGGCGAGCTCGATGCCGGAGTAGTTACTGGTTGCGCCGTTGGCCGGCGCGTAGACGGTCCACGGGAAGGGTGTGCAGGTCGCCCCCTTGGTTCCCGGTGGGCCGCCGATACACGAGATCGTGCCTAAATTGACGTTCGTCTGAGTGCCGGTGTAGATGTCGTCGCGAATTTTCTTGCCGAACAGCGCAACCGTCAGTGCGGAATGCGGGTGGTAGTACCATTCCGCCGAAAAATCCACCTGATTGGCCTTGATCGGTTGCAGTCCGGCGGTGCCGTTGTAATAGAGCTGAGGCTGGCCGTTGATCGCATTGTTGGTCGAGGTCGGCGCCAGCTCGCTGAGCTCGGGACGCGCCAGGGTTTCTGCCACTGCGAAGCGTAGTTGCAGCCGGTCGGGCACAGCCCAGTAATTGAAGTTCGCCGCAGGCAGCGGGATCGTGTATTGGCCCTTGGTATCGGAGGGCAGGGTGCTCGCGTAATTCACGATCCAGGTCTGTGTAGAGCTCACCGCGTTCTGCGTCCAAAGGGACGTGGGAGCGGCTTCGGCGGTGGCGGCGGTGGTGTTGGTGCGCACCACGCGTACCCCCGCGTTTGCGTTCCACTGGGGACCGGAGAACGTCAACTCGCCGTAAGCCGATATCGTGCGTTCCGTCACGTCATAAGAGTTGTACGGGTTCTCTTGCGGGAGGGTCTCGGCAAAATTGAATGGCGCGCAGGTCGGGCCAGGACAGACTAACGGATTGGGCTTGCCGTTGAGGCTCTTCAAGAAGTTTTCCAGCTGAGCCACATTCAGCTGCGGTAGGACCACGGGATAGGATCCCCCGGCCCCGTGCATGAAATTGGGAATGTCGACCATTGAAATGACGTTGAAGCCCTGCGAGCCGAACGAGTAGGGAGTGCACTGCACCGGGCACCCTGCCGTGTTATATAGAGTGCCGTACTGACCCGAGCCGTTGGTCCAGTCGTTGCTGTCGTCTTCGCGGGTTTTCTCGCGTTGAGTCCAGCCGCTGCCGAATAAGACTTTGTCGATGCCGCCCCAGCCCACCTCATAGGCACCGTCCAGCGTGAACCCCGTGATCTTGTCGTTCACGCTATAGCCGTTCAGGCCGTCATAGTGAGTGGACCAATAGGCGTTGTTGTTGAGCAGTCCCGTGTTCATCAACGCCGTATAGGAGCACTCGCCGGGGTTCGTCTTACTGGCCGTGCCCTTGGGACAGGCTGACATCCCGAGCTGACTCGGCGGGATCACCACATTGAGATTTGGCAGGCTGTTCGGCACATCGGCGAAATTCAAGGTGTCGACGGGGTAGGGCCCGGCCGTCACGAGGCCGGCGGTCACGAAGGTGTCTTGACCTCCCTCGGGGCGATCGGCCCGAGATTGATAGCCATCGGCGGTGATGGTCCAGCGGTCGGTGGGCTTCCAGGTGGCATTCAACCCGGCCATCCAGGTCGTGACCACGCGGTCCACGGTGTTGTTCACCATCTCCGGCTGGAAGTCGTTTGCCGTCACGGCGGTGACTACGCCGTTCTTAATCGTCGTGGGATTGACCCATTCGGAGTTGCCGTTCTGGTCGGTGCCCCACGGGAAATAATAGGACTCGTTGTAGCCCACCTGAGGATCGTCTAAGTGGGTCCACAAGCCGTCGGCGACCAACTTGAAGTCCGAGGTGGGACGCCACTCCAGGCTCCCGGAGAGTGCATCGCGCTTCTTGTCATCGAAGATCGAGCCGAAAGTAATGCAGCAGGGCGTTGCCACCAGCGGTATCGCGGGCGATGACCCGTCGAACGGATAGCTCGGGGGCCCGTAGATGTTTTGATTGTAGGCATTGAGCGAGTCGGTGCGGGTCTTGGTCTCCGAGTGCACCGCGCCGATGAGAATCCCGAGCGTATCGCCATCGTTGGTATCTTGGACGAACGCAGAGAATTTGCTGCCCTTGAGATCCGACATGTCGTTGTCATTGCCTTCGGCATGCACACCGCCATGCAATCCGGGATTGTCGAAGGGACTCGCGGTGCGCAGATTGACGGTGCCGCCGATGCTGCCTTCGAGGGCCGAGGCCTGCGTGGATTTCAGGACGTCCGCTCCCGAGATGATCTCGGAGGGCAACACGTCGAACGCGAGATCGCGGCCATCGTCGTCGGTGGCCAGAATACGATTGTTGAGTGTCGTGATGTTGTACTGAGGACCGAGACCGCGCACGTTCACGGTGATGCCCTCACCGCCCGTGGTACGGAGGATGGTGATGCCGGGCAGATGTTCCAACGAGTCGGCAACGTCGGCGTCGGGAAACCTGCCCATCTCCTCGGCGTTGATCGAATCCAGAACGACCGGGGCGTCTCTCTTCATCTGGAGCGACTTCTCGAGGCTCGCGCGCATTCCCGTGACCACGATCTCCTGCAGCTCGGTCGTATGATCGGCCGGAGTCGTTGACGCTGTGGTCGGCGTGCTCGTTGCGGTCGTGGGTGTTGCAGTCGCATCAGCGGTGGTAGCCACCGTGTCCGCCGCGCAAACCGATCCGCCATATCCAAGACAAGCTGCGACGGCCATGAGCCACGCAGAGCGCACGCGTATCGGCATAACCATCCCCTTTTTCGTATTTTCTTTCAGACCTTCCGCGGCGAAAGACCGACCCGCGCAGGTCTGTGGTCCCGACCTTAAACGAAACAATTGTAACTTTCAATAGTGGTTATAATCGATACTTAGCGCATGGACATATTCAGATAGTCCGCTAGAAAGCTAGTTATGATTCATATGTGACACAATTATATCTATTGAAATTTAGCTAAGTTTCAAATATAAGTTGCTAGCCGGTTGGGCAATCGGATCCGAGCGAAGTCATAACAAGCGGGCCGCGGTAGGCAGCGCGGCAGGAATCTCAATCTCATGAAATCACGGCTGTGGTTGACCTATGCCCTCGTGACGACGGCGTCGTGGGGGGTGTGGGGTGCCTTCACCGGCCTGCCGGCCGACCATGGCTTTCCCGAAACACTGATCTATGCGGTGTGGGCGCTGACGATGATACCGCCGGCACTCTATGCATTACGGCGCGTCGGCTGGCGCCTGCAGCACGACGCGCGCTCCGTGTGCTACGGCGCGCTGATCGGACTGTTGGGCGCCGGTGGGCAGATGCTGCTGTTCCATGCAGTGAGAACGGGACCGGCCTATTTGATCTTCCCGGTGATCTCGCTGTCGCCGGTGGTGACGGTGGTGCTGTCGATGGCGCTGCTCCACGAGCGCACCCGCAAGCTCGGCGCGCTCGGCATCGTGTTGGCCTTGTGCTCGCTGCCGCTGTTCGACTACGCGGGCAGCGCGGGAGCGGGCGCCTATGGCCAGCTATGGTTTCTGCCGGCGCTCGGTGTACTCCTCGCGTGGGGTGTGCAGGCGTTCTTCATGAAACTTGCGAACGCGACCATGGATGCCGAGAGCATCTTTTTCTATATGACGGTCGGCGGCCTGGTGCTGATCCCGGTGGCGTTGGCCATGACGGATTTTTCCGTGCCCATCAACTGGGGGATGAACGGTCCGTATCTCGCGGCCGCTATCCAGATTCTCAACGCGGTGGGCGCATTGACCTTGGTTTATGCTTTTCGTTACGGCAAGGCGATCGTCGTGTCGCCTCTGACCAATGCGGGCGCTCCCCTCATCACCGCCTTGTTGTCGATCTTGCTGCTGGGCACAGTACCCACGGCCACCAAACTGGCGGGCATCGCCTTGGCGTTGGTGGCGGCGGTATTTCTGGCCATCGAGCCCGAGGCCGTGACAACTTCTCCGGCTACGCCGCCGGCAAAGACTCTCAAGGAGTATGGGCGATCATGATCATTCGGCGAGACACCAGCAATCGGCGCGAGCGCATCGTCGCGTTGCTGCGTGAACACGGCAGCGTGCAGATTCCGACGCTGGCGGAACGCTTTCGCGTCTCCACGCAGACTCTGCGCAAGGATCTGAACTTTCTCGACGAGAAGGGCATTTGCACGCGTTCCTCGGGAGGGGCAATTCTGCGGCGCGGCACGCCGTTGCCCGCCGAGGAAGCGCTCGATGTGAAACGCGCGCTGTTCGCTGAGGAGAAGATTCGCATCGGCCGGGCCGCGGCGAAGCTCATCCAGGACGGTGAGTCGGTGCTGCTCGATTCAGGCACCACGGCGCTGCAAGTGGCCCGGCACATCGAGGCGGCCGCGACGCTCGTGGTCGTTACCAACGACGTCGGCATCATGAACGAGCTCGTGGCCCGCGAAAACGTGCAGCTGGTATTTCTGGGGGGGACGTTGAGGCGCAAGAATTTGTCCTTCTACGGCACGCAGACCGAGCGGGCGTTGCAGGATCTACACGTCGACAAGCTGTTTCTCGCGGCCGACGGCTTCGACATCGAGAAGGGTGTCACCACCCATTTCGAGCCAGAGGCCATCTTGAATCGCATGATGTGCCGTGCGGCCTCGGAAATCATCGTAGTGACCGACTCGTCCAAGTTCGAGCGGATCTGCTTGCATAAGATCGTCGAGCCGCAGGGAATCGCGAAACTCGTGACCGATACCGGCATGCCCGGCGAGGCCCGCGAGGCGCTGACGCGAATCGGCGTCGAGGTCGTCATCGCTTGAAGGCAATCCTCGACGTCATGGCGGAACACAAGGCGGGACGTGCCGTGGGCATTTATTCCGCCTGCTCGGCCCACCCCTTGGTGATCGAGGCGGCGCTGGCTCAGGCGCGGTGCGAGTCCGGCTCGGCGTTGATCGAGGCGACCTCCAATCAGGTGAATCAGGATGGCGGCTACACGGGCATGCGCCCTGCGGACTTCAGCCGCTTCGTGCACGAGATCGCGGCGCGGCTCGATGTGCCGCGCGAACAGGTGCTCTTGGGCGGCGACCATCTGGGACCGAACTGCTGGCAGCATCTGCCCGCGGATACGGCGCTGGCGAAGTCCGAGCAGCTCATCGCCGACTATGTCGCGGCAGGCTTTCGCAAGATTCACCTGGATTGCTCGATGCCCTGCGCGGACGATCCGACCTCGCTCACCGACGCGGTTGTCGCCGCGCGAGCGGCGCGGCTTTGCGCAGTCGCGGAGCGAGCCTGGCAGCGCGCCGGTGGTGAGCCGCCGGTGTACGTCGTGGGCACGGAAGTGCCGGTTCCCGGCGGCGCCCAGGAGGCGCTCACCGAATTGGCCGTGACCCAGCCCGCAGCCGCCACCGCGACCATCGACGCCCACTGCGAGGCCTATTGGGCATCGGGGTTGCAGCACGTCTGGCCGCGCGTGATCGGGCTCGTGGTGCAACCGGGAGTGGAGTTCGATCATCACAAGGTCATCGACTTCGAAGCGTCTCGTGCCGTCGACCTGGCCCGTGTCGTCGAGGCGCAGCCCTACCTGGTGTTCGAAGCGCATTCCACCGATTATCAAACCCCGGCCAATCTGCGAGCACTTGTGCAGAAGCACTTTGCGATCTTGAAAGTGGGGCCGGGATTGACGTTCGCCATGCGCGAGGCGTTGTGGGCACTCGATGCAATCGAGCTCGAGTCGCTCGGTGCGGCGCGATCGTCGCGGTTGCGCGAGACGCTGCAAGACGCGATGACAGCGACCCCGGGCTCCTGGAGCAAGTACTATTTGTCGAGCGGACGACAGTTGGCCTTGGATCAGGAGTACAGCTTGAGCGACCGGATCCGCTATTACTGGCCGGTACCGGCAGTCGACGCGGCGCTCGAGCGCTTGCTCGCGAACTTGGAGGCAAACCCGCCGCCGCTCACGCTGTTGAGCCAATATTTGCCGTTGCAATACGAGGCCGTGCGCGCCGGACGGCTCCGTCCGAGCGCTCGCGAGCTGGTGCTGCACGCTATTCGACACGTGCTGCAGCAGTATGCGGCGGCCTGCACCGGCAAGCTGACATGACGACCCACCTCGAATTGAACGATACCGCTCTGGATCGCGCCGGCGGCCTGTGGACGGCGCGCGAGATCGCACAACAGCCCACCAGCTGGCTGCGCACGCAGGATGTGATCCGTGAACAAGCGGACTCGATCAGCAATTTTCTCGAGCCGCTCCTGACGCGGCCTGATCTGCGCATCATTCTCACCGGCGCGGGTAGCTCGGCTTTCATCGGCGAGTGCCTCGCGCCACTGCTGTTGCGCCGCCTCGACCGCCGGGTGGAAGCAATCGCCACCACGGACTTGCTGGCCGGCCCCACGCAGTATTTGCAGCGGGACGTACCGACGCTGCTCGTGTCCTTCGGCCGCTCGGGCAACAGTCCCGAGAGTGTGGCGGTGGTCGACCTGACGGAGCAATTGTTGCGCGACTGTCATCAGCTCGTGTTCACGTGCAACGAACACGGGACGCTCTACCAGCGGTGCCGCGAGCGAGCGAACAGCCTGGCGATCCTGCTGCCGCCCGAAACCCACGATCAAAGCTTCGCCATGACCTCGAGCTTCACGGCCATGATGCTGGCGGCCTCCCTGGCATTCGATGGCAACAGCGTCAGCGTTGCGCAGGTGGCGCGTGCCACGCAGGCGCTGCTCGCGGAGCAGAACGCGGCGCTGCGCACGCTTGCGTCTGAAAGCTACTCACGGGTGGTGTATCTCGGCAGCAATGGTCTCAAGGCGCTGGCGCGCGAGGCGGCGCTCAAGCTCATGGAGCTGAGCGATGGCTTGGTGATCGCGGCCTTCGATTCGCCGCTCGGCTTTCGTCATGGCCCAAAGACCATCATCACAGACGAAACGCTGGTATTCGTGTTCGTCTCCAACGATGCGTACACCCGCCGCTACGATCTGGACATGTTGGGCGAACTGCGCGCCGATGGCCGGGCAGGAAAAGTCATCGCCATCACGGCCCAGGCCCACGATTGGACGGAGCAGGGGGAGTATTTGCGCGTGATGGGCCTCGCTGAGGCGGGTGACGGCGAATTGTATTTTCCATACGTCGTATGCGCCCAACTGTACGCGTTTCACCGCTCGCTCGCGCTCGGCAACTCGCCGGATCAGCCGAGCAATTCCGGGACGGTGACTCGCGTGGTACACGGCGTAACCATTCACACGCCGTGAGCGGCGCCCCTCATCTGTATCTCGGTGTCGACGGCGGCGGGACGAAGACCGCCCTGGTGCTCCTCGATTCCGACGGCAAGATCCGGGCGACGCATGTCGCGCCCGGGTCCTACTATTTGAGCATTGGCTTGGATGCGCTCGGCGCTTTGCTCGCCGAGGCGGTCCGCGTCGTGCTGGACAAGGCCGCGCTGGCTCCCGGCGCGCTCGACTTCGCATTCTTCGGGCTGCCGGCTTACGGTGAGGATAGCGCCTTGCTCGGCACGCTGAGCCGGTTGCCGCAGCAATTCCTGCGTGCCGATGCGTACCTGTGCGGCAACGACATGGTATGCGGCTGGGCCGGGTCGCTCTTGTGCCGCGATGGCATCAGCATCGTCGCGGGCACCGGTTCGATTTGCTACGGCGAGCGCAATGGCGCCGTCGCGCGCAGCGGCGGTTGGGGCGAATTGTTCAGCGACGAAGGATCCGCCTATTGGATCGCCTGCCGTGGCCTGAACCTGTTTTCGCGTATGAGCGACGGCCGCGAGGCACGCGGAGCGCTGTACGACGTCATCAAGCACTCGCTCGGCATCAGCGCGGATCTCGACCTCTGCGCGCACGTTTTCTCGCGGCTCGGCGGCGATCGAGCGGCCATCGCACAATTGAGCAAGCTGGTCACGCAGGCCGCTCGGGCCGGTGATGCACAATCCCTGGGCATCCTCGATGCCGCCGCCGCGGAGTTGGCGCTGCTCGTCGACGCTACGCGGCGGCAGCTCGAATTCACCCCTGGGGAGCCCGTGCCGGTCTCCTATTCGGGGGGCGTGTTCGAGCACGTCGGTGCGATGTTCAGGGAGAAATTCACCACGCGCCTGCATGCCTACGCCGCCGGCTATCGGGTCGGCGAACCGGTGTTGCCGCCCGCCATCGGGGCCGCGCTATACGCCGCGAAGCGCCACGGCCGGCCCTTGTCGAGCGCCGCCATCGAGCGGCTGCGCGAGGAAAGCGCGGCTCGGCGCGGCGAGCTCGAATCGTGAAGCGTGCGACACTCGCCGGCCTGGCGGTGTGCTGGTTCTCGGCGACTGCTGCCTGCAACGCAGCGCCAGGCTCATTCACCGTGGCGGATTTTGCGGCGCTGGACAAGGTCGATGTCCACGTACACATCAACTCACCGGACTCGGCACTCATCGATCAGGCGGCAGCCGACCATTTCCGGTTGCTTACCATTAACGTTGACTACCCCGATTTTCCGCCGCTGACCGATCAATCGCGTATCGCGCAGGCGCTGGTCGCGAGCCATCCCGGCACGCTCGCCTATGCAGCGTCGTTCTCCATGCGCGGCTGGGACGATCCCAATTGGCCGCAGCAGGCGATTGCACAGCTCGATGCGGCGTTTGCCGCCGGCGCCGTCGCCGTCAAGGTGTGGAAGAACATCGGCATGGAGTTTCGCGACTCGCGTGGTCGCCTGGTCATGATCGACGACCCGAAGTTCGATCCGGTGTTCGAGTTCATTCGCGAGCGGCAGCGGGTGCTGATCGGCCATCAGGGAGAGCCGCACAATTGCTGGCTGCCCATTGCACAGATGACCGTGAACAACGACAAGGAATACTTTCGCGAGCATCCTCAGTACCACATGTTCCTGCATCCCGAATTGCCGTCTTACGAAGATCAGATGGCCGCGCGCGACCGGATGCTGGCAAAGAACCCGCAACTGAAATTCATGGGCGCACACTTGGCCAGCCTCGAATGGAGCGTGGACCGGCTGGCCGCGTTCCTGGACCGATATCCGAACACGGTCGTCGATCTGGCCGCGCGCATGGGTCAAGTGCAATATCAATCCAATCTCGATCTTGGCAAGGTGCGCCGCTTCTTCATCCGTTATCAGACCCGGTTGCTGTACGGCACGGATCTCAGCCAAGACCCAGGCGCGGATCCGCAGGAGGTGCGCCACGAGGCGCACGCGACCTGGCTGCGCGATTGGCGATACCTCGCCACCGACGACGCCTTCCGCGTTCCCGAACTGGATGCGCCCGTGCACGGACTGAGCTTGCCCAAGAGCGTCCTGCGCAAGATTTACAGCGGCAATGCCGAGCGCTGGTTCGGCAATCCATGGCATGCCCCGGCACCGGTGCAGGAGTCGAAATGAATCTCCGGTTGAAAACATGGATCGGCTGGTCGCTCGCCGCGGCACTCGGCGGAACTGCTGCCGCCGCGGCTGAGCCGGTGCATTCAGCGGCGAGCTTGCGCGCATTGGGGTCAGTACACGGCACGGCCTCATCGGTCACAGTCTATGACAACGGCGACTACGCCATCTCCGCTGCCGCCGGGACGGTGATCCGCTCCGACGTGGAGGCCGACGTCGATGCCCATGTGTGGCGCTCGTCCGCATACCCGAGACACACTCTGGCGCAGTCCGAGTTTCATGACCAGTTTGGCGGCGGCTCTCTCCTGACCGTCGTTCACACCGGTCTTGCAGGCGCGCCGGATCTGGTCTGTACGTTGCGGCTGTATCGCGATCAAGCGTGGGGCGATATCGAGCTCAAGGTCGTCAACACGACGGAGCGCGTGATCTCGGTGCAGGCGTTGCGGACCGTTCACGCAATCGCTGCACCCGTCATCGATTTGCAGGGTCCGGGGGCCGCCGACCGAATCCTGTCGGATAGCTACAGCGAGGATAGGCCACAGCTCGCCATCCGTGACCTCGGCGACGTGCCCAACGGCGTCCACCGTGCGGTGGGAAGCCAGCTGATTTACAACCGTCGCAGTGGCCAAAGCTTGTTTCTGGGCGCGCTCACTTCCGACCGGCTGCTGACCATCTTTCATCTGCAGGAGCGAGGGGCAGCTGCCGGCGCGAGCGTGCAGTCTTACGAAGTGGTCGCCACGGGCACTACCGAAATCATGAAAGGTGAGTCGCTCAAGGAATCGCCGGCGGGAGAGCAAGTGACTCTGAGCCTGCGCGTGGAACCTGCTGCGACCCTATCGTCCGAGCGACTCATGTTTGCCGTCGGTTCGGACTACCATGCGCAGCTCGAGCAGTATGGTCGTGCGGTCGGGTTGCTGCATCAGGCACGGGTCAAGACGCCGACCCCCATGGGATGGTGGAGCTGGACTGCGTACTACTTCGGCATCAATCAAGGAACCGCGACTACCAACGCGGACTGGCTGGCACAGAACCTGGCGCAGCTGGGATACGTCTATTATCAGATCGACGAGGGATACCAATTCGCGCGCGGTGAATACACCACTGCCGACGCTAAGCTGTTTCCTCGCGGCATCGGATACATCGCGGATCTCGTGCGTCACGACGGCCTGACGTTCGGTCTATGGACGGCCCCGTTCGAGGTATCGGAGCGGGCGTGGGTATTCCAAGCCCATCCGGAATGGTTGCTGCACAATGCAGCTGGTCAGCTCATTCACATCGGTTACGTCACCGATAAACACGATGCGCTGTACGTGCTCGATACCACCCATCCCGGCGCGCAGCAATATTTGCGGCAGACCTACAGCACGCTTTACAACTGGGGCGTGCGCTTCATCAAAATGGATTTCATGGATGACACCGCAGTCGAAGGGGCGTACACGCGCCCGAATACCACGGCCTTGGAGGCGCAACGGATCGGCCTGAAAATCATCCGCGACGCCGTGGGCGAAGACGTGGTGCTCGACAAGGATGGCAGCCCCATGCTGAATCCCGTCGGCTTGGTGGATGCGGGTCGTATCTCTCAGGATACGGGACATACCTTCGATGCCAGCCGCGACGCGGCCTCGGGCATCGCGGCGCGCTATTACATGAATCGCAATTATTTCATCGCGGATCCCGACGCATTCACGGTATCGATCCAGACTGTCGATGACCAGTCCTGGCACGGCGGCAGTCGCCCGCTCACACTGGACGAAGCGAAAGTATCGATCGCACTGGCGGCGGTCTCCGGGGGGATGTTCGAGATCGGCGACGATCTTCCGACCCTCTCGGCCTCCGCCGAACGCCTCGCGCTGGTCAAGAATCCGGACCTCATCGATATGGCCCGTCTCGGCCGCGCCTCGGTCCCCGCCGACCTGCTGAGCTATTCTGAAAAGGACCGGCAACCGAGTATCTTTCTGCTACGTGAGACTCCGCGCCAGTCCATTCTCACCGTGTTCAACTGGACCGATGGAGAACGGACGAGCGCCATCAATCTCGTCGCACTAGGATTGAAGGAGCCCGACAAGTATCGAATCGTCGAGGTGTTCGGCGAGCAGAATTGCTGCGCGGCTTCTGCGCAGACGATCGAGCTCGTGCAGAAGCCTCACTCGGTGCGCGTGCTGAAGCTGATCGACGAATCCGTATCGACGCCGGACCCCGCAGTCGAGATACGCTCAGCGGCGAGCGCCAAGGCCGGGGAGAGCGCGGACTTCACTGCGGTCGCAGCTTCGAGCGCTGCACCGGTGCTGGCCTGTCACTGGGACTTCGGTGATGGTACGAGCATGGACGGAATGCAAGTGACGCATGCCTTCACGCATGCCGGCGACTACAGCGTGCAAGTCACGGCGACGGGTTTGGGCGCCACGACGACGCACAACGCCTTGCGCGTCTCGGTATCCGGCGAGGTCTCGACGCTGTTCGACCCGGCGCGCAAACAGCGGCCCGAATGATTGTCGGCTGGCTCGCCGCTCGCGGAGGCTTCCTAGGCAATCATGCCGATTTCGCCCAGCCATTTCTCCACCAGCTCAGGCCAGCGAGTGATTAGGGACTTCGTGCGTCGCAGCCCGAAGGCGTGGCCGCCATGCGCATAAAGATGTAATTCCACGGAGACCCCGGCGTTCTTCAGGGCGATGAAGTAAACGAGTGAGTTGTCGACGGTGTCCACGGGGTCATCGACCGCCTGCAACAAGAAGGTCGGCGGGGTCTGGGCGGAGACGGGCACTGTTGGATTCAATTCATATTTCCGGGTCGTCTTTTCGGTTAGATGGCCCGGGTAAAGCGCCACCGCGAAGTCCGGACGGCAGCTTTCCATGTCGGCCGCGTCGACCGCAGGATATGCGCGCTTGTCCCAGTGCGTGCTGACATCCGCCACCAGGTGCCCACCCGCCGAAAACCCCAGCACGCCGATCTTGTGCGGATCGATGTGCCATTCCGCCGCATGAAAGCGAGCCAAGCCCACCGTCCTTTGCGCATCCTCCAACGCCATCGGAGCCACCGCATCCACGTGGCAGTCGCATTTCGCCTCCCAGTGCGGCCCCGAGTCCGGCACGCGGTACTTCAAGAGAACACAGGTGATTCCCTTGGCGATCAACCAGTCGCAAACCTCCGTGCCTTCAAGGTCGATGGCGAGGTCCTTGTAGCCGCCGCCCGGAAACACGACCACAGCGACGCCCGTATTGGCCGTCGCGGGCGAATAGACGGTCATCGTGGGCTGGGTAACGTTGTTCACCCCCGTGAATGGTTTTCCGGCAACGAAGTGATCCGGTTTGGTCACGACGGCAGACTCCACTCCCGGCACGGGCGCCGCATCCGGAATCGCCGCCGGCCAGAGCGGCAGTTGCGCGTGTCCGGACGAGGGCTGCCAAACGGCTGCTGGTGAGCTTGCGACGGCAAGGACAATTGAAACAAAAACGATCAGCCTGCTCGATCTCATCGTCCTGTAATTGTCTTTCTCTCTTCCCACCGCGCTCTCCCTTTTGATCATTATTGCACCGGCTCCGGTCCGTACCCAGGCGCGGCACCCCGCGCCCACAACGGGGACGTCAGCCGGTATATGACGTGTATCTGTCCCCATCGTGCGTCCCCTGCGCCTGCCCGCTCCGCGCCGAGCTTCTCGACTGCGCGGCGCGAGCGCAGATTGCGCTCGGCGACCGAGAACAGTACCTCTCGCACATCCGTGAAGGCGTGGCGGAGCATCAACCGCTTCATCTCGGCATTCGCTGCGCCGCCCCAATGGCTCCGCGCGAGGAATGTGTAGCCGATCGAGACCCTCTCGCCCGGCTCGTAGTTGCTGTACCGGGACCAGCCGATGACCCGCGCGGCATCGATCGCGACCAGGCAGCCTTTTGACTGAAGAGCGCCGTCAAAGTAGGACGCAAAGCCTTCCTGCGTTCCCCGGGCTGGATCCGGGTGCTGGGCCCAGAGCAAGGGGTCCGATGCGGCGGCGAAAAGTTCGTCGAAGTCCCGCAGTCCCAGCGGCCGCAGCGTGATCTGCCTACCCGTGAGAGTGGGCTGTAAGTCGAGCACGGTCACGATCTCCCCCAAGGCCGTCCTTCCTTGAACTTAGCGAAATCTTCGCCGCTGCGGAACCCGCCTGCGCGAAATCTCCTCGGGCAACTTCCCAAGCGCGCGACATGCAGTACTACCCGGCCGCCTGATAGCGCATGTGGTCCAGATCGGAAATCAACCCGACCCCGTTCGGACGCCATCCCAGCCGTTTTTGTGTCAGCGCGCTGGAAGCCGCGAGATCAAGGCTCGCGAACCCCGCGAAAAAACCAAAGTGAGCGGCGGCTTCCTCCCGAGAGATGGAGACTACCGGCACCTTCAAGCCTCGGCCTATGGCTGCGGCGATGTCCCGGAGTGGTACGCCCTCTTCGCCGACCGCGTGATAGCGCGCGCCTGCCTCGTGCTGCTCGAGAGCGAGCCTATAGAGACGCGCCACGTCGGAGACATGCGCCGCCGGCCAGCGGTTGACGCCTTCACCCACATAGGCGGAGACGCCCTTCTCGCGGGCAATGGTGATCAAGTAAGTGACGAGGCCTTGTTTCACGGTGTCGTGAACCTGAGGAAGCCGCATCACTGCCGCTTGCACACCCCGCGAGACCAGCGCGAGCGCGGTCTCTTCTGAAACGCGCGGCATCGGTGACTGTGCCGGGGGATCGACATCTTCGGTCATGAGTCGCCCCGGCGCCCAGGGTCCGATCCCGGCAGTAACGATCAACGGGCGATGAGAGCCGGCAAGCGCAGAGCCGAGCGCTTCGATGGCGCGCTTGTCGATGTCGGAGTTTTCCTTGAACTTCGAAAAGTCGTGGATGAAGGCCATATGAATCACGGCGTCTGCGCCGGCCGCGCCGCTGCGCAGGCTCTCCAGATCTTCGAGGTGACCACGATGTACGTGGGCGCCGGCGGAGGCGAGTGACTTGGCGCCCGCATCTGAACGGGCAAGACCCAGCACCTCATGGCCCGCCTTGATGAGTTCCGGTAGGAGCGCGAAGCCGATAAATCCGGTAGCACCGGTGACGAAAACTCGCATGCGATCTCTCCTCGATTCATGACCGATTTGCCGGCCGTGTTTCGAGCAAGATAGGTGATTGAACAGGTACGATCTATGCTGTAGGGTCCTATTTATTGGTTCGATCGTCCGGCGGACGGCCCCATGGACCCACTTTCAGACGTGCTTTCCCTACTGAAACCCCGCAGTTATTCCTGCGGTGGCATTGATATGGGCGGCGACTGTTCCCTGCAGTTCCCGCGGCATGCAGGCATTAAGTGCTACGCGATGGTTTCGGGCGAGCGATGGCTGTCGGTCGAGGGTGTTCGCGACGCGGTGCACTTGACCACGGGGGACTGCTTCCTGCTGCCCCGTGGCTGGTCGTTCCGCCTCGCGAGCGATTTGACCTTGCCGCCTGTGGATGCCCTCACGATGCTTTCGGCACAGCAGAAAAAAGGCGGCGTGACATCGATCAACGGCGGCGGGGATTCCGTCATCGTCGGCGCGCACTTCATCTTGAGCGACCACCAAGCCGGCATTCTGCTCAAGGTGCTGCCGCCCGTCGTGCATATCCGTACAGAGTCGGATAAAGCGGCGATGCGCTGGTCTTTGGAGCGGCTGATGCAGGAGCTGCGCGAGCCTCAGCCAGGCGGATTTCTGGTTGCACAACACCTCGCCTACATGATGCTGGTACAGGCTTTGCGGCTGCATCTCGCGGAAGGTTTGAAGGGTGGGGTCGGGTGGCTGTTCGCTCTCGCGGACAAACAGATGAGTGCTGCGATTACCGCGATGCATGACGATCCGGCGCATCGCTGGAGCCTGCAGACGTTGGCGCAGATCGCGGGTATGTCGCGATCGATATTCGCAAAAAAGTTCAAGGACACGGTGGGTGAGCCGCCCATGGAATACCTGGTTCGCTGGCGGATGACTCTGGCCGGGGACAAGCTGGTGAATTCCAGCGATCCCATTTCCGTCATCGCTCTGGCGCTGGGCTACGAATCCGAAAGCGCGTTTGGCAAAGCTTTCAAGAGAGTCATGGGCTGCTCTCCCAGGCAATACGGCCGCGGCCGCGCTCCGCATACCGAAACCAGGACAAACGATGCCGTCTCAGCGCTGGTTGCGCGAGATACCATGGGCGGCGACGACCGGGAGCGTGGCGGGCCCTTCCGGCCGGGGGTTTAACAATTCAAAGGATAAAAACCATGCTATGTCCAAAATGCAATCAACCGGTGCCGGACGGCGCTCGGTTTTGCGGAAGTTGTGGAGAGTCCATAGGCGCGGGCGGTGGTTCTCCCGCACGGGCCCCGAATCCGGGCGCGGTGGCAACGAGGCTGATCGATCGAGTCAAAAAGATCATCCTGACGCCCAACACCGAGTGGCCGGTCATCCAAGCCGAGCCGACGACCATCTCACGCCTATACCAGGGCTACATCGTCCCGCTCGCGGCCTTCTCGGCGCTCATGTCATTCGTTCACATGTCGGTCATTGGCATCGGCTATTGGCGAATGCCGGTGCTCACCGGGCTCGCCTATACACTCGTCAGGTTCGTTTTCGCGCTGCTGGGCTTCTATGTGGCTGGGTGGATCATCGACATGCTCGCGCCTAGTTTTTCGGGGCAACGCGACCGCCGACAAGCCGTCAAAACCGTGGCCTACGCATTCACGCCGGCCGCGATCGGAGCAGTCTTCGAGTTGCTGGGAGGGTTCGGAAGCGCCCTGCATCTCGTGGCTGCCATTTGGGGCATCTACTTACTTTATTTGGGATTGCCCGTGATGATGCGAAGCCCTCGAGAAAAGGCGCCCGGCTACGCGGCGGCGGTGGTCGTCTGCTCCATCCTGCTGGGCGTCCTCTTGGGGATCATCATAGCGGTGGTCAATCCCATGCACAGCTACAACCCTTTCGGCAGGAACGGCACGGCGATGACAGGCACGGAGCGACAGGACCTCGGCGCGCTGGCCGGGGCACCTGAGTCGCCGCCGGGAATCTCAGTGAAATATTCTGCGAATCCTCATGAGCAACTGGCCCGCGGGTCCCACGCTGGGGGTGGCGCGAGTCGCGATCTCGCGGTTCAGTATCTCGAGGCCGCGCCGCACCGATCGGTCGAACGTGGAGGCGAGCGCCGCGTTTCCGGATAGCAGAGGCGCGATCGCCTCGCGCGGCAGCTGGAAAATCTGGCAATGGGTGCGCGCGGTCGCGGTGGCTGCGTGCGGCGCTCCCGTGAGCAGACCGATCTCTCCGACATACTCTCCGGCGCCGATGCAACCGATGGTCTCGACGGCCGATGACGTCTGTCGGGTCAGCTCGAGCACACCGGTGGAAATCACGTAGAGCGAAGTATCGTCGGCGCCCTCGGCGAAGAGGCGTTCCCCGGGATCCAGTTGCCGCGATTCGGCCTGAGCGGCGATCTTGTGAATCTGTTCGGGCTCCAGATTCTCGAACAGCACCAAGTCGCTCAGCAGCCGAGGCAGGGCCCGGGGTTCTCCGTCGCGCTCCTTGTCCAGAAACCCCCGGTAGTAAAGCTGCCGCCGCGCTCCGCGTAACAGCGAATCCTTCGTGGTCGCGAGTTGATTCGTGCGGGCGACGAAGAACGAGATCTCGTAGACGTTGCGTTTGGCGCCCAGTTGCGCCAAGACAGCGTGCGGCGCCGGCTTCTTGAGCATGTCGGGGCAGAGCAGCGTCGCCTGCAGTAATGCCTCGATGACGCGCTCCGGAGCGGCGCTCCTGCGGCACGTGATTTCGACCGAGGCGGCCCGCTGCTGACTGGGAAAGCTGCGGTTGATGATCTCGGCCTTCGCAACGAGATTGTTTGGAATGATTGCGATGTCATCGCCATCCGTTTGCACTCGGATGGACCGCCAGTTCATCTGCACAACCTGCCCTTCGATCTTGTCGCCGATCAGGATGCGATCGCCGATGCCGAAGGGGGCCTCGATGCCGACAGCGATGCCGGAGAATACGTCAGCCAGCGTGCTTTGCAGCGCGAGTCCCAGCACGATCGCAACGACTCCGGAGGTCGCGACGACCCCGGTGACCGGCAGGGCAAGGACCGAATTGAGCACGACCGCAGCCGCTGCAATGTAGATGGCAGCGGCCAGTAAATCGGAAAATAGCCTGACCTCGCGCGAGCGTCGGTCGCGCCGCAACGCGAACTCGAGACCGACTGCAATGATCCGCGCGCCAAGCCACCACCAGGCGCCGGCCAACGCACGCAGCCAAATGGCGCGACCCTCGATCGGTCCCGCCAATGGGGGGAATACCGGGGCAATCTGCTCCTTGAGCAAATACACGCTGATGGCGAGGAAGCACACCACGTCGAAGGTGAGGCGGGTGCGTTTCGAGAAACGCCGCAGTACCAAGATGCCGACCACCGTGATCGCGACGAGGACAGCGGCGGGAATTAGGGTCGGGCTCACGCCATTGCTCCGGATTCTTTCGGGCGACAAGCGGAGCCGACGAGACCGGCGGACCGCGGTTCGTCGTGAATCATGCCACGTTGCGGCCCCTGGCGTGAGCTTCAGGAACCGGGGCGGCCCATGGTCCCGCCGTCCGGGAATCGGGGACGACGGGACCATGAGAGCATCACCAAATTCTACGGCTCGATACGCGTCGCCGTTGATGTGCCCGACAATTTCATGGTCACCGCACCCGTGAGATCATAAAATGTCGTCTCGTTCCATCCGGTGTACGAGTTGCCATCCCGCGCCACGACATCGGTCTCGGTTTCGTTGAAGTATCCCGCGACGACGCCGTCGTTGAAGAGCCACCCATAATGGTTCCGATAGACATGCGATCGGTCGAGCGCCTTCCACGAACCCATACAGATGTTTCCGCCCAGAACGGGGAAGCTGATGTTCTCCCATTCCGTGCCGTCACTGTGCCATTGAATGAAGGCTTGACCGGACGCGGAGCCCTCGGTCGTGTAGGCCACGTGCCAGGTTCCCACGATCTCGTCCGCAATACTCGCCCCTGAATGGGACGGCAGGGGCGCCTGATTGAGATGCAAAGGAGCCATCTGCTGAACCGCCGACTGTTGATTTGCGCTTTTCGGGTCCACACAGGCGGCACGGGCCGCTAATCCGGGAAGCGTTAATGCCGCGACCACCGCGGCTGCGATGAGATTTGCTTTCATGAATCTACCCCTTGTAAATTGATTGATGTTGCTATTCGATCGCGAACACGGGCCGGGGGCGCGATCACAGGAGTGCCCTGCCGTGGCTGGACTCAGAAAGGTATGAGTCCGGATCCGGCAAATCGGGTACCCCGGCTCGCGGGGCCGCGATCGTCCATGTTCGTGTCAGGACGTGTTTCTCAGGTACCCGATTCTCTTCGCGGCGACTCCTAATATAGGTGGCAGGCGGGAAACTCCGCCGAACGCCTGGGTATCAGTGGCCGAAATTAAAAAATCACTGTTGGAACGGCTGTTCTCGGAGCAGGGCAACGCCCTGCGAGCCTTCCTATATCGGAGGGTGCACAAGCACCCGGACGCCGCCGAGCTTGCGCAGGAGGTTTATCTGCGCATGCTGCGCGTGCCGGACATGACCTCGGTCCGCAATCCGGAGGCCTACCTGTATGCGGTCGCCAGCAATCTTGCGAAGGAACATGCCCATCGAGAGGCACGTGACCGAGGTGTGCTCGATATCGACGACCCATTGGTGCAGGAGCAGCTCGCCGAGCTGCCGAGCTTCGCCGGACAGCTGGACCGCGAGAAGACCATTAAGAGGCTCCGCGAGGTGCTCGATCAATTGTCTCCCAAATGCCGGGCCGCTGTGGTTCTACAGTATTGGCACGGGCTCACCTACGAGGAGATTGGCCAGCAGCTCGGGATCTCGGCGAACATGGTCAAGAAATATCTAAGTCAGGCAATCGTGCATTGCCGGCGCCGCATGGCGAAGCTGGGTTAGGTGATGAGCGCGAAGAACGAGCAAGTGTATGATCTGGTGACCCAGCAGGCAGCTGACTGGTTGGTGGCGAACCGTGCGGAGCTTTCCGCGCGTGAGCGCGAAGCCTTTGCGACGTGGCTGAAAGCTTCGCCCGTGCACGTCGAGGAATACTTGGGGGTTGCAGCGGTAGCGCGCGATCTACGCGACGCGTGCGCGGAGTTGGCTACCTCGACGGACTCTCTCATTGCGCTCGCCCGGCAAGCCGACGAGGAGCCTACGCCCATCGGACCTGCACGCATCGTGCTGCACCGGGACATTGGGCGGGAGCGCTGGCGGGTCGCTGCCCTGGCGTGGGGCGCCTTGGGAGTGATCTGTCTATCTATCCTTGGGTGGTGGCACTTCGCGGTCAAATCTCCTGAGCGTCGGATCGTGGAGGCGGCCACGACGTTTCATTTCTCGAGCCGGCACGGCGAGCAACAAACACATCGGCTGCCCGATGACTCCGTATTGCACCTCAACAGCGACACTTCGGTCACCGTACGGCTCAGCGCCGCGGAGCGGTTGGTCACCTTGGAATCGGGCGAGGCAGACTTCGAGGTGGCTCGCGAGCCGAAGCGTCCGTTCAAGGTGCTGGCCGGCTCCGCCCAAGTGCTCGATCTCGGAACTCAGTTCGATGTCCGTCTGGATCCCGATAGCACCGTGATCACGGTGGTCGAAGGGCGAGTCGCCGTGGGTCCGCGATCGTCGTCGACCGACGGCGATTCGGCCGCGAACGCGCGGGCGGCATTCGTCGAGCTCACCGCCAACCAGCAGCTCCGGGTGGCTCAATGGCCCCCGGGCGCGCCCGTCGCAGCCGACGCGCATGGCAAGACGTCCTGGATGCGACGGCAAATCACCTTCGAGCACGAGCCGCTCTCGAACGTGGCGCAGGAGTTTAATCGCTACGCGTCGAAGCCGATCGTGATCACCACGCCGGCACTCGGAAACCAGGAAATCAGCGGCGTTTTCGCCATCGACGACACGGACGAGTTTATCGCTTTCCTGCGCAGTCTGAAGGGAGTGCACGTCGAAGTGACCGACGCACGGATTCTGGTATCGCAGGAATAGAGGAGGCGCGGTACACTTTCCAAAGAAGTAAAAACAGCAAGGAGGTGCATGCGCGCTCGCTCGCCTCACTCCGCCGCGAACCTCGCCGCCGCCGTCTCGGGACTGCTCCGAGCATCGGCGATGTGCGTGCCCGCGAGCCTCGTTGCCGCCCAGGGTGTGTGGGCCGCCGAGGCCGCGCTCACGACCGACATTCCCGCCCAAGCTCTGCCGCGCGCCCTCGAGGCATTCGCCGAGCAGACCGGCCTCCATCTGGTGTACCTCTCACGTGTCGTCCGCGGCCAGAAATCTCACGCCGTCGGCGCCGGCCTTCGCCCCCAGGAGGCACTTTCCGAATTGCTGCAGGGAACCGGGTTGCGATTCGAGGCGCTCACGGCGCACAGCGTGCGCATCCTCGAGATTTCCGCGCCGGAGCCGGCTCGATCGAGCGGAGGCGAATCTCTGGCCGAAGTGATCGTCACGGCCAACCGTCGCGAGGAAAATCTCCAGAACGTGCCGATTACGGTGCGTGTTCTCACGGACGCTGCGCTCTCCCGCCTCAATGCGACGACGTTCGAGGATTTCGCGAGCTACCTGCCCGGGCTTACCGTGCACGGCGTGGGGCCGAGCCAGAACTATATCTACGTGCGAGGTCTCGGGACGGGCGATTTCTCCAACCAGGCTGCGGGCTCGAACGGCAGCTTCCCGAACGTCGCCATCTATCTCGACGAGCAATCTGCGCAACTGCCGGGCCGAAATCTCGACGTATATGCCGCCGATCTCGAGCGCATTGAACTACTGGAAGGGCCTCAGGGAACGCTGTTCGGGGCCGGAGCCGAGGCGGGCGTGCTCCGATATATCACCAATAAGCCCAAGCTCGATGTCACCGAGGGGAACGCAGGCGCCGGCTACGCCGTAACTGCGCACGGCGATCCGAGCAGCGCGGTGCAAGCCGTGATCAATGTCCCGCTCATCGCAGGACGGCTCGCGTTGCGCGGCGTCATTTATGACGAGAAGCGCGGCGGCTACATCGACAACATCCCAGCCACTTTCGCCCGCAGCAACACCGATCGGAGTATCTCGTATGCGGGCGGCTCCGTGCCGGCCAACAGCGTGATCATCAACAATGCGGCCGAGGTCGGGAGCAACATCAATACCGTTACCTATCAGGGGCTACGTGTCGCAGCGCTGTATCAAATCAGCGAGGGCTGGCACGCGCTGCTGGCCCAGTCGTACCAGAACATGGAAGCGCAAGGCGTATTCACGGAGATGGCGGCGGACACCGCCGGTAACCCTCAACCCGATCTCACGGTGCAGCTCTACAACCCCTCCTATGACAAGGACCGATTCGAGAACACCGCGCTCAGCGTCGAAGGTAGCGCCGCGGGGCTCAAGATCTTGTATGCGGGCGCCTACCTCACGCGCCACGTCGAGCAAGTCCAGGACTACACTGCCTACGCGCACAGCGGATTTTATGTGGACTATTATCAGTGTGTGAATCCCGGGCCGCCGGCGGCGGCCAAATGTTTCACCCCGAGCGAGACCTGGCGCAATGTCGAGCGCAACACGCATCTGACACAAGAACTGCGGGTGACCACCGCCGAAAGCGCTCGCTTCCGCGCAGTCGGTGGATTGTTCTATGAGGACTACCGGATCTACGATGAGGGCGACTGGTTTTATCTCACCGCGTATCCGTACTTCAATCCCCTGGGACCGCCCACCGGCTACTACGAGCTCAACGGTCATCAGGTCTGCGGCTGCCAGGGCGGCAGGTTCATCTACTATCCTCCCACCCTGAATAATCCCAACGTGCGTCCGTTGGGCGACGCCTTCTTCAACGACATCACGCGCGGCTACACGCAAAAAGCCGCGTACACATCCGTGGACTTCGATCTGGTTCCCTCGCTGACCCTCACCGTCGGCACGCGCTACTACGATATGCACAACACGGAAGAGGGGGTGATCGCGGGTAGTTTCGGCTGCGCACTCGCCTCCGATCCGCCGAATCCCTGCATCGATCATAATGATTTCACGAACCTCAACGCGGACGGGCTCGCGCGGACCTATGCGGGCTTCAGGAGCCGCGTAAACCTGAGCTACCGGCCGAGCTCACTGGCACTTCTCTACTACACCTGGTCTCAAGGATTTCGGCCCGGCGGGTTCAATCGAAGCTTCGGGACCCCGGGTTCGTCTCCTTTGTCGATGGGCAAGGCGTCCTATCAGGCGCAGGCCAACCTGAACGGCGGCTGGACCGCGCCGCTCGCGTACGGACCCGACACGCTCGTCAACAACGAGCTCGGGTGGAAGACGCTGTGGTTCGATCGGCGCTTGCAATGGGACGGTGCGCTCTACCGCGAGGAGTGGGAGCACGCGCAGATCGGCGCGTTCGATTCCCGAGTGCTCGGCGGAGCAACCATCAATGGCGCCAATTATCGGGTGCAGGGGCTCGAGACTTCGCTGCAAACGAATCCACTCGACGGATTGACGCTGGAGGCGGGTGCCGCCTTCAACCACAGCGAGCTCGTGAAGGAGGCGACCTTTTTCTGGGCGAACGGAACGCCCATCGATTTCAACT
>Ga0302324_100004038_pt1 | contig 32757 bp, 31 predicted proteins | sample Palsa_T0_1_FD_201949 | JGI IMG/M metagenome (GOLD analysis project Ga0302324, IMG submission 201949) | Peat permafrost microbial communities from Stordalen Mire near Abisko, Sweden - Palsa_T0_1 | ecosystem: Environmental > Terrestrial > Soil > Palsa > Peat permafrost | place: Sweden: Abisko... | reverse complement strand
TCACCAACGAGCCGTCCGCCCGGCCCTGGAGCACGGGCGCAACACCGTCAACCGAACCCCGCGATCACTCACGCACACATCTACACAAGGATCACGGGCGCAACGGTGGATCGAGGCTTAGCCGGCTGCTCTGCGGCGGCGGATCGGGACGACTAACCGTCGAGCAGGGCGACGCGATTGGGAGGCCGAGCCGGATCGAACTGCGCGTTGACGATGGCCAGGTGACCCTGCTCGGCTCCGCGGCGTTGTTCGCCGAGGGCCACATCCACATCCCCAAACAAGGAGACGCTCGATGACCACGATCCAAGCAATCCCGTTCGCGCCCGACCGCTTCTCCGAGTACGGATACTCGCCGGCGCTCGGGGTCGGCGACCTGCTGTTCGTCGCCGGTCAGTCCTCGATCAACGACGACGGCGAAACCGTCGGCGCCGGGGATTTCGAAGCGCAGGGTCATCAGACGTTTTCCAACCTCGCTCGCGTGCTCGCCGCCGGCGGCTGCACGCTCTCAGACGTCGTCAAGGTCACGGTGTTCGTGACCGAGATCTCACAGTTGCCGACGATCGTCGCGCCGCGACGCCGATACTTCACCGCGCCGTATCCGACTGACAGCCTCGTCGAAGTCTCTGCTCTCTCCCGGCCCGAGCTCCAGATCGAGATCGAGGCGATCGCAGTCCGCTGCCGAGCCGAACCATCGTCCACTGTGGGGTCCTCCGAAGTCGGCGGCTGTGCCTGACGCGCCGCGTCAGCATCGAGCAGTTCGGTGACGGCGTGAGTGAGCGCTTGAGGCTCGACGACGAGCTCGGCGCGACGCGCGGTCCGAGTCGGCCAAGCACCCGATTCGCGTTCTCAACCGCCTGCGTGAGCTGGCCGCGCGCAACCAACCGTTTGGAAATCACAAACGGCCTGCGGTGTCGGGCTTCGGCTCGCTCACTGGTTCTTCCCACCCAGAGGCGGTTGACCTGAAAGCAAGCCAGGATGACCCGCCTCCATCGCTCCACCCGCATTACCAGGCTTCATCGCTACCCCGGGGCGGGTCCGCCCCTACCCGCCGCTGTAGGCTGCGCTCAGCCTTCCCAGCGCGGAGCGCGGCGCAGGATGATGCGAACGGGGCGGACAGGGTCGTGGTCCTCGCTGATGACGGTGATCACGATGCGCTCGATCCAGGCGTAGCGGACCAGCTCCTCGATTTCGCCCTCGCTGCTGTGGTAGGCGTGCTTGTGCCCCTCCTCGCTGAGCAGGCGGAAGCCCTCGAAGTCCCCGAAGCGGTCATACACGACTCCGTCGACCTTGCCGGTGGCCTCGCGACGATGCTCGAAGCCGTCGCCGGGCCGATGCCCAGTGCCGTGGCCCGGCCCGAGCCTCGGCGGCCCGGAGGCCCCCCAGGGCGACGGCTTGATCTTCGCCGGGTTCGCCCCGAGACCGGACACTCTGCCCTCGATCAGTCCGATCCAGCGCTTCAGCACCGGCACCCAGCGGTTCGAGGGCGCCATCTGTCCCAGGCGCCACCTGATGATCGCCAGGGTGTCCTCCTCCACCGGCAGCATCTCGTGGCTCGTCGTCACCGGGATACGGACCGCGAAGGTGCCGACGATATAGCGCCAGGTCGTCATCGCCCGTGCGGTAGGTGCCGTAGCTCCGGCACCTGCGATCTTCGGCGCCGGTGGTGGTGGCGGCGGCGGTGGTGGTGGCTCGGAGGCAGGTGCCTGGCGGGTGGATACGCGGCGCACGGTGATCGTGAAGATCTCCCCCGTGGTCACGGACGACGGCAGGTCCACGGTGAAGAGGCCGGCGAAGTTGGGGCCGGTTCCCGCCGGTATCGGGACGGAGGTGATGCCGTCGGGAACCGTGCATTGGATCGTGTTCGCGTCGGCCGCGGAGAGCTGGTGGGTCGAGTAGATCGTGTCGGCGAGCGCGAGCACGTTGGATGACGCCACCGCCGGCCAATAGATGCTCGCGATCGAGCCGGCCGGCGTGTTGCCCCAGGAGATCATCAGCTCATCGGGGTAATCCTCGAGCCCGCTGCCGCTTGGCGTGGGGCCGGGTCGCACGTCGAAGGTCTGCGGCACGCGATGGGTGGCCGGCGGCCCCGGATTGTCCGAGAAGGTGATCTGAAGGTTGCGTTGGGCGAAGTTGTCGGACCATTCGGGTCCCTGCAGCGCGCCAGGGGTCGCGGGCATCGGTGCGTCGTCGTAGACGAGCTGGGCAACGACACAGCTGTGCGAGCTCGGCAGCAGTGTCTGAACCGCCACGTCGCCAATCGTGTTGGCGGTCGGATAGATGTTGAGGTAGCAGCCGTAGTAGGCGTACGCGTCACCGCCGGGACCGATCTTCACCGGCTGGTTATTGATGCTCGTTTGCGTAGCGAGGTAGTCGCTGTTCACCCCAAAGTCGGCGTTGCTCTCGTAGTTGCCGGTGGCGAAGAACGGGATCGTCACGTCCCCGACGCCCAGCTGCGGCGAGAGCGGCTGGCCCTCGCCGTCAAGTGTCGACGGATAGGTGAGCAGGTTGAAGTCAGTGTCTCCCGTTTGGGCGGCGAACACCCGGAAGAGCACGCGGACGTTGGCCCCAGAGGATGAGCTCGGCGTGCCGTCGAGACGCACGCGCGCCACGGCGAAGTTGTAGTTGGCGAATCCCGGACCGGTCGGGTTCGACGGGTCGATCGACGTCGGCGTGACCGAGGAGTCCCCGCTCAGCGCGTTTGTCTGGTCGGGGAAGGAGGCGAACAGATCCTGCCCGGGGGAGCCGAAGTTGTTGTTGAGATGTCCGAGCAGTCGCTTGATGTAGTCGAAGCCTGCTGCCGTGTCCCAGTTGTAGTTGTCCGAAGGGGTCAGCGCGATCCCTTCGATCGGCGCGTTCTGCACCCCGGGCGTGACGGTGAACACGCGCAGGTCTTGGCTCAGATAGAAATCACCGTTGGTGGCGTAGTTGGCGAAGTACGGATCTGCGCCGGGCTCGAGCGTCAGGATCGTTTCGGCGGCCGGCAGGATCTGGTCTGCGATCTCCACCGAAGGTGACACGAGGGTGACCTCGGTGGGCGTCGGCGGGTCGCCGGGGGCCGGGAAGATGCCGTGGTCTGTGGTCGTCGCGACGGCCGACGAGGCGAACTTCACCGAACATGGAAAGTAGATGCGCTGTGGCGTGTCGGGCGCGGCAGCGATCTCGGGTACGGCCGGGCCGACGCTCACCGTGATTCCCGCAAGCAACGAGGTGACCGTAGGCGTGATCGCTGCATCGCTCACGGCCGTAGGGGTGAAGCCCTCGAGCACCAGCCACATCGGGGTCGGACTGGTGTAGTCGGCGTTGATTTGCACCTCGTTGAGTCCGAAGGACCCTTTGTTCACCTGGAAGTAGAACGTCGGGTTGTAAAGCAGTGACGCGATCCCGTTCAGGAGCTTGGTGCCGTCGACGGTCCCGAGGCCGGTGCAGGCGTCCCAACCCGACGTGGCAGAGAAGTACGGCGCGTCAGGTGTGTTCCCGGTGTATGGCGCAGCTTTCGCTGCTGCGAACGCCGCGGCAACGTTGGCCGGGGTGTCGCCGGAGTCGTTATTCCCCTTCGTAATGTCGTTGAACGAGACGTCCTTCAGCGCGTAGAGGGTGTCGTTCCATGGGCCGAGGTCCCGTCCGATCGCGCTCTTGACCACCGCGCACAGGCCGGCGTATAGCGGCGCCACGCAGCTCGTGCCGATGAAGTTGTAGGTGATGTTGGTGTTGACAAAGAAGACCTGACTGAAGGCGACCATGCCGGCGATGTCCGGCACTCCGCGACCGCTGCGGAAGGTGGGCGTGCTGTCCTCGGCGCCGGTGACGCCGGCGGCGGTCTGGTAGGGCGGCGCCGGAAAGGTGTCGCTGACTCCGCCGCCGGTGGCGCCGCGATTGGAAGCTACAGTGCCGAAGGCGGAACTGGTAGTCGGGTAGGCGTCGCCCCATGCCCACTCTTCAGATGTGCCGAGGGCGGTGCCGCCGCATGAGGTGACCCAGGGATCGGTGGCGGGGTACATGACGTGGCTCTTGCCATCGGGAGCCGGCGGGAGCTGGAACCAGTTGTCGGCGCCCCAGTCGCCCTGGGCGATGAACACGTTGACTCCGACTAGGGCGAGCGCCTGGAACTGGCGCGTCATCCAGTCGACGATCGATGACGATGAGGTCAGCGGGTCGTTCGTGAGATCGCCGATGTAGGAACTGTCGTCGCCCAGCGTGAAGACCCAGCTAACGGTCACAACGGACGGCCCGTTCTCCGTCTCGGGTTGCAGCACCCGGCCGAGGAAGACGAGCCACCCCTGCTCGCTGTTGTCGTTGAAGTAGACGTTGATGGTCGCGCCCTGCGCGATCGTCGCCGAGGTGGAAATGTCCTGTGTCAGCTCGAGGATTCCGCCTCCCCCGCCTGCGTTGATCTGTGCGGACGTCAGCGACGTCACCGCCGACACGTTGTTCTGGTAGACGGTCCCGCTGATCGTCAGATTGACGTCGTGCAGCGTAGGCGCCGTGTTGTATCCCGTCGGCAGGCTTGGGAAGTAATGGTTGAGGATGTCGCTGGCCTGATACGCGCCGCCAGGACCGGCGAAGACCCCGATCGTCTGATCCTTGGCGCCAGACGTGGGGAAGTTGTAATGCTGCGCGAGCGCCACCGGGGAGATGGTGGCGGCCCCCTGCGGCAGGCTGCCGGCCGCAGTCGCTCCGCCTGCGTGTGGCCCGCGGACGCGGTTATCGAGCCCGACCACGGCAGCGACGATTACGCTGAGCTCCTGCGGCAGCAGCACATGCCCGTCGTAGCCGTGATGCGTGTAGGTGGCCGGCTCGCCGGCGGGCGTGCCGGCCGCGGACCCGGGGCGGCGTCCACCCGTCGGCAACGGCGCCTCGTACTCCTGCAGCTTCACACCAAACGCGGCGCCGATCTTCTCGGCCGGCCCCTCGAGCGTGACCGCGCGCCTCCCGGCGTGGCTCTCGGCGACGTGCAGCCCGTGCGTGCTCGCAAACTGCGCGATCGCGTGCAAGTCCGCTGGATCGGCGCCGTGCTTGATCGCGTACTCCTCCCGCGTAAGGGTGCGCCGCGCGGAGACCGGAGTGTTGTGCCACTGCTCCAGGTCCGGGAGCGGCGGGCTCCCGGGGCGCGCGCGCACGAGGACCGTGACCCCGATCAACTTGGCGGGATCCACGGGCCCTTTGTGTCGATGAGTGTCCGGGCGGGGGCGCTCACTCCCGGTCAATGCCGCCCTGCGCGCTCGACGTGGCATATGCGTGTCCCTCCTCGGTGTGGCCCGATTTATCGGTCGGCATCGCGGGCGCGTTTCACCGACGCCGCGAAGGCGAATCGCTTCCTCAGGGCCCTTCCGGGGCCGACAATCCCTAACCTGTGGCCGAACCTAGCGACGGCCAACTGGCGTGTCAAGGTTCCCGAGTGGCGTATGCCCCCAGGCTCTCCGACGTGGCGCGTCAGCTTGTGTCGCCCAACAACTTGTCGCTGCTTTCGCGGCCAGGAGGCGTCTCAGGGTTGCGAGTCGTCGAGGACGGCCACGATGCCTGCGACGCGGTTGGGGGGGCTGTGCCGCAGCGGCGAGAGGCACACCGGGAGCATCCGGACGGACACGCTGGACAGCATCGGCCAGAGGAACGACGCGAGCGGATTGACCCGTACGGTTGTGTGGTGACGGGCCGGCTTCCAGACCACATCCCAGGCCCGGGTTCGCTGAGGCTGCGCCGGTGGGTCCGCACGGATGCCGAGCGGCTCGGCCGAGCAGTCGCTGAGAGCGATGAGCATCTGCGGCCCTGGATGTCATGGATCGCGCACGAGCCGCTGCCCCTCAAGGAGCGCCAGGCGCTGATCGATGGTTGGGAGCAGGAGTGGCTGGCCGGTGGCGATGTGGTGATGGGCATCTTCAGCGAGGGGCGGGTTGCAGGCGGCTGTGGTCTGCATCGCCGGATTGGTCCCGGCGGCCTTGAGATCGGCTACTGGACGCATCGAGCGTTTCTGCGTAGGGGTATCGCGACGAGTGCTGCTCGACTGCTAACCGATGCGGCGTTTGTCTGTTCGAAGATCACGCGCGTCGAGATCCATCAGGATCAGGCCAATCTGGCCAGCGGCGCGGTGCCCCGTCACCTGGGCTTTCGGCTGGTCCGGGAGGTCTCTGACGAGGCTGAGGCGCCAGGCGAGACCGGCATCTCATACGAATGGCGGATCACCCGTGAGGAGTGGCATCGCCTCCGAGCACAACCACCAGCTGACGCATGATGGCTGTTCCCAGCGCGAGATCTCTCCGCCCGCTGACCGGCGAGGCGGCAGAAAAATGTGCTCATCCCGCAGGGCAAGCCCGGGGAGCCGTCCATTTCTTGCCCGCGAGCGGGGGCGGTCGAGCAGGACTCGGGATCTTCGAGCTACTGAACCCGGCCGGTGATCAACGCGACGTGTACCGGCTCGATGAAGTGCTGCGCAGAGCCGACCGCCTCTCGCAGACCGGCAGCGAACGCCACGCGCTGTTCGCCAGCAGGCAACCGGCTAACACCCATCGCGGAGAGCACTCCGCCAAGCAACTGATCAAAGCTGAGCTCGGCGACCCAATCACAGTTCAAGCCGTCGACCTCGTAGCCAAACGCAGCGAGATCCTCGCGATACCGCTGTTGAGTCCGGTCGTCGGTGCCGCAGCGATCAGTCAGCTCGCAGTCAAGCCACTGCTCTAGGAAACAACGGGTCGCGCGCGACCAGCCGCTGTCCTGTAGCCACAGGGGCGTGCCGTTGGTGAGGATCGCGACCCCGCCACCAGGATGCAACCACCCCCGTGCCCGGTCAAACAGGATCTGATGATCGATCCAGTGGGCCGCCTGCCCGATCGTCAGCGCGGCGATCGACTGATCCCCAACGCTTGACCGAGTCCCGGCAGGTCGCCGTCATCGCCGATCACCCAGCTCGTGTTGCTCAACCCCAAGCGCAACGCAGCCCGTCGCGCGACCATCAACATGTCAGGCTCGGGATCGACGCCGACCACCGCGCCCACTACAGCCGCAAGCGGCAGTGCGACCTGCCCCGTCCCGCACCCCAGATCGACAGCCACATCACCCGAGCCGAGCGCAAACGCGTCGGCCACCGCGGCCACCACCTCGGCCGGATAGCCGTGGCGGTAGCGCTCATAGAGCTCAGCCACCTCCTCGCCAAACCCCTCAGACATCCGCCAACAATAGCAACCGCTCAGTTGCACAACGGGATGCTTGGACGGGCACGACGCGACGTGCTGCGATCCCCACGATTGCCAGGATCTCGGCTCAGCGTCCGCTCGGCCGACTGTCCGGCAGTCTCGAACTACTCGTGCCTGCTATTCGTGGCCCTGGATGTGACGTGGCGTGGACAGGCTCTCAAGCCGCGTCGCGGCTGGCTCGTCGAGCGAAACGTCCAGTGATCGGAGCGCGTCGTCGATGTGGGCGACCTTGGTGGCGCCGACGAGCACGGCGTTGACTGATGGGCGCGAGAGCAGCCAGGCTAGTGAAACCTGCGCAGGCGAACTCGACGTTTCGGCGGCGATCTCTCGCACCGCGTCGACGATGTCGAAGTCCGATTCCTCGTATCGGGATGTCGCGAGCGGATCGTGGCCGGCGCGAACCGTCGGGGGTTTCTGGCCTCGGTGACGGGTTCCGGCGAGCAGTCCGCGGGCGAGCGGGCTGTAGGGCAGCACGCCGATCTGCTGATCGGCGCAGAACGGGATCATCTCTCGCTCCTCCTCTCGGTAGACCAGGTTGTAGTGGCTCTGGATCGAGACGAACCGCGACGATCCTGAGCAGGCAGGATGTGCTTGCGAGAAAGCCCGCGGTCGTTGTGCCCGGGCCCCGTGGGTTAGAACACCTTCGTTGCCAGAACGTAGTCCTCGCGACGTGGAAAGAACTGTCTGAGCAAGCTGCCCGTCGCTCGTTCGCTCGCGCCGGCGGCGTAGGAGTCGGCGGTGTCAAAAAACGTGACGCCCCCTTCGACCGCTCGGCGGACGATCGGGACGGCCGCCTCTGGTTCAAGGTGCCAGGCTCGCCATGACGGGTGGTCCGGGCTCGGATTGCCGTAGCTCATCATGCCGAGACAGATCCGCGACACCTTCAGCCCTGAGTTACCGACACTGACGTAATCCACCTCAGCCGACCGCGTCGCTGAGCGCGTCGAACAGACGTTGGATGTCGTCGTCGCTGGTGTAGAGGTGCGGCGACACACGCAGGCCGGTGGCGCCGCGAACGCCGACGAAGACGTTCTTCTCGGCCAAGCGTTGCGGAATCTGGGGCATCGCCTTCTCAGGGATCCCGATCTCCAACATGTGCGGCCCGCGGTCACGACGAGCGACGGGTTGGAGGTCGTGCTGGCGCGCCCAGTCCTCGATCCGGTCGGTCGTGGTCTGCAGCGTGATCGCGATACGGGGGATCTGCCAGTCAAGGATCTGGGTGAGCGCGGCGATCGCCATCGGTGTCAGCGTGAAGTTGGTGCGCTGACCGACATCGAAGCGCCGCGCGCCAGGCTGATAGTCGTCTCGGTAGTCGGTCAGCGTCGCGAAGTTCTCGGCGCCGGCGTGGTTGATCCAGTTGTGCTCCAGCGGGGCGCCGCAGCGATGCTCGGGAGCGACCCAGAGGTAGGCGACGCTGAACGGGCCGAGCAGCCACTTGTAGCCTGCGGCGACGAGGAAATCCGGGCGCACGGCGGACACGTCGAACGGCATCGCGCCGACAGACTGGGTCAGGTCGACGACGAGCCGGGCTCCGACGTCACGGGCGCGGGCGCCGACCCGCTCGAGATCGATGCGACCACCATCTGTCCAGCGCACGTTGGGGACTGAGACGACGCGCACCCGCTCGTCAAGCGCATCGAGTACCGCGTCAGTCCAGGTCTCGTGCGCGCGGCGCGTGACGGTTGTGATCTCGGCATCGTGTTGGGCGGCGAACGCGCGCCAGGTGTAGACGGTGGATGGATAGTCGTCGGCGGTGAGGAGGATCCGGTCTCCGGAGTGAGCAGTGATGTTCTTGGCGGCGATCGCCAGGCCGTAGCTGGTGGCGGGAATGATCGCGACGCCGTCGGCGTCGGCGTCGATCACCCGGGCGAACAGGTCTCGGAGACGCTCGACGTCGTCAAACCAGTCCTGAGCGTGGATCTTCCACGGAGTGGCGCGCGCTTGAAGCGCGTGAGCACCCGCCCTGTGCACCGAACAGAGTTGCGGCGCCAGGCTGGCAAGGTTGAAGTACGCGACGTCGCCAGGGATCTCGAACAGATGACGCTGACTATCGATTTGGTCGATCATGCTTTGGCTCGCGATCATCGATGGTGGACAGCTGAAGTGAATGGGCGGTGCACGGCGACGCCGGCGACGACGAGGGCGATCCCGGCGATCTCGAGCCAGCTGGGTACCTGGGTGAGCACGACGAAGCCGATCACGGTCGCGATCGCCGGCAGCAGCGCCACCATCACGGCATACGTCGCGCGGGGCAGACGCGCCAGCGCGAGCTGATCGGTCACATACGGGATCACCGAGGAACACACGCCGATCCCGACTCCCGCGAGCAGCACGACGGGGTCAGACAGGGCTGAGACCGCCTGCCAGCCGCCGAGCGGAGTGATCAGAACGGCGGCGATCAGCATCGCGGCGGCCAGACCATCGAGGCCGCTGAGCTCGGGCCGCTTGGCCACCCGGTCGGCGAGCACGATGTAAAACAGAAACAGGATCGCGTTGGCGAACGCGAAGGCGAACGCCAACGGGCCGCCGGCTATCCGCACCTCGGTCAGCAGAGACACCCCCACGACGGCCAGCGCGAGCGCCCCGAGGTTCCGTGGGTTGCGGGCTCCCAACGCCGCGAGGGCGATCACCGGCAGGAACTCGATTGCGGCCACCGTTCCCAGCGAGAGCCGACTGATCGCCTCGTAGAAGCAGGCGTTCATCACCGCGAGGACCGCCCCCCAACCCACCAACAACCAACGCCCGTCACGATCCAGCCGGACAAACGCGGACCACGGCCGCCGCCACACGGCGAATATCACCGCCGCTGACGCGATCCGCAGCCATGCCACCCCCAGGACCTCGACGCGTGCGAACAGCAACACCGCAAACGATGGCCCGAGGTAATGAAATACGGCGCTGGTGACGAAATACAGCTGTGGCGGCGTCCCGCGCGCTCTGCGCGCAACGCTGTGGCTGGCCGAGGCGACGTTTCCCGGACTCGTGAGCGACAGATCCACCGCTCACAGTCTGCCCGACTCGCCGAAGGTCGTACATGGCCAACCAGAGGTATAGTCGCGCTTATGGCTTCCAATCGTAGGCAGACTCGCCTCTCTGACGAAGATGGCTCGGTCGATGAGACCAACTGCCGTTTACTGGCCGAGCTCCAAGCCAACGCTCGTGTGAGCCTGGCCGAGCTCGGACGACGGGTCGGACTGTCCTCGCCCGCAGTCGCTGAACGTCTCCAACGCCTCGAGCAGGAACGCGTCATCCTCGGCTACCACGCCGAACTGAACCCACGAGCGCTCGGTTATGCGCTCAGCGCGGTGATCCGGGTCCGCCCCGCTCCACGCCAGCTGCGCCGGGTGGCCGACCTCGCCCAAGCCACGCCCGAGATCGTCGAATGCCGACGCATCACTGGCGAGGACTGCTACATCATGCACGCCCACGTGCGGACCGTCGAACACCTCGAAGAGGTCATCGACCAATTCGCCGCCTACGGCCAAACCACCACCTCAATCGTGCAATCCTCCCCCGTCCCGACACGCGGACTCGACCTCCCAGGCACCACCCTTAGCAACGGTCCAGCCTCCGCGTAGCGATTTGCTGGCAAGACAACGCCGCAACCGGGGCGGACCGCGGCCGGCCTCGTGCGGGCTACTTCACCAACCGCCGTGCTCGATTGGGTTGATTCTGCTGCCCGAGCGTCCCTGACGCGGATCCGATCGCCCAGCGCTCGGGCAGGACGATCTCCGGCCACCTCCCTTGGCTTGCTGCGGCCCGGCTACTCCTGCTCGACGACGGAAACCGCGCGAGCCGGTAACACAATGCGGAGGTCGTGCAATGAAGCCCCTGATGACATCCTCACCCACCCTCCCCCCGCCGGCTGTGTCCAGCGACGCCTCGCTGCTCGCCGCCGCACGCCACGATCCCGACGCGTTCCGGGAGCTGTACGAACGCCACGCCGAGGCGGTGAATGAGTACTTCGTGCGCCGCACCGGCAGCCGGGCGACGGCGCTTGATCTCACCGCCGAGACGTTCGCCCAGGCGTGGTTTGTCCGCGCCCGGTTCCGTGACGAGGCCAACGGCTCGGCTGCGCCATGGGTCTATGGCATTGCGCGGAACGTGCTGTTGATGTCGATCCGCCGCGGCGCGATCGAGCGACGTGCCACCGAGCGACTCGGCCTGCAGGAGCGGCTCGACCGTCCGCAGTGCGTCGAGGATCCGGTGCCCGACGGCACGTGGGCCGACGGAGCCGACGAGCTGCTCGACACCCTGCCGGCGCAGCAGCGCGAAGCCGTGCGCCTGCGCGTGCTGGAGGACCTGGAGTACTCAGACATCGCTCGCGCACTCGGCACCACCCCCGGTGCCGCGCGGGTTCGCGTCCACCGCGGGCTGAATGCCCTCAAACGACATCTCACCCCGTCCAAGGAGAAGCACTCATGACCCGTCTCGATTTTGATCCCGATCTGGAGCGCCTGGGCGACGCGCTGCGCGCCAGCGCCGCCATCGACCTGGCCCGCGAGGAGCAAGCAGCGCGGCTGTCTGGTGCCGGGCGAGGACGCCACGCCGGCGCTGCGGTCCCGACGCGAGCCCGTCGCCGGCGTCCGCGCATTCTCGCGGGCAGCACGCTCGGGCTGGCGGGCGTCGGTGCGGCGCTCGTGCTCGCTCTGGGCGGGTCGTCGGCGCCGCCGGCGTTCGCCATCACGACGAACAGCGACGGGTCGGTGTTGGTGACGTTGAACTACCAGCAAAACCTGAATCTTCCCCAGGTGAACGCCAAGCTCGCCGCGATGGGGACCGGCGAGCAGATCACGATCTACATGGCGCCCGGGGCGGCGGCCGTCAGTGGCCCGGTCACCTGTACTCCGGGGCCGGGTGCGGGCTCGCCGAGGACGCCCGTGAAGGTGCTCGTGGGCACGAACGGCACGGACGTCATCGGCTCGGACCAGTCGGCCGGCAACACAGCCGAGGGCACCTTCCACCTGGCCCGCTGCACCGTCGCGCCTGCCACCGATACGGGCCCCGGCACCGGCAACACCGGCAACCCGGGCGCCGGTTGATCGGGTGACGGCCGCCGGCGCTCGCTCGGCGCGGGCGTCGGTGATAGCGCGCTTGGCGGTCCGGCCCCCGGGGGATGGCGGCGGCCGGACCGCTGTGTGGTGGCCGTGGCTGCTCGTCGCGGCGGCGGTCGGATGGAACCTCGCGAGCCTGCGGGCGCTGACGCTGGGGGTCACGTACCTCAACGACAGCTCGCTGCACGAACAGATGGTGCGCTTCGCGACGGCGCAGCTGCGCGCCGGGCACCTGCCGCTCACGAGCTGGTTTCCGTTCCTGGGGGAGGGTTCGCCGCAGTTTCTTCACTACCAGAGCCTGCCCGCGATCCTCACCGGCGCGCTCGGTCTGCTGATCGGCCCCGACGAGGCGTTTCGCTGGTCGCTGTACCTGCTGCTGTCGCTGTGGCCGATCAGCGTCTACCTGTCGGCCCGCGCGTTCGGGGCGGGCAAGCCGGCGGCGGCCGCTTCGGCCGCGATGGCTCCGTTCCTGGTGAGCGCCACCGGGGTCGGCTATGAGCAGCACGCCTACCTGTGGACGGGGTTCGGCGTCTGGACGCAGCTGTGGGCATCGTGGACGTTGCCGCTCGCGTGGGGCTACAGCTGGCGGGCGATCCGCGACGGACGCGGCTACTTCCGAGCGGTCCTTTTCATAGCGCTGACGGTCGCGCTGCACTTCGAGACCGGCTACCTGGCGCTCTCGGTGCTGCTTGTCTGGCCGCTGGTCGCCGGCCGCCCGCTCGTCGCCCGGTTGCGGCGAGCCGGGGTCCTGCTCGGCGCCTCGCTGCTCGCTTCGGCATGGGTGATCGTCCCGCTCGTGGAGCAGCGGCGGTGGGCAGCCGTCAACGAGCCGCTGCAGGGCACCGGGCTGGTCGACGGCTACGGCGCGCGTCGCGTGCTCGACTGGCTGGTCTCCGGGCAGCTGCTTGACCACGGCCGGCTGCCGGTCGTGACCGTGTTCGCGGCGCTCGGGTTTGGATTGGCGTGGCTTGCCTGGTCCGCAGACGCCGACGCCCGCGCGCTGCTGGTCGCGCTCGCGATGTGCCTGCTGCTGACGTTCGGTCGCACGACGTTCGGGTCGCTCGTCGATCTGATCCCGGGCAGCGCCGACCTGTTCTTTCGCCGCTTCATGATGGGCGTGCAGCTCACCGCGCTGCTGCTCGCCGGCCGCGGGGCGGCGTGGCTGGCGGCCGGCGGTCTGCGGCTGCTCAAAGCCCGGGTCCCGCGTTGGCCGCCCCGCCTATCCCCGGCCGCTGGGCTCGTTGCGGCGATCGTCGTGCTCGCGCCCGCGTGGCTTGCGCTCGGCGCCTCCGACCGTCACGACGGCGCCGCGATCGCGGCCCAGCGCCGCTCCGACGACACCCAGGGCGCGGAGCTCGATCGCCTCGTCGCGGTGATCAAGCGCGACGGCGGCGGCCGGACGTACGCCGGGATGCCCTCGAACTGGGGCCAGGACTTCACCGTCGGGGCGGTCCCGGTGTTCAAGTACCTGGAGAGCCGCGACGTCGACGAGGTCGGCTACACGCTGCGCACCGCCTCGCTGATGACCGACCCCGAGTACTACTTCGCTCAGCGCAACCCGGGCGACTACCGGCTGTTCGCGATCCACTACCTGATCCTCCCGACCGGCTCCAGACCTCCCGTCCGCGCTGCGCTCAAGCTCCGGGCCGGCCGCTACTCGCTGTGGACGCTGCCAGGCGCCGGCGGCGTCCTACAGACCGGCACGATCGTCGGCACACTGTCGGCTGATCGCCGCGACATCGGCATGCGCAGCATCCCGCTGCTGAACTCGCGGCTCGCGCAGGCCGGCGACTACCTTCGCGTCGCCTACGGTCAGTCTGGGGCCCGCGAAGCACGGCTACCGCAACCGTCGCCCGCGACGCCGGCCGGAACGGTGCTCGCGGAGTCCGACCAGCTGCAACAGGGACTGGTGGCGGCCAGCGTGCGGATGCGCCGGGCCGGAGTCGTCGTGCTCAGCGCATCGTTCGACCCCGGCTGGACGGCGACCGTCGACGGACACCGGCAGCGCACCGAGATGGTGGCCCCGGCGCTCGTCGCCACGACCGTACCCGCGGGGACGCACCGAATCATCTTCCGCTACCGCGGATGGCCGGAGTACCCGATCCTCTTCGCGGTCGGCGCAGCCGCGCTGCTCGCGCTTGTCTATACGGACATCAGACGGGCGCGATCCCCCGGCATCGCCCGCAGACATTGATCCCAGCGCGCCCCGCGTTCGGCGCTCAGGACGTCTGGCCTGAGGACGCCGCCGATCGGATCATTTCGCGCAGCCATTGCTGGGCGGGATCGTTGTCCAGACGCGGATGCCACGCCATCGAGAAGCTGACTGTGCCGATCTCCGGTGGCGTCGGGATGACGGTCAGCGATCTGTGGATCGTGAGCGCGTCGAGGAGCCGGCTGGGCAGCGTTGCGACCAGATTGGTCTCTTGAACGATGGCTGCGGCAAGCGCGTGGTACGGGACGGTGACGTTCGCGCGACGCGGCCGCCCGAGCTCCCACAGGCGGGTGTCGACGACGCCTTGGCGTGCCTCGGCGATGTTGATGATGACGTGGTCGCAGTCGAGGTAGTCCTCCAGGGTGGGCCGGTCGGTCTGCGCCAGCGGATGGTCGGCCGAGAGCAGGCACGCGTAGCCGTCGTCGAACAATGGCTCTGACCACAGCGGGGGCGGCGCAGGACCGCCGGTGAATACGACGTCCACGGCGCCGCGCTCGGCGTCGTGGTGGGCGGTGTCGCTCCAGGCGTCGAAGCGAAGCGTCGAGCCGGGAGATTCAGCGAGTACGCGGCGAAGCAGCGGCGGTGCGATCAGCGACAGTAGATAGTCGCTGCCGACCAGTCGAAACGTGTGCGAGGCGTTCCGCGGCTCGAATGGTTCGCCTGAGAACAGGCTCTGCATGCGCGGCAGCATCTCGGCCAGTTCACGCTGGAGCCGCTCGGCGCGGGGGGTCAATCGGTAGGTGCCAGCTCCGCGGACGAGTAACTCATCGTCAAAGACAGCCCGCAGTTGACGCAGCGCGCGGCTCATCGCTGGCTGGCTCATGTGCTCCCGCTCCGCCGCGCGTGAGACATGGCGCTCCTCAAGCAGAGCCGCAAGTGGCCCGAGCAGGTTGAGATCGACACCCTTGCTATTCATCACGCGCATAACCAGTATGACAAAGATCCCATTGACGCATGCTTCTCGCGGGCGCAGGATGGGTCGCATCACCCGAAAGAGGAGACGGCCATGAGCCAGCAGCAACGAGACGCGATCAACGAGATGATGAGCAAGTCCCCGCTCGACGTCGGAGGCGAGGCAATCGAGCAGCGCGCGAACTTCGAAAAGATGCTGACCGCGCGGCCGCTCGCCGACGACGTGACCACCAGCCCCGGAGAGCTCGGCGGCGTTCCCGTCCTGACGATCGAGACCGACGGCGCGAATCACGACGCGGTCGTGCTGTGGTTTCACGGAGGCTGGTACGCGATCGGCTCGCCGCTGACGTCCGCGGGAATCAGCAGCGACGTCGCGCGCCGGACCGGCGCGAGGGTCGTCTCCGTCGACTACCGGCTCGCTCCGGAGCACCCCTACCCAGCGGCACTACAGGACGCGGGCGCCGCCTATCGCGCGCTACTCGACTCCGGGGTAGACCCTCAATCGATTGCAATCGTCGGCGAATCGGCGGGCGGCGGTCTGGCCGCCGCGCTGCTCGCATCGCTGGCCGAGGCCGGACTGGCGCAGCCAGCCTGCGCGGTCCTGTTCTCACCATGGACCGACCTCACCCTCAGCGGCGAGACGATGACCTCGAAGATCGGCATCGACCCCGCGTTCGTCCCCGAGAAGGTCCGCGTTCGAGCGGCCGAGTACGTCGGCTCCTCCGATCCCACCGATCCCTCGATCAGCCCGATCCACGCCGACCTCCACGGTCTACCGCCGATCCTGATCCAGGCCGGATCACACGAGATCCTGCTCGACGACTCGATCCGACTGGCCCGCCGCGCCGCGACCGACGACGTCGCCGTCACACTCGACGTGACACCCGGAGTGCCACACCTCTTCCAAGCGTTCGCGCCGATGCTCGACGAAGGTGACGCCGCCCTGACACGTGCCGCCGCCTTCCTCGATCACCACCTCAGCCGGCCCGCCAACACCATCTGATCCGCTCCGCCGAGGTGGCAGGCCCGTACGCGGACTCCCACACATCCCAGCCCGTAGTGCCGCGGGGATCGGCGGTGTTGTCGATACTGTCGCGGTCATGCCCGAGAGTCCTCAGCGGCGCGGCCGTCTGTTGCGTTCGTGGAGGCAGTCTCCGACCGAGCGCGACTGGAAGTCCTCGCTCGTGCTCGAGCCCCGCCTCGTGCCGTACGAGCCTGAGCTGATCAGCGACGGTGCCGGACTGCCGTTCGCGCCCTCTGCAATCAACGCGCCGGCAGGACAGCTGGATCCCCTCGACCCGCCAGTCGGCGCCCTCGCGGCTCAGCTGAGCCGCCAAAAGCCGGCCGCGGATGGATCGTTGTCGCGGCTGGAGGAATGGCGCATCCTCGCTCGCACCGAGAGCGAGGTCCTCTTCGGCCGAGGACTGCCGCCACGCATGATCACCGTCGCGATGCGCCGCGAAGGCCGCCGCGACAACTGGAGCTCGCTCGCGGTGACGAGGTTCGAGACGCTGCGCAGGACACGCGACGGTGTCCGGGCATCGAGCTGGCAGCTTGACCCGACCCAGCAACTCACCCCCGAGGACACGATCATCCGCATACTCGTGACCGAGCAGACCCGCTCCGGAGGGGAGCTCGCCCACAAGCGCCTGCTGGCACCCGATCTCCACGATGGCCATGACGAGTTGGTGCTGGCGATGTTCATAACCCCGAAGCCAGGGGTTCAGATGCCCTCGGGAAAGATCAAGACCCCCGTCCGCGTCCGGCTGCCGTCACCGGCCGGCGAGCGAACGCTCGTCGACGGAGCTCTCTACCAGCCGACTGAGCCGACCCCCCCGACGAGAACGGAACTGCCTAAATGGTCTACGAACGCGCCCAGTTGTACATCGCTGCTGGATCAGAAGCCGCCTTCGAAGCGGCAATGAGCGAGTCCATCGGACTGCTGCAGCGCGCCGCAGGCTGTCAGGCTGCCCGGTGCACCCGAGGCGTCGAGGAACCGAGCACCTACCTGCTGCTGGTCGAATGGGGAGCCATCGAGGACCATGTCGCCTTCACCAAGACCGACGAGTTCACGCGGTTCGGCCAAGCCATCGGGCCGCACTTCGCCAAGCCCCCCGAGGTCCTTCACTTCACCCCGGTGTAGATCCGTGTCTGGCGCTTCTACCAGTGGGCCGCTGGGAACACGTACGTGATGATCGGGTCCCCGATCCTCGAGAGGCGTGTCCAGATGCTCGGCGAACAGCTCCTCGGGAGGCTGCGATGAACACGAAGATCACGGAGCTGCTCAAGATCGAGCAGCCGTTGCTCGCGTTCTCGCACTCCGAGCAGGTCGTCGCTGCCGTGTCGCGCGCCGGGGGCATGGGCGTGCTTGGCGCAGGCAACTGCAGCGTCGACGACCTCGGTGACAAGCTGACATGGCTCGGCAAGGAGCTCGGCGACGTTCCGTTCGGCGTCGACCTGCTGCTTCCGGGCACGTACGAAGCCAAGGCCCATGGAGGGCTCGAGCGCGACGAGCTCGTCGCGCAGGTGCCAGAGGAGCACCGGCAGTTCGCCCAGGACCTGCTGACGAGCAAGTCCGTGCCCGAGCTCGCTGAGGGCTACAGCTTCGGCGACGTCGTCGACGGCGGCCGCATGCCGATCGTCGGCAACCACACCTACACAGCGCGTGACACGCAGCCGCTGATCGACGCCTGCCTCGCCTCGAAGGCAAGCCTGTTCGCGAACGCGCTCGGCGTCCCGGCCGCCGAGGTGCTCGACGCGTTCCACGCCAAGGGTGTGCCGGTCGCCGGGCTGGCGGGGACAGCGCGCCACGGTGAGAAGCACCGGCAGGCCGGGACCGACATCGTCATCGCCCAGGGGTACGAGGCCGGTGGGCACACCGGCGACATCGGCTCGATGGTGCTGATCCCGGACATGGTCGACGCCGTCGACGGGCTGCCGGTGCTCGCGGCGGGAGGCATCGCCAGCGGGCGGCAGATGGCGGCGGCGATGGTGCTCGGCGCCAGCGGTGTATGGACCGGCTCGGTGTGGCTGACCACCGAGGAGGCCGAGACCGGCCCCGGCGTGCGCGAGAAGTTCCTGCACGCCAACGCCAGCGACACGATCCGTTCCCGGGCCACGACCGGAAAACCTGCTCGTCAGCTCCGCTCCGCCTGGACGCAGGCCTGGGAGGCGGGCGAGATCAAGCCGCTCGGTATGCCCCACCAGGGGATCCTGTACGCCGAGCCGCAGGTCCGCCTGTTCCGCGCCTCCGACGAGGGCCACGCGGGCGCAACCGAGCTCGTCACCTACTTCGTCGGCCAGGTCGTCGGCCGGCTGAACGAGGTGCGGCCCGCCGCCGACGTCTGCCAGGAGATCGTCAGCGAGTGCGAGGAGATCCTCCGGGCCGGCGCCACGCCGGCCGGCCGCTGATCCGATGGCGGTGCCGAACGTCGCCTCGCGCTTGAACGTCGGCGACATGCTGACGCGCACCGCGAGCCGCACCCCGGGGGCCCTCGCGATCGTCGATGGCGACCTGCGTCTCAGCTTCGCCGAGTTCAACGCGCGCGTGAACCGGCTCGCCCACGGACTGCAGTTCCGAGGGTACACACGTGGCGACGCGCTCGCGATCACGAGCGCGAATCGGGCCGAGTTCCTCGTCACGTACTACGCGTGCGCGAAGCTCGGCGTTGTCGCGGTACCGACCAACCTGGGCTGGACCGCGAACGAGACCGCCTACGCGCTCACGCACTCCGGTGCGCGCGGCGTGGTCGTCGAGCGGGAGCTCCTCGACCTGATCGGGACCGCGGCGCCCGCCGACGTGTTCGTGGTCGGTGAGCCGTCGTTCGACGAACTCTCGCGCGGCGGCGATGGCGGCGAGCCAATCGCACATGTCGAGGATCGCGATCCGCTGCAGTACCTGTACACGAGCGGCACGACCTCCGCACCCAAGGGTGTGGTCACGAGCCACCTGGCGACATACGTCGAGTCGCTCGGCGGCGCGATCGACAAGCAGCTGCGCCGCGAGGAGCGGATGGCGTGCGTGATGCCGCTCTTCCACGTCGCGCAGCTGAACACGTTCTGCACGATGCTCGTGGCCACGGGCGCGGCGAGCGTCCTGATGCGCGGCTTCAACGCCGACACGTGGCTCGACACGGTCGAACGAGAGCGCGTCACGCTCGCGTTCCTGCTCCCGATGATGATCCGCGAGCTGCTCGGGCGGCCCGACATCCGGTCACGCGATCTCTCGAGCCTTCGCCTGATGATCTATGCGATGGCGCCGATGCCCCGGCACGAGCTCGAGTTGGCGCTCGAGGTGTTCGGATGCGAGTTCGCGCTCTCGTTCGGACAGACCGAGCTGAGCCCGGAGACGATGCTGCACCTCCCCGAGCGCCAGCTCACGCACATCGGCGCCGTCGGCACCGCCGCCACGAACGTGCAGGTCGGCATCATGGGAGAGGCCGGAGCGCTGCTGGGGCCGGGCGACGTCGGCGAGATCGTCTATCGCAGTCCCCAGGTCCTGACCGGCTACCTCAAGGACCCGTCCGCGACCGAGGAGGCATTCCGGCATGGCTGGTTTCACTCTGGCGACCTCGGCCGGATGGACGAGGACCGCGTCGTCTACTTCATCGACCGCCTCAAGGATGTGATCAAGACCGGCGGCGAGAACGTTGCCTCGATCGAGATCGAGGAGGCCTGCTTCGCCGCTGACCCGGACATCGCCGACGTGGCGGTGATCGGCCTGCCGCACCAGCGCTGGGTCGAGGCGGTGACCGCGATCGTGATGCCGAAGGACGGCTGCGAGATCAACCTCGACCGGCTGCAGGCACAGCTGCACGAGCGCCTCGGTGGCTTTAAGGCACCGAAGGCGATCGTCAGCGTGGGCGAGTTGCCGCGCACAGCGACGGGCAAGATCCAGAAGGCGGCTCTGCGTCACCACTTCATCGATCTCTACATGCCCTGAGCCTCCAGCAGGCCGGACGCCCAACGGGCCACCGCTCGCATCTGTTCAGAGGCTGGCCAGCCGCTGAGCGAGGAGCCGCCGCTCGGCGACCGCGACCGCGCGGTTGAGCGTGGGGTGGTGAGTCCGCCGAGCGTGCGCAGCGTCAGCGCCACCTGCGCCTCGACGGCGAGCGCCGGATGGCAGCAGGTGAAGATCAATCCCAGACGCTCGTCGGGGATCGTGCTGTCGTCGAGGTCGAGTTCGTCCATCGTCGCGGTCGGTCGATCGTCCTGGAGCAGCCGCGTCTTGTCCTGCAGCGTCCGCTCGCGTCAGATGCGGTCGATGGCGCGGTTGCGCCCGGTGGCCACCAGCCAGGCCACCGGGTGCTCAGGCGACCCCTCGCGAGGCCACCGCTCGGCGGCGATCGCGAACGCCTCCTGGGCGGCCTCCTCGGCGAGGTCGATGTCGCCGAGGAAGCCGACCAGGGACGCGAGGACCCGCCCCCACTCGCGCGGGAAGACCTGCTCGATCAGTGAGCCGTCTCCACAGGGATCTGCACGAGCGGGCGGACCTCGACCGCGCCACCGAGCCGCACCGCCGGAATCCGCTGGGCGAACTCGAGCGCCGCGTCCAGGTCAGACGCCTCCAACACGTAGTAGCCCCCGAGCACCTCCTTGGCGTCGGCGTACGGCCCGTCGGTGATCAGATTCCCGGCGACCCCAAGGCGAACCGTGGTCGCCATCTCGCCCGGCTGCAGGTGGGCGCCACCGACGCAGCGCGAGTCATCACGCAGCGTCAGGTACTCGGCGGTCAACGCCTTGGCCTGCTCCTCTCCGAGTTCCTCGTGGCTGCCTGGCTTGGGGTAGATCAACATCGCGTACTTCATCTCCGCCTCCTTTAGGGGATGGTCGATCATCCTGGAGACGAACGGGACGCCAGGGGGGACAGCACCGCCCAACGACGGGCGGCCCAGACCAGCCGACGCTGCCGGACGTTGGCGGCCGGCGGATCTACCAGAGGAATGGAATCAGCCGCTTTCGGTCGGCGGCGTAGGAGCGGTAGTCGTCTCCGAGCGCGTCAAACAACGCTACCTCCTCGACATGGATGCGGTAGATCACGCCGACCAGCGGCACCACCACAGCGAGCGCCACGCTCAGCCAGTTACCCAGAGCAAGACCGAAGCCAGCCCGGACCAACATCGCACCCGCGTAGCCGGGGTGCCGAACGAAACGGTAGGGCCCGTCCGTGATGACGGGCTGATCGCCGTCGGTCATCACGCTGAAGGTGAAGTATCTCCCCAGCGTGCGAAACGCCCACCAGCGCAACGCGGCCCCGCTCCAGAGAACCAGCAGCCCGATCCCGAACGCCACCCCTGCGTGGTGAATGTCGGCGCCCGGCACGGCATACACCACGACCACCCCCCCGATCATGCCGATCAGTCGCGACAGACCGAGCAGCTGACGGCTCCCGCGATCCTGGGAGCTGGCATCCTCGCGCTCTCGACCGGACTGCCTGAGCTCCACCACGCCGGCGATCACCAGCGACGCCACGAGCAGCCCCGCAGCCAGCCCACTGGTCCGATACAGCGGCACCCGCGGACCATACTCGCCGCCCGAGGGCGGGACGGCGCTTGGGCCGTCCCGCCCTCGATATCACCTCTGCAATGGTCGCGGCGGCCCGCGAGCCCAGGAGTCGTGCGGTGGAAGCCGCGCCAGCAGCTTCCCGCCTCGCGTGCGGATCCTCGCGATGCCGGTGTGCACCCGGCGGACGGTCCGCCACAGGATCGCGCGCACCTTGCCACCACGCGCACGGCTCCGTGGCCGCACCCGCTGCTCGACGGTGGCCAGTTGGACCACGGGTCCGTGCCCCGAGCCACCGGCTGCCCCGAGCGCGCGAGCCGATCGGCCCGCCGACGTCCCGACAAGCGCGAGGACGAGCGCTGCGGTGGCCAAGCTCTTGCGGTGGAGGTGCACTGGGCCTCTTCGCTGATTGGGGAAGGAATGCTGCAACTACAGGTTCACGTGTCAGCGTGAGAGCAATGTCGATAAGCACGAAGACTGCTCTAAGCGCCAACCACTGATCGCGTCGGCGACGAGGCAGGGGTTCGCCGTGGCCGGCGAGTTCAGAGGCGAGCGAGCGCGGCACGCACGCAGCCAGGCTGCTCGTGCCAGGGAAGATGGCCAGCGTCAGAGATGATCGTCAACCGCGACTTCGGCAGCAGCGCGGCCGTCTGCTCGCTGACCGCGAGCGGGATTGGGCTGCGTTGACCGACGACCAGCTCGACCGGCAGCTCGCAGCCCGCCAGCCGTGGCGGTGTTCTCCAACGCCTGCTCGGCCAGTACTACGACGTGCGGGGCACTACCTGGACCCGCGCACCGATCCTCTCTGATCCCAACCAGAGCGTGACGGTCGGCGGTCGCCAGTACGAGCTGTTCTACTCAGGCGCGCATCTCGACGTGATCGCCTGGAAGGGGGACGGCGCCGCGTACTGGATCCACAACACGCTCACCGACTCGATCGGCAATCGCGAGCTCTTGGCGATCGCCGAGCAGACCGAGCCGGCTGCCACGCCCGGTAAGCCCGGCAATCAGGTCAGCTCGACCGGCGCGCGGGCCGGCGCCAGGCTCCTCGACGTCGTCGTCCCGGCCGAGTCTGGTGGCACGACGACGAGCGATCCGCTGCACACCATCGGCGTAATCGGCGGACTGCTGGCCCTGATCGCGATTCCGCCGATCTGGTTCGCGTTGCTGCACCGACGCCGCCGGGTGACCGAGGTCCACGATCAACTGCTGCGGACATCGCGGCTCTCGGCGGAGCTCACCGCCCAGCTCGGCGGCCAGGGTCCGGGCGCCGCTCTGGCGGTTCAACCGTCCTACACGAAGTACAGGTCGATCGATCCGCGCCGGCTACGAGCGGCGACGCTCGCGCTGATCCTGACGGTCGTCATCGCCCTCGCCGGAGCGTCGATCGTGATCGCCAACGCGGTCGCCGCGACCCCGACCGGGCGGGGCGCCACCCCGCTCGACGCGTCGCGACGCCACCGCGCTCCACGCCGAAATGCGACCAGACGCAACTGGTCGATGGAGCGGACGTTGTGATGAGTGGCCACCACGCGCCGTGGCTGGCGAACGGCGAGGCTCTGGCTGATGCCGCCGCCCGACGCGATTGTCACCTGCCCAACCGTCCACTCAAAGCGCTTTATCGAACGCTTTTCGTCCACTCACGTCTTTTGTCTCAAGCTTTGTCCCCTCGCTGCCGATTAACCTGGGCGAGAGATGTAGCGGGGTCTTTGCGCGCATCCCCAAACTCAGAGGGATGTCGCGGGGCTTTGCGTGCATCCAAAACTCATAATGATGGGCAGCGTCTCTTCATAGACGATGCGGCTGTCGGCTTGCCGTAGCCCTGTTGGGAGGATTGCTTGATGATGTTCAAACGTAATCTCTGGCGAGGGCCCGCGATGCTCTTGGCACTGGTGGGGGCGGCGGGTTGTTTGGCGTTGGCCCCGGGTTCGGCGAGCGCTGCCACAAACCAGTTCACCTGCAGTGCGAGTGCGCTGCGCGTGACGGCGCTGGGGGCGGTGAACGTGGAGCCCGAGGTGGCCAACGCCGCCAACGATCCGTGCGCCACCGGATCTGCGCAGACCGCCGCAATCTCTGTTCCCGGTCTGCTCAGCACCGGCGTGGCAAGCGCCTCGACGGCCTCCTCGGCCTCGACCGGGTCGGCCACCGGTCAGGTGGCAGGCGTCAACCTGGCCCTTCTGGGGATCTCGGCAACGGTCGCGAATTCGACCGCCAACGCCACGTGCACGGCGGGCATTCCCGCGTTTAGCTCAAACTCCACGATCGTGGGGCTCTCGGTCGGCGGCACACCGATCACTGTCAGCGGTCAGCAGGTCCCGCTGGGGCCACTGGGCACGCTGGGGGTAGCGACGGTCAACATCGATGAGACGATCAACACCGGCAGTGGCGTCACCCAACGCGCGGTTGACATCACGATCGCGGGCGGCCTTGACGGCGGCGCGCAGATCGTGCTCGGCGAGGCCAGCGCGGGTGCTGACGGCAATCCGTGCACCACGTCAGGCGGCGGGACCGGCGGTGGCGGCCCGATCGGTGGCGGCCCCGGTGGCGGCGGCCCCCCCAGTGGCAGCCTCCCGGGCGTCCCGGGCTCGCCGACCGACGTGTCGCTGCCCGTGATCACGGGCAACCCACTGCCCGGAGATCAGCTGCGTTGCCTCCCCGGGCAATGGACCGGCGATCCGTCGCGCTATTCGTATGCGTGGTACCTCGACGGAGCGCCGATCGCGGGCGCCAATGGCGCGTCCTACACGGTGACGATCTCTGATGAAGCCAGTTCGCCCAGCGATGTGCTGCAGTGCGTGGTCACTGCCTACAACACCGCGGGCGCCAGCACGCCAGTGGCAAGCCGCGGGGTGCCGGTCGCGGTGAAAGGGACCCAGCGCTGCAAGCGGCCCACGGGCCAACTGAACGGGTCAAGGCTCGGCCTGCTCAGGCTGGGCATGACTCAACGCACCGCTCGACACCGACTCCCCCGTTACGCGGTGACGCGCAACGGGTTCGATAACTTCTGCCTGTACGCGGGCTGGGGGATTCGGGCGGCCTACCCAACAAAGGCGCTGCTGAAGGCCACCCACGCCTACAACCTGCGCGGCCGGATCGTGATCGCCCTGACCGCGAACCCGTTCTACAGGCTGGAGGGCACTGCTCCCGGCGCGAAGGTCACCAAGGCCCTGAGCAAGCACCTGCGGCTGACCAAGCCGTTTCACATCGGCTCCAACTACTGGTACGTGGTCCCGGAGACGCACAGTCGCGGGCTGCTCAAGGTCAGACACGGCGTCGTCCACGAGGTCGGGGTCATCAGCCGGCAGTTGAGCAACGGCCGCAAGGCGCAAAGCCGACTGCTGCACAGCTTCCCGAACCTGGCCTGAGGTGATAGGTCCACCACAACGAGGCTGATCAACGAGAACCAGTCCCCCTAGCAGGACGTTGATCAATGGTGGGGGCGGCAACAGCCGCCCCCACCGCTCTTTTGCGCGAGCTCGCTCCGCAGCCTCCACCTGGGCGACCCGGCGGTCGACCCGCATGCGATCCCGATCCCGACGCTCCCGATTTGAGATCGAGGAGCGTCCGACGCGCACCCTAACTCAGCTACGTCGGCCTCCCTGCTCCGCGCGAAAAGCGGGCATCTCGCCACTCGAGCCCGATGGCTGGAGCCAGATGCTCCGGCATCTGGAATCCGCTCTGCCCTGGGTCGTGGGTCATTGTGAGCGTCGTTATGCCGACCTCGCATCGGTTGTGCGCCGGACGTCACAACCGGTTCACCGCTTGGTCGGCATGCTGTCATGGTCGGCGTTAAGGACCAGACGCCAGCGAAGGGCCACACGGTGCGGATCACCTTCACGTTCGCAGCGATGAGTTCTCGCCAGTCACGCGGTCTATCTCGACGACATCATTGAACCCAACGCGAGGAGGTCCTCCGATGCGCAAAGTAGTCGTCTACGAATTGCTTTCGCTCGATGGCGTAGCCGAGCAGCCGGACGATTTCATCACGGACTTCGACGAGATGATGCGGGAGAACCTCGCCCGTGTCGTCACCTCCCAAGACGCCGTGCTCCTGGGGCGCCGCACCTACGACGACTGGGCTGGATTCTGGCCGACCAGTGACATCGAGCCATTCGCGACCTTCATCAATGGCGTCCAGAAGTTCGTCGTGACCTCGACGCCGGTCAAGCAGCGTTGGGCGAGTAGTTCGGTCGTCGGTAACGATCTCGCCCAGTTCATCGCCGATCTCAAGCGTCAGCCCGGTGGAGACATTGGGGTCCACGGCAGCATCTCTCTAGCCCAGTCGCTCCTCAAGCAGAGCCTGGTTGACGAACTCCGACTTGTGATCGCCCCAGCCGTGCAGATCGACGGCCGAAGCCTCTTCGATCACGCCGGCCCCAAACGGCTGTCACTGACTCGCAGCGTTACCTCTCCAACCGGATATCTGCTTGTCGACTTCCAGGTAACGAACTGACGCCGACCTCATCAGTCCGACGATCGCGGCCGCGACCGAGCACCTCATCGGGAGCGTGGCTCGGGGGAGCCTCTGATCCGGGGCGGGGCCCACGTCACCGACGGCGGGTGTTTATCATCCGCAACCGGCCGACCCCGATTCGAGAGTGGCGCTGGACCGACGTCCCGGAGATCGGTTTGATCACAGGCCGGAAGGGGGTCCGAATTGGAGCTGACCCCGCCGACGTGATCGTCTCACAGAACCCACCCAAGCTCGCCACCGCGATCAACTGGCTGAAATTCCAGGGCGCCCACGCCCTTGCCCACGACCGCCTGAACGAGTGGCTCGACGGGCTGTCGGGGTGGCTGGCCGCTGCCGCGACGCCGGCGCAGAACACTGACCGGCCGAACCTGGGTCCGTCAACGGCGGTGCACCGCCCGTGGGCCACGTGAGCCCCGGCCGCGCCCGCGCCGCGGGCTTGCGGGCGGATCATCACTCGTGGCGCTCGAAGCTGGCGGGAGGGCCGTATCCTCCAATGGCAGCCGGTTGGCGTTGTGGCGAGAAGCACCGCGCCACTCACGAAGCAGTCTCAGAGGTGCCCCACCCAGCGCCGCGGCATCAAGGTCGTCTTCGCCTGGTGATCGTTGCGTGGGCTGAGGTTAGGTTCCGGTTGAGAAACGTGCGAGCGCGGGCCGGATAGGAGATATTCCGGTGCCAGGTGCCCGGCCGTCGTGATTGAGCTTGACCAGGTCGCGTGACGCCCATCTGCGCTGCTGAGGTCAGAGCAGAATGCGGGTGGCGCCGATCCTCGAGCGTTGACATCGTCGCCAGCGCGGGTTGCGCTTCGATCACCGCTGAGCTCGCGGCATCGAGGTTGGGTTCGCCACCGTCTGGGACAGGTGTCAGCTGATGGGAAGGGATGGCCTGCTGCTGCGGGGCGTGCGGTGGCGGCTGGGGGTTTCGTTGCTGACCGTGCTGACGGCGACGATCGCCGTCGCGACCGCTGTGCTTGGCCCGCTCTACCTGCACACGGCGGACGACTCGGTGCTGCGGCAGACGGTCGCTTCGGCTGCGGTGCAGGACCGTGGCGTCAGGTTGGTGACGGCCGGCGATCAGGCCAACCCGCTCGCCGCGGTGCAGCGGGCCGAGCGAGTGCTGCAGAACGCCAACGGCGCGCGAGGCTGGTTCGGCGCACCGATCACGACGGTCATGAGCGGGGTGGGCCTGGGCAGCGACGACTCTCAGCTGTTCTGGCGGACCGGGATCTGCCACATGTTGCACTTTCTGCAGGGCAGTTGTCAGCTCGGCCACGACGACGTTGTGATGACGGCCCGCCTCAGCCGGTCGCTCGGCGTGTCGTTGGGCGCAACCGTCGCGGTTTCGATCAAGGGGCGGACCAAACCGTCGCGATTCAAGGTCACCGGGATCGTCTCGACGCCTGATCTCGACCTGCCGTACTGGTGGGGCGATGGGGTGGAGGACTTCCCGTTCGGCAAGAGCATTGGGGGAGCATTCGGCCCCGCCGAGACCGACCCTCTGATCTCATCGCGCGCCACGGCGCTCGCCGTGCCCGCCGCGGACGTACCGAACGTGATCGGCCAGGTCCCGCTGCGTCCCGACGCGGTCGACCTCGGCAACGAGGGCGTGGTGCGACGACTCCTGACCCGGACCGTCACCGCCCTCAACAGACAGGGGATCCGAGCCAGTACCCGACTACCGACGCTGCTCGCGCACGCGGATCATCAGCGGCGCCAGATGACGACGATCGTGGCGATCGCGGCCGTCCAGCTGGTCCTGCTCGCCGTCTGGGTGCTCGGGAGCTTGCTGGTACGCAGCAGCGACGCCCGTCAGTCGGAAGCGCGGGTCGCTCGGCTGCGCGGCTTTCCTGCAGTCAGCATGTTGTGGGTGACCGCGGCGGAGCCCGGGTTCTTGTGCCTGCTCGGGGCCGTGCTGGGGGTGATCTTGGCTTGGGCGGCGATGCTGATCGCGCGGTCGCGGCTGTTCGTGGCGTCGGCGGCGATCACGTTCGACGGATGGACGTTCGCGGCGTTGGCCTTGACCCTGGGGGCGATCGTCGGGGCGCTCGGAATCGGCGCGGCGCGACTGCTTCGCTCCAGCGATCTGGCCGAGGGTCCCGCGCGCACCTCAACGGGCGCGATCGCGAGCCGCGTGACCGATGCCGTGCTGATCGTGCTCGCGCTCGTTGCGCTGGTGGCGCTCGGCACGACCGGTGCGTTGAACAGTGCCCACACCGATCCGCTGGCCTCCGCTGCGCCGGGACTGATCGCGCTCGGCGCCGCGGTCCTGGCGGTTGCGCTGATCCTGTTCGCCTGCCGGCTCGGGATCTCGCTGACGGCGGATTCACGCCATGTGGGTCTGTTCCTGGCCCTGCGTCAGACCGCACGCCGCCCCGGAGTGCTGCGCCAAGCGCGCGTGCTGATCATCGCATTGTCTCTCGCCTGCTTTGCCGCCGCGGCATGGTCGGAAGCGAGGACCAACCGGATGACGGTGGCGCGCTTTGAGGTCGGAGCTCGCACGGTCGTCACCGTCGCACCGCAGAGCGCAACGAACCTCGAGCGAGCCGTCCACCAAGTGGACCCGAGCGGACAATTCGCGATGGCGGTGATCGACGTGCATACACCGAGCACGTCGCTGCTGGCGGTCGACGCGAGACGGCTGGCGGCGGCCGCGTCGTGGCCGCGCGGCGTGACCGCTCAGAGCGTCCGAACGGTGATCGGCCGCCTCACTCCAGCGACCGCCCCCGCTGTGCAGTTGCCCGACGCACCGCTACGGATCCAGGCGCAGACGACGACAGCCGTGGGTGCGCATCTCGAGCTCGGCGCGTGGGTCTCGAACGGGACGCAAGGATCGGCGATTATCAACATGGGACCGCTGCATGAGGGCCGGCGGCCCTATCGCGCGGACCTCGCCGATCTCTGTCCCGGGGGCTGCCGGCTGGCGGGGTTGGGGATCCTCCCCGCGGCCGGACGCCGGCTCCCGACGGCTGGCACGATCCGACTGACGATCGCCCGCATCTGGTCTGAACCGCCAGGCGGGAGACCCGTGACCGTGTCGGCTGACCTGGCTGCCGGCGACTGGCGGGCCACGGCCGCCGGGGTCAGCGTCGCGTCAGGACAGGCGAGAGGGATCACGCTCACGGCCAGCGCCGGCGCGATCGGCGCCGACGCGGGCGCGGCCGGAACGACGACTGCGCCGATGGCATCTCCCGCCGACCATCCTCGCTTACTTCCGGCCGTGGTGACCTCCGAGCTCAAGTCGCTCAACGGGGACACGGGCGGCAAGCTGCCAACGCAGGGACTGGACGGCGACACCGTCGATCTGCGACCGGCCGTGAGCGCATCGGCGCTGCCTCGGGTCGGCACCGATGCGGCAATGGTCGATCTTGGCCTGCTGTCTCGCGTTCAGACAAACCCGACCAGCCCGGAGACGAGCGACGAGGTGTGGCTGGGGCCTGCTGCGCCGGCCGACGCGATCGCCCGGCTGCGCGGCGCGGGCCTAAAACCCACCGCGGTCCAGCGCTCGTCGACGGTGTTCGCTGCACTGCAGCGCTCCGCGCCGGCGCTGGCCGACGACTTCCTGCTCGTGGCCACGGTCGCGGCGCTGCTGATCGCGGCGGCGAGCACGCTCGGTGCGCTCGGTGCCACGACCCGTCAGCGCGCAACCGAACTGATGTCGCTGGAGGTGGCGGAGGGCGTCCCACGGCGAACGCTGGTCCGCTCGCTCGGCATCGAGTCGGCGATCTTGGTCCTCACCGCCCTCTGCGGGGCCGCCGTGGGCACGCTCGCCGCCGCCATCGCCGTTCCGTCGCTGCCCGAGCTCACCTCGACATCATTCACCCCGCTCCATCACGAACTGCCCGTGGGCGTGATCGCCGCGGTCGTCGTGGTCGTCGTCGCCGCGGTCGCGCTCGCCGCTGCGATGATCACCTCGGTCCTCCTGCGTCGAATGTCGCCCGCCCTCCTGCGAACGCTGCCCGATGATGCCGCCCCCTGAGCTGCTGACAACCGTCCGCGGGACCGAGGTCGTTTGCGCTGGCGTCGTCCACGTGTATCCCGGTGAGGACGCGCCGATCGTCGCGCTGCGCAACGTCGATCTGCGCGTTGCGCCCGGAGAGATGCTGGCCGTGATCGGACCGTCGGGCTCGGGCAAGTCGACGCTTCTGGCCCTGCTCGGCGGCCTGATGCATCCGACCGCCGGCGTGATCCTGATCGGCGAGAACGACATGACCGGACTCGACGGGCGCGAGCTGGCGCGGCTGCGCGCCACCGAGCTTGCCTTGCTACTCCAGGATCCACTCCAGAATCTGCTCCCGTACGCCACCGCGATGGAGAACCTGGCGTTCGCCCAACGTGGCGCTCGTCGCCGTCGCTGGCCGCTTCGTTGGTCCCCTGACGAGCTCGTCGAGGCGTTCGGGTTGGGGCCTGTCGCGCGCCGGCCGATGTACCGGCTCTCCGGCGGCGAGCAGCAGCGGGTGGCGATCGCCGGCGCGATGGCGACGTCACCGCGGGTGCTGTTGGCCGACGAGCCGACCGCCCGGCTCGATCCCGGCGGGCGCGACGCGGTGATCGACAATCTCCGTCGCGCCCACGAGCTGAGCGGCGCGACCGTCATCATCGTCACGCACGACACCGCGCTGGCCGACGCGCTGCCGCGAACGCTCGGAATCGCCCATGGAGTGCTCGGCTCCGAACGGCGAGCCGGGCGGAGACTCGCCGTGGCCGACCGTGGCGGCAGCGTGCAGCTACCGCCGGAGATCGCCGCGCAGTTCCCGGCCGGGACTGTATTCGCCGTGACCGTTGAGGACGGCGTCGTCCAACTGCGCCCCGAGAGGGCCGTCGCACCCGAACCTGGGGCCCGCGCCGACGGCGAGCCGAATACCGACGGACCAGCGCGCGACGCATGAGCATCAAGGACATCCGCGCCGAGGAGCTCTCGGTGCTCGGCGGCGAAGCGACCATTCTTCGAGGCCTGACCATCCGGGCTACCGCCGGTGAGACCGTCGGACTGCAGGGACCGTCGGCGTCGGGCAAGACGAGTCTGGTCTACGCACTCGCCGGCCTGACGCCGCCGGCCGCCGGCGCTGTCCTGATCAATGGCCGTCCCGCCGTCGCCTGGCGTGATGCTGTGACCGGGATCATCTTCCAGAACCTGTGCCTGGTCCCGACGCTGAGCGCCGAGGAGACCGTCGCGCTGCCGCTCCAGTCCGCCGCGATCCCCCGCGCCGTGATCGCGGACGGTGCCGCCGCCGAGCTTGATCGGCTGGGTCTCGGCGATCACGCCGCCCAACTGGTCGGCACCCTGTCAGGCGGACAGCGCCAGCGCGTCGCGGTCGCCCGCGCACTCGCCACAGATCCCGACCTGATCCTGGCTGACGAACCGACCTCCGCACTTGACGAGCACTGGCGCGACGTCGTTCTCCAGCAACTCGCCGCGCACGCCCAGCGCGGTGCCGTGGTGATCGTTGCGTCAGGCGATACGGACGTCACCTCGGCCTGCGATCGCGTGATCTCGCTCACGCACGCGAGCACTCCACCGCTGCGTTAGCAGCTGAGCCGACGTCAGTTAATCAATCGGTGCAGTGGAGAGCGATCACCGACCGACCAGTTGTGGCCGAACGGGTCGCGGAACCCACCTTGGCGGTGCGTTCCCCACGGTTGCTGATGATCTTGGACCTCCGGGCCGGGACTTGCACCCGCGGCGATGGCGCGATCTCTGACGCCGTCAGGATCATCGACAAACAGCTCAATCCGCGTGCTCGTGACGCCGAGCCGGTCAGGGCTTTCCTCGGCTGGATTGTTCGGGTTCACCTCGTGTAGGAAGAACGGCGCGCCCTCGATTTCCAGACCCGCAACGCCTCCGAGATCCCAGAGCTCGGTCGCGTCCAGCGCGCCCTTGTACCAAGCGACCGCTGCCTCGGCATCGGGGACGATCAGCATCACGGAAATGGCTGCCGGCTGCTGGTGGGCTTCCGTCACCCTGCTCCTCCGAGTCTCGCTGGTTACTCGCAGTTCGGGAGTCTGTCACTTCGGCCGGGGAGGTACTTACGTGAGCGACCACTCGTCCCCGTCGATTGCGCTGGCGCCCGGTTGGTCTTCAATTGCCTGCTCGCGTGATCGACATCGGCTTGCGTGCCGCCGTCCTGCGGCCGGTCGCCGCGTGACAGGTGGTCGCATCGTGGGCCCGCCGGCCATCATGGCGGTCATCCGATCCTCGCCGACGTCATCGGCCGCCAACTGCTGGATGCTTGCGACCCCGCCCCGGCCGCAGGCTGCGGCCGGGGCGTCCCGTGCGTGGTGCTAGTGGTGCTCGCGGCCCAGGATCTTCCTGATCCGGGCGCGCAGCCGCCCTGCATGCCGGCTGTGCGCGGCCGACAGCGCTTGCAACGCTGACTGATGGCGTCGGGCTGTCGCGTGGCCGGTGCTCGTCCGTGCCAGACCGTGG
>Ga0302324_100004037_pt1 | contig 32764 bp, 30 predicted proteins | sample Palsa_T0_1_FD_201949 | JGI IMG/M metagenome (GOLD analysis project Ga0302324, IMG submission 201949) | Peat permafrost microbial communities from Stordalen Mire near Abisko, Sweden - Palsa_T0_1 | ecosystem: Environmental > Terrestrial > Soil > Palsa > Peat permafrost | place: Sweden: Abisko... | reverse complement strand
CTGGTACCAGTCCCGCACCAGTCGCACCTGCCCGGGCCATGGGCGCTGCGGATCGGCCAGCGTGCGCAGCAGCGCCGAGAGTTTGCCGTAATCGACCGCCATCGGCTGCGGCGGCGCGTAGCCCTTGAGCGCCTCGAGCGCGCCGGCCTGGGCTTCGAGCAGATCGATGCACTTGCGCGCATTGACCGGGCCCATGCCGGGCAGCAGCTGAAGCACACGGAATGAGGCCAGGGTATTGCGCAGGTTGTCGCACCAGCGCAGTACTGCCAGCATATCCTTGACGTGCGCAGCCTCGAGAAATTTGAGCCCGCCGTACTTGATGAATGGAATCTTTCGGCGCGCCAGCTCCACCTCGAGCAGGTCGCTGGCACTGGCATTTCGGAACAACACCGCCTGGCGCTTGAGCACCACGCCCGACTCGCGACGCTTGAGGATTTGCGCACACACGTATTCGGCCTGCCCGGCCAGGTCATCGAGCGTGACATACAGGGGCCGGCCGCCCGCCCCGCGGCTCGATAGCAGGTGCTTGCGATGCTGGCGCGGCGCTTCGGCCATCAACGCATTCGAGGCATCGAGCAGCCCCTGCGTCGAGCGATAGTTCTGCGCCAGGGTCACGATCTCGGCTTTGGGCGTAAAGCGCATCGGAAAGCTCAGGATGTTCTCGACCGCGGCGGCTCGGAACGAATAGATCGACTGGGCATCGTCACCGACTACGGTGAGGCCGCTGCCGTCGGGTTTCATGGCGAGCAGGATGTCGCCCTGCAGTTTGTTGGTGTCCTGATACTCATCCACCAGCACATGATCGAAGTTTGCGCCGACGTCCTGCGCCAGCCGCGGCTCGCTCATCATGACCTGCCAGTAGAGCAGCAGATCGTCGTAGTCGAGCAGCGCGTAGCGTTGCTTGCGCTCGACGTAGCCACGGAACAGTTTGCGCAAATCCTCTTCCCAGTCCTTGCACCACGGAAACTGCTGCTCGAGCGCCTCCTGCAGGCTCTTTTGCGTGTTGACGCGCCAGGAATAGATCGCCAGACAGGTGTCCTTGCGCGGAAATCGTTGTTCCTTCGCCGCCAGTCCGAGTTCGGTGCGAATCTGGTCGATCAGATCGGCCGAGTCGGCCCGATCGATGACCGTGAAGCTGGGTTCGAGTTTCAGATGCCGCGCATAGTGGCGCAGCAGCCGATTGGCGACCGAGTGAAAGGTACCGGCCCAAACCAGGCGCTGCAGCACCGCCTGAGCCTTGTTGCCGAGCGTGTCGCCCATGGCCTCGCGCACGATCTCATGTGAGCGCCGCCTCATTTCGGCGGCGGCGCGGCGCGTGAAAGTCAGCAATAACAGGCGCGCGGGGTCGACGCCGTGCAGCACCAGTTGCGCGACCCGATGGGCGATGGTGCTGGTCTTGCCGGTGCCGGCCCCGGCGATGACCAGCAGCGGACCGGCGCGCCAGCCCTTCTCGGGCACAGCTTCACCATACGTGACAGCTTTGCGCTGCGCGGCGTTCAAGATAGTGAGGTGCGATGCGGCACTCATCGGGCCGCAATATAATGCACGGCTGTGGTCATGGCGCGGGTGCCCTTCACTGTTTGCCCACCCGCGCTCGCGGCTGCGCGCGCCAGCGATCGATGCGCCGGCGCAGCGCCTGCCACTGGCGCGGCCCAGGCGTGTCGCTGCTGAACAGCCAACGCGGGCCCGGCAGATCCAGAAAAGTCGCGCCGCCACTGGCGGCAGTGTCGGTTTCGCAGTCGCGATGACCCGCATGTCGGCTGGGATCAGCGGCCCGGGCGGCCAGCCGCGCAGCGCGGGTCGCCGCATCGGCCTGACACAGGATCTGAGCCATCCCGGCAGCGCTGCTCGATAATATCGCCGCCAGCGAGACCTCGTGCTCCCCGGTCCTGAAATTCCCCTCCAGCAGCAGCAGACGCTGCCTCGAGAGCAACCGCGGCGCGTACGCGAACAACAGCGCGAAGCTGGCATGGCTGAGCGCTCGCGACCACTGCGCATCGCGCTCGCCCAGGGTATCGAACAACAGTTCCTTGATCTCGTCCTTGCTGCACAGGCAGGCGCCATAGTGCTGTGCGAGCGCCGCGGCGAGCCGCGTTTTGCCACTCGCCGGGGCGCCGGTGAGCAGCAGCAACTGCGGAATCATTCGGTGCAAACCGTTACGCTATATGCCATGAGCATCGAAAAAGTTCGTACCGTATTTACAGGCCGGGTCATCGTGGTCAATGTCGAGACAGTCAGGCTGCCCAACGGCCATGTCGTCGACCTGGAGATTATCCATCATCCCGGCGGCGCCGCGGCGGCAGCCCTCGATCACGACCGGCGGGTATGTCTGATTCGCCAATACCGGCATGCCGCCGACGGCTGGATCTGGGAACTGCCAGCCGGCAAACTGGAGCCGCACGAGCCGCCGCTGGAGACGGCCAGGCGGGAACTGGCCGAAGAAACCGGCACCAGGGCACACAAATGGACCGCTTTGGGACCTTATGTGAGCTCTCCCGGGGTTTTTACCGAAACGGTGCATTTGTTCCTCGCCCAGGATCTGGAATCGGTCAAAATGGCCCAAGAGCCCGCTGAGCTGATCGAAGTGCATTGGATCGACCTGGAGGAGGCATGCGCGCACGCCCTGGACGGGACTATTTCTGACGGCAAGACCGCCTTAGGGCTGTTGCGAGCGCGGGCCGCACTTGCCAGCCGATAAACGGCCCAAGTCATCGCTGTCGCACCATCGCCATCGCCATCGCCATCGCCATCGCCATCGTGAGCAAACACAACCCCAACCGATCCGATGCCAAACCGGACGGATCGAAAACCGATTTGTCGCTCGAGGATACGGTCGCGCAAAAGATCCGCGGTGTGACGCCTCGGATCAAGAGCGGCGTCTCCGGTTACAACCCGTATGACGCCGCGATCTCGAAGCCTGCCGTCGGGGATCCGCCCAAAGCGACTGATCTGCGCAAACTGTCCGAATGGATACGCCTGACGCGTCAGGTCGCGGCGTTGAAGAAGGACAAGCCCGCCTAATCAGCTGTGCCGCTGAATATGCGTGACTTTGCGTTCCGGGCTCAGACGATAGAAGCGCCGCAACTCCGCGAGCGTGTCGGATCCGACGCCTGCGGCTTGCGCTGACAGTTGCCGCTCGAGCCGACGGCAGAAACGGGCCGCATATTGATTGGCCGCGCGATACAGATCGCTGCGATCGCCCGCCAGCCGCGCATCGATGTGCGCGCGCTCGAACAACAGATGATGCAGCTCCGCGGGATAGCGCGAGGGATGCTGTTCGCGCAACAACCACCAGCTGGCGACGTACTTGTCGATTTCGGCCTGCAGCTCGAGTTCCAGCAGCGTCACGCCGCGATCAAAGCCGGCGTTCCAGGCCAGATACAGAAAATGGCTCACGCCTTCCAGCGCTGTCCAATAATCGGCCAGATTGCCGCCGTTGAGCGCCTGCAGCGGATTGGCTACGGCCAGCCGCGCGAGCAGCTGCGGATCGAGAAACAATCCCACCGAGGCCGCATCGCCATGATCGAGCACCAGCACCTGCTCATCGGTATCAGACTCGCGCACTGCGCTGGGCAGGCGCGCGCGTTCGGTGAACAGAAAATCATAGACGCGGTAGTCGGTAGGCAGGTCATAGATGCCGGCCAGCAGATCCTGCAGTTGCTGAAGCACCATGGGCTGGGCGGCCGCAGACATCGGCGGGTCAGTTCTGCACGAGCGCGACCGGCGTGGCTTCTATGCCGAGCTTTCGCAGTAAACCGCGCGCGCGCGGGCTGCCGGTCTTGAGCCACAGCTCATACAGGCGCAGCACGTCGGCCTGGGTATAGCGCCGCGCCGCATCGCTGATCTCGCCCAGGGCGTCGACCAATGGCAGGAACTTCGCGGCCAGTTCGGCAAATACCCGCCCGAGCACCTGCCGGCGTCCGCGGCACAGTCCGCCGGCAAGCGTACCGTAGGCGCCTCCGCCCATGGCGATGTGGTAGTCGATGTCGATCAGTTTGCGCGCGAAGCTGTGCGCGAAGAATCCGGCGATGAACAGCGATACGTCTCCGAGCCGCTGCAGGCCCCGTTCGCGCTGCTGCAGAGTTGGAGCCTCGAGCGCCTCGGACAGCATCTGCACCAGTGGTTTGATGCGCACGCCGCTCGCGCTTTGTTCGTAGAGTTGCTCGGAGCGCGAGAACAGAGTCAGCAGATTGACCACATATTGCTCGGTTTGATCTTCGACCGCGACATGCTGGTGCGCCAGCGCGCCCTGTAACGCGTCATGGAAGTATTCGCGCAGATTGGCGACCGTCAGGACGCCACCGCTGGACTCAGATTGCTGCATGAGTTCTCCCTACAAATCTGCGGCTCCGCAGGCACCGAGTTCAAGTTGAACACGAAAGCCGCTGCGCCTTAGATAACCGGATCACGAATTGCCCGCTATTTCCCTGCAAAAACCCTGCCCGGCTGGCAGTCAAGCCCTTCGACTGCTAACAAGGTGCGGCAGAACATGTCGCACTTCACAATTTGATTTAGCGCGTCGCGCGCACAGGCCGCGAGCAGCGGCCGACCGCAAGCGGTGTAGTGCAACGTGTGGGCCGTGGGAAATAACGGCCCGCCGGCATGTCAGCGCGGCCTCACAAACGCCTGCTCAGATCGGCATGGCGCGATCAGCTGCCCACCCGCAGCCGCGACTCGCGCAAGCCGATGCGCAATGTGCGCGTGGCGACGAAAACCTCGCGCAGGAACAGCGACAGGCCGCCGATGAAGCTCAGCATGGCGACGATGAATAGTATCGAGATCACCAGCGCCAGACGAAAATTCAACAGTGCGCCCAGAAACAGCGCCACCACAACCATCGACACCAGCAGCGCGCAGATCGTGCACAACGCGATCGCGCGCCCGAGCAGCCGCGCACGCAACTCCAGGGTCAAGAGCCGATCGCCGAGTTCGCCCAGTTCGCTGTCATGCGTCTTGCTCTCGCCCAATTCGAGCGAGCGCGCACGGTCCACGACCCGTGCCAGACGGCTCGCCAGCAGCGTCAGCGTGACGCCGACGCTCGAGAGCAGGAACACGGGGGCGACCGCGAGCCGCACCACTTCACCGACTTCTGCTATTTGGGGACCGAACTCGGCGGCCATGGGGTGTTTGCTCCCGGCGGCTCAGTTCGCCGAGCCGCGGCGTACGAAGCGATAGAACGGATCTTCCTGGGCGCTCGACAACGGCAGCAAGCCATCCGGGCCCACCTGCTGTTCGACGATCGAGAGCTGATTATCGTGCAGCTCGAGCCTCTGTTCGAGCAACAGGCCTTCCGATTTGGCCGCCGGGCTGCAGTTCTCGGCTTTGCGATGCGCCTCGAAGTTGTCATTGTGCTTCTTCCAGATCAACTCGCAGCCCGGCAACTGCTGCAGATCCTCCGGCAGCAGCGACTGCAGCAGTTCCGGATCTTCACCGACATGCACCCAGCGCTGTGGCTCCTTGAACAGATAAATGCGCTGCTCCACCAGCTGCTCCTTGGTGTGCAGGTCCACGGCGTGTCCGAGCACCCAGATGCGCTGCGACAGTACGCGCCGCGAGTCGTCGCCCGCGGTCTCGCGCACGTAGTACGCGATCTTGCCGATCAGGGCGGCGTTTGCCGGCGCGATCAGCAGGTTCAAGCGCGCATGCGGCTCGGTAACGCCCGCCTGCAGGTCGCTGCGGGCCTGGGTCGCATTGTCGTAGCGGCCCGACAACCGCGTCTGCAACTCCTCCAGTACTTTTTCGTCACGTTGGTTGTTCTTGTGAGCGGCACAACCGGCAGCGACTGCGCCCCATGCCAGCGCCAGCGCCAGCGCCAGCGCCAGCGCTGCGGCTGCGGCTGCGGCTGCGGTGAATCTGCGTGCATCGACCCGGGATTTCTTAAGCATCGAAGTTCCGCCATTCGACGCGATAACCGCGCCCGAGGGCCATGATGCGCTCTAGCAGCGTGGGATAGTCAATACCTGCGGCGCGAGCCGACTCGGCGAAGTCCTCCTCGCCGGTCAGATTCGGGTTGGCATTGGCCTCGAGCACGAAGATGCTGCCATCAGTGCGCACGCGAAAATCGATGCGGGCATAGCCCGACAGATGCAGCGCCCGATAGATGCGCCGTGACAGCCGATCGAGCCGCTGCAGCACCGCCGGCGGCAGCTCCTCGGCTGCACGGGTCGTGATGTCGTAGCGCTGCTGATAGGCTCGGTCCCATTTGACCTTGCGCGTGGCAATGGCCGCCAGCGATTCGGGCATGGAGCCGAAGCGCATTTCCCATACCGGCAGCCGCGTGAGCCGCTCGTTGCCCAGCATGCCGACGTACAATTCGCGGCCCTCGATGTATTCCTCGACCAGCGCATCGGATCCAATCTGCTCGTGCATGAACTGCACCCGCTCGCGCAGGCGTGCGACGTCGTCGACCACCGAGGCCTGAGCGATGCCGAGCGAGGCGTCCTCGGTGGCGGACTTCACGAACAGGGGCAGGTTCAGCCGGCGCGGCACGACAAAGCGCTGGCCGCGGCGGAAAACTGCGAACTGCGGGGTGGGAATGCGGTGGAATGCCAGCAGCTGCTTGCACAAGACCTTGTCGCGCGAGAGCAGCAGTCCGCGCGGATTGCAGCCCGTATAGGGCGCACGCATGAGCTCCAGAAAGGCCACAACGTGCTGGTCGTAAGTCACGATGCCGTTGAATTCCTCGAGCAGATTGAACACCACCTCGGGTTTCCAATCGATCAGAGCCGCGCGCAGCTCGGTCAGCGAATCGAGCACGCCCAGGGTCTGCACCTGGTGGCCGGCGGTACGTAAAGTGGACACCACGTCGTATTCGGTGCGCCATTCGTCGATTTCCTTGGCGCTGTAACCTTCCAGGCTGTCCGGCGGCAGCAGGCTGGTATGCACCACCACCAGAGTGCGCAACGATTTCATGCGCGCAGGCGCAGTCCTGGGCTGAGCATGTACAGCCGCGCGAGGCTGCGAAGCATGGTTCCTGCCTCGCGTAGCGCCTCACGCTGCGCGCCCTGGACGTACAGCTGCAGCCGCTCGCTGCGATCGATCGCGATGCGCAGGATCTGATGTGCGACATAGCGATCCACGTCGGTGGCGCGAATGAGCGAGGCGCGCAGGCGAGCCTTGTGCGAGCGAAGCAAGGCGGCCGCGGTCAGGGCGCGCCGGCCCGGCTCGCTGGCGAAGACTCGGTTCAGCAGCCGGTCGGCCAGCAGGCCGCGGCGGCTGCGCTCGCGCGCGAGTTTGCTGCGATAATGCTGCGCCAGCGTGCGCTGGTTCACGTCCAGTGGTTCGATTCGGGTACGGCAGCGCACCGGCGGACGGTGCCCGCCGAACTCGCCGGCGAATTGCTGGACGAAGCGCAGCTTGCGCAGCGCCGGCCACGAGGCATAACGGCGCTGCCAGCCCGATCGCGGCGCGAGCCAGACCGCGAAGGTCTCGGCAAAGTCCTCGGTCGGGTGACTCTGCGCGTACCACTCGCCCAGATGCTGCACGTGATGACGGCTGGCCGGGCGCGCCCGATAACGCGTCCGATAGGGACGGGAGGCGGGCCCGAACAGCGTGCGCCAGTGGGCACGGCGCCGCAGCCGGTAGGCAGAGTCGATGGCATGTCCCGCCTCGTGCCGCAGGATACGCATAAGCCAATTGACGTTGCCGCCCTCGACCTCGCGCGTCATCTTGCGCTCCAGCCGCATCAGGCGCGGGTGGGCCAGATAGAACGGCACCGCGATACCGGGCACGCCGTCGGGCGAAAACCACTCCTCGGACAGCCACACGTGCGGGCGAAAGCGAATGCCGCGCTCGTTGAGCTCGCTGTAGAGCCGTTCGACGTGGCGCTTGAGAGGCGAGCGGTGCAGGTCGAGCTGCAGATCGCACATGCGCAGCCGCAGCAGCTGCTCATCGCTCATGCTCGTCCAAGGGAGCTTGCGCGCCCGAAGGGCAGTCCGACGGCGCGGATTCGGGGGGCTCGCGGGCATGGCCAGACTCTAACCAATCCCCGCGCCGGTGTCCGCTTACGGCAGACGCAGGCGCCCCGGCCCCTTGCCGCGGAAGTGTCGATGATCCGGCCAACGCAGGATGAATTCAGCCTGTTCGGGCGTCTGCGGCACTTGCGGCCAGCCGGCCGAGCGCGCGCTCTGGCGCCAGAGCACGTTCAGCTGCGCAATCGCCGCCGCACCATCCAGGCCCTGCTCGGTCAGATAGCAACCGATTACGGTGCCGGTGCGGCCGATGCCGGCGCGGCAGTGAACGTAGACTCGCCGGCCTTCCGCCAGCGCCGCCTGCAGATGCGTCTGAATGGCGCGCATCTGCCGCAGCTCCGCCGGCACCCTGGTGTCGGTGATCCCGCTGCGCAGGTAGCGCACGTGCGGCGGCAGCAGCGTTTGGTATTCCGGGCGCTCGCCCGCCTGGGTCAGATCGATGAAGGTGTCGATGCCGGCTTCGAGCAGCCGCCGCAATCGCTTTTGCGTCTCGGCCGGCTGGTCGCCGCTCGGGTATTCGCCGGCCAGCAGAGTGCCCGGCAACACCCAGTAGCTGTTCGCCAGCGGCCGACGCATCGGCTTCGCCTCAGGCGAGGGCGTCGACTGCCACATCGTCAGGTAGCGGCGCCGGATGGCCCCGCAGGCACGCAAAGTCAACCAGGCGCGTATCGGCCAAGGTTTCGGGCTCCACGTGGCGCAGCGCCGAGAGAATCGATTCGACCCGTCCCGGATACTCACGCTCCCAGCTTGCCAGCATCTGCTTGATCGCCTGGCGCTGCAGATTGGGCTGCGAACCGCACAGCGTGCACGGAATCAGCGGAAATCCCATGCCCTGAGTGTAGCGTGCAATATCGCGTTCGGCGATGTAGGCCAGTGGCCGAATGATGATGTTGCGGCCATCCTGCGAGCGCAGCTTGGGCGCCATCGCCTTGAGCCGGCCGCCATGAAACAAGTTTAGAAACAGCGTCTCGACGATGTCCTCGCGATGATGACCGAGGGCGATCTTGTTCATGCCATGCTCGGCGGCGAAGCGATAAAGCGCTCCGCGCCGCATGCGTGAACACAGTGAGCACATGGTGCGGCCCTCCGGCACCACGCGCTTGACCACGCTGTAGGTATCCTGCTCGATGATGTGATAGGGCACGCCGATCGATTCGAGGTATTCCGGCAGCACATGCGCCGGGAAGCCCGGCTGCTTCTGGTCCAGGTTGACTGCGGTCAGTTCGAACTGCAGCGGCGCGCTTCGCTGCAAGGAGCGCAGCAGATCCAGCATGGTGTAGGAGTCCTTGCCGCCGGACAGGCACACCATGATCCGATCGCCGGGCTCGATCATGCGATAGTCGTCGATTGCCTTGCCGGCGAGCCCGCGCAGTCGCGCGCCCAGGCGCCGCAGGGTGGCGCTGCTGCCGCTCACGGCGCGCTCTCCAGATATTTCGCCTCGAGATAGCGCAGCAGCGCCGCGGCGGACAGGGGCTGTCCGGTGGCCTGCTTCATGAGTTCGTTCACCGTCACCTTGGCGCCCATGGCATGAACGTTTTCACGCAGCCAGCCGAACAAACCGCCGAATTCCCCGCGCGCAATCTGCTGCTCGAGATCGGACACGCTATTGCGCAGGCTCTCCCACAACTGCGCCGCGATGACCGCGCCCAGCGCATAGGAAGGAAAGTATCCGAAGGAGCCCAGGGCCCAGTGAATATCCTGCAGACAGCCTTCCGCGGCGCCTCCGGGCCGAACTTCCAGGCGCTGCTCCATGCCCGAATTCCAGGCGTCCGGCAGTTCGCGCACCGCCAGTTCGCCCGACAGCAGCTTCTTCTCCAGGTCATAGCGCAAAAGGATATGCAGCGGATAAGTCAGTTCATCGGCATCGACGCGAATCAGGCTGCGCTTCACATGGATCAAACGCCGATAGAGATTCTCCGCCTCCCACTCCGGTCCGGCGATGGCGAAATGCTTCTCGAGCAATGGCCGCAGATATTGCACGAAGGCGCGGCTGCGGCCGACCACCATCTCGAGCAGCAGCGACTGGCTCTCCTCGAGCGCCATGCCGCGGTCGCGGCCCACCGGCTGATCGCGCCAGGCTTGGGGCAGTCCCAGGTCGTACATGGCGTGCCCGGTCTCGTGCATGGCGCCGAGCAGACCTGAAAATACATCGCCGCTCTCGAACCGGGTGGTCACGCGGATGTCGCCCGAAACCCCTTCGGTGAAGGGATGCTCGCTTTCGTCGAGACGCCCGCGGTCGAACGGAAAGCCGATGGCCCGCATGACCTCAAGTACCATGGCGCGTTGCTTGCCGGCGGCAAATTTACCGCTGATGGGCAGCGACGGACGCTCGGCCTGCAGCGTCAGAGCCTCCCGGATCAGGCTCGGCAGCCGGCGCGAGAGTGCCTTGAAGATGGCCTCGATATCGGCCGTCGCCACGCCCGGAGAGAATTCATCCACCAGGGCGTCGTACGGAGGCAGGCCCAGCGCCTGGCCCAGCAACGCGGCCTTGTCGCGCACCAGATGTACCACCTCTTCCAGATGCGGCGCGAACAGTTCGAAGTTGTTCTCGCGCCGGGCCTCGGCCCAATGCACTTCGGCTCGCGAAGTCGCGCGCGTCAGGCGCGAGATCAGCGACACCGGGGTGGCAATGGCGTGATCGCGCGCGCGGCGCATTTCACGCAGGTTCGCCAGCTGCCAGTCCTCGAGGCCGGCAGCATTCGCCTGCGCGCGATCGAGCAGCCGCGTAATCTTGGGGGCGGTCAACAGCGCGTGCGATTCAGTCTCGAGCGCTGCGAGCTGCTCGCCGCGTACCTCGGCGCTGCCACGCGGCATCATGACGGCCGCATCCCAGCGCAACAACGCCAGCGCGCCGTGAAATGCGTGCAGGCGTCTCCATTCCTGTTCGAGCTGTGCGTAGGGGGTAATGGACATGATCGGCGGGCCGTTGGCGAAGTCATTTATTTTAGCAGCTTGCGCGCGCGGATCCGTGAGCGCACCGGTCCACGGGGCTCAATGTCGCAGCGGCCAATCCTCAGCGCACCAGTGCCAGCGAACGCACCAGTACGGCCAATCCGCTGCGACGTAGCCGGCCCCGATCGAAAGCGCAAGCAGAATCAGCAGCGTCAGGTAAACGACCACGGCGCGCATGGGGTTTATCATAGTCGCATCGCCGATGGGCGTCTCGCACTGCGGTAAGATCTGCTGATGCCGCTGCGGATTTGTTTTGTCAGCTCCGAGATGACCCCGTATGCAAAGACCGGTGGCTTGGCCGACGTCTCCGGCGCGCTGCTGAAGTACTTACACGCCGATGGACATGACATCCGGCTGTTCATGCCGGCCTACAGCAGCATTCGACGCGATGAGTTTCCCCTGCAGGCAATCGATGCGCTGCAGAATCTGTCGCTTCAGCTCGGTTCCGAGCGCTACCAATTCTCGGTGCTGACCCCGAAAGCGCCGGGCGCGCAAAACATCGTCCATATGATCGATTGCCCGCTGCTCTATGACCGACCCGGACTCTACACCGTCGATGCCGATGAGCACCGGCGCTTCCTGCTGCTCACGCATGCGGCATTCCTGTGCTGTCAGCGCCTGGGATTTGCGCCGCAGATCATGCATTTCAACGATTGGCATTCGGCGCTCGGCACGCTGCTCAGGCGCACGGTTTACGCCAGGGATATCCTGTTTCAAGGCGCGCGCACGGTATTGACCGTACACAACATCGGCTATCAGGGCGTGGTCAGTGCCGCCGCCCTGCCCGATCTGCTGCCAGTCGACGCGGCCGCGCGGCTCGATCAGCGCGCACTCGCCGACGGCTACATCAACCTGCTGGGCACCGGGCTGGCCTACGCCGACCTGATCACGACCGTGAGCCCGACCTATGCGCGCGAGATACAGACGGCTGAGTACGGCATGGGCCTCGAGGGCGTGCTGCGTGCGCGCAGCACATCGGTCGTCGGCATACTCAATGGCGTCGACTACGAGCAATGGGATCCGCGTCACGATCGCTACCTGCCGCAGCACTTCGACCCCGAGCACGTAGCCGTCAAAGCCGGCCTCAAACAGCAGCTGTTGCACCGGCTGGGGCTGCACAGTGATGAGCGCACGCCTTTGATCGGCATCATCAGCCGGTTGGCCGCGCAAAAGGGCTTCGACCTGCTGTTCGAGGCCGTGCCGCGGCTCATGGCGGCGCGTGAATTCAATCTGGTGGCACTGGGCAGCGGCGAGCCGCAGTACGAAGCCTTCTTCGCGCGCTTGCAACAGCTGTTCCCGTCACGCGTGCATTTTCATCGCGGCTACAGCGACGAGCTCGCGCACTGGATCGAAGCAGCCAGCGACATGTTCCTGATGCCCTCGCGTTACGAGCCGTGCGGGTTGAATCAGATGTACAGCCTGCGCTACGGCACGGTGCCGGTGGTACGGCGCACCGGCGGCCTGGCCGATTCAGTTCAGCACTTCGACCCGGCCAGCGGCATGGGCACCGGCGTGGTGTTCAACGATTACGATGCCGAGGCGGTCCATTGGGCCGTCGGCACCGCGCTCGACTGGTTCCAGAACCCGTCGCTCTGGCAGCGGCTGGTGCGTAACGGCATGGCTCAGGATTTTTCGTGGAGCCGGCAGGTGCCGCGCTATGTCGAGAACTATCAGCGGCTGCTGCTCAGCTAAAGTCTAGAGCCGCACGCGTCCCTTCTGATCAAATGGGATGGTGCGCACGAAGCCGCCGCCCAGGTGGACCTGGCCGTACAAGTGGTAGTCCACCGTGTGGTGACCGAAGCCTCCGGCCAGTGCCAGCAGCGCGCTATTGAGATTGGCGGTCACATTGAGCGCAAAGTCAGTCTCGCCCGATGCCGGCAGTGTGAACGCGGCCTCGGTGGAGCCGTGCGCAAACGGCTGACCCTCGACTTCGAACGAGCAATCGATGCCGCGGATGGCGATCTCGCGTGCATTAGGGTTGACCACGTGCAGCGTCAGATGCATCTGTTGCTGCTCCATGCTGCCGCCGGCAAACTCGATGGCGGTTACGGTCAGGCTCGGGGCCTCCAGTTTCGGCAGCATCGCGGCGCAGCCGCACAGCAGGCCGCACCACAGCGCGAGCAGCCCGGCCACGGGCAGCGTGACAGTGCGCGTGGTCATGCTCAACCCCCTGCAGTGCGCGGGTCGGCACCGCGAAATCGCCCGAACACACGATTCAGCGACTCATAGTGCGCTGCCAACGGCGCCGTCAGGCTGTCAGGGGCCATGCGCCAGCCCCAGTTGCCCTGCGCCGTGCCGGGAGTGTTGAAGCGCGCCTCGGTTCCCAGCTGCAACATGTCCTGCAGCGAAAGCACGGCCAATTGAGCCACCGAGCCCAAGGTCGCGTGCATCATGGCATCGAGCGCGTTTGCAGCGTCGGTGCGCAAATAAAAATTCACGCGCGCGGCCTCCTGGGCAGTCAGGCTGCGGTACCAGCCCAGTGTCGTATCGTTGTCGTGCGTACCGGTATAGGCCACGACGTCGGACGAATAGTTGTGCGGCAGATGCGGGTTGTCGCCCGACCCGTCAAAGCCGAACTGCAGCACCCGCATGCCCGGCAGCCGGAACGTGCGGCGAAGCTCCTCGACGTCGGCCGTAATGACACCGAGATCCTCGGCCACCAAAGGCAGCTCGGGATGCTCAGCGCTCAGCGCTCGAAACAGTGCCTGGCCCGGCGCCGGCTCCCAGCTTCCCTCCCGCGCGGTGGTGGCGCCGGCCGGTACGGCCCAATAGGCCGCCAGGCCGCGAAAATGGTCGATGCGCACCAGATCGAAGCGCCGCAGCTGCTGCGCAAGACGAGCTCGCCAGAACGCGAACTGGTCTTGTTCGGCCTGCCGCCAATCGTACAGCGGGTTACCCCAGAGTTGCCCATCGGCCGAGAAATAGTCCGGGGGCACGCCGGCAAGCATGGCCGGGCGGCCCTCGGCATCAAGCAGAAACTGCTTGGGTTGCGACCAGGTGGACACCGAATCCGGTGCGACGTAGATCGGCAGGTCGCCGAACAGAAAAATACCGCGCTCGAGCGCGTAGCGGCGCAGTGCGCGCCATTGCCAGTCGAAATACCATTGCTCGACCCGGCGGCGTTCGAGGTCGGCGGCCTGCTCGCGCTCGACGCGGCGCAGTGCCGAGCGCGTGCGCGAACGCAGCTCCGGCGGCCATTGCCACCAGGGTCGCTCGAAACGCTCGGCCAGGGCTTCAAACAGAACGTAGTCGTTGAGCCAGCCCTGGCTCGCGGCCCTGAAAGCCTCGTAGTCTGCGCGCTGCGCCTCGATATCGGGCAATTCGCGGCGATCGATCAGGACGCTGTGGCCGGCGAAATCCGAACGCGCCCAATAGGGTGAACCGCCACCGCCGGGCGGCCCGAGCGGCAGCATCTGCCAGATTGAAAACCCCGCTTGCGCGAGCCAATCGACCACCGCGCGAGCGGCGCCACCGAGTGCGCCGCCGTGTGCGCTGATCAGTACCGTGGGATGCAGCAGCACGCCGGAGCGCCGGCGATCCAACAGCCGCACGCTCATGCGCGCTGCGTAGTCAGCTTCGCCAGCATGTCGGGCGTCACCAGTACCACACCCTGGTCGGTCACATGAAAGCGCGCGGCATCGGCCTCGCGATTGACGCCGATCTTCATGCCGTCGGGTATCTCGCAGCCCTCATCGAGAATGGCATGACTGATGTTGCAGCCGACGCCGATCTTCACGTTCGACAGCACCACCGAACGGAAGATGTTCGAGCGCTCCTCGACGCGCACGTTCGAGAACAGCAGCGACTGATTGACGAAGGCGCCGGAGATGATCGAGCCGCCGGAAATCATCGAGTTGACCGCCGTGCCGCGCCGGCCTTCCTCGTCGAGTACGAACTTCGCCGGCGGTTGATGCAGCTGGTAGGTCCAGATCGGCCATTCCTCGTCGTACAAATTGAGCTCAGGAGCCACGTGCACCAGCTCTATATTGGCTTCGTAGAACGCATCCACGGTACCGACATCGCGCCAGTAATTCTGCGCCCGCGTCTTCACGTCGGTGAACGGATAAGCCACCACCTGCAGCACATCGATGGCCGCAGGAATCACGTTCCTGCCGAAGTCGTGCTGCGATTTATCGTCGGCGGCGTCGGCGATCAGCAGTTTCTCGAGCAGACGGGCATTGAAGATATATATGCCCATGGAGGCCAGGGCGATATCGGGCCGGCCGGGGATGCTGTCCGGCTGGCGCGGCTTTTCGTGGAAATTGGTGACCCGGTTGTATTCGGTGACCGACAGCACGCCGAAATCGCGCGCGTGATCGCGCGGCACTTCGACCACGCCGACGGTGATATCCGCGCCCTTTTCGACGTGGTAGGCGATCATCGGACCATAGTCCATCTTGTAGATGTGATCGCCAGCCAGCACCAGCACGTGCTTGGGCCGCAGCGCTCGGATCAGATCGAGATTTTGATAGACGCAGTCGGCGGTACCGCGATACCAGTGCATGCCGACCTGCTGCTGCGCCGGCACCACGTCGATGAACTCGCCGAACTCGCCGCGCAGATAGCTCCAGCCGCGCTGCACGTGCTGTATCAGCGACTGGCCCTTGTATTGCGTCATCAGGTAGATCTGCCGTATGCCGGAATTCACGCAGTTGGACAGCACGAAATCGATGATGCGGAACTTGCCGCCAAAAGGTGTCGCCGGTTTGCAGCGATGCAGCGTCAGGTCCTTGAGCCGCTCACCGCGTCCGCCGGCCATGACCACGGCCAGCGCGCCGCTGGTCAGTCGGCTGACGTACCGCCCGGAGGAAGCGCGCGACTGTTGTTTAGCCATGGGTGCGGGTGGTGGCGGGAAGCACGGACTAGTGTACCGTGCAATGCAATCGAAGCTACAGCTCCTACAGGCGTTTGAGCAATCCTAACTCCAGCGGATGCGCCAGCAGCTCATGCGCCGGATAGATCCGGATCTCGAACGCAAACTGGCCGGAGGTCGGCGGCGACGCCTGTAGTTCGTATACCGTCGAGCCGTCGCTGTCGATCTCCCCACTGGCGCGCAGCGCGGCACGCCAGGCATCGTCCGACTGGCCGCGAAACGAGGACAACGCCGGCAGCTCGCTGCGGGATTGAGGCAGTACGCGCTGGGCGATGAATTCCACACGCACATCCTGGGGTGCGAGGCCGTTGAGCGCGGCGGCGATTCTGAAGCTCAGTACGCCGGCGCGCGGCAGTTCTCTCGGCGCCTCGGACAGCCGCCGCAGATGCACGCCGGCCCAACGCTCGCGCACGCGCCGCTTCCATGCGGCAAAGGCCGCAGCGGCATCCATGCCGTGCTGCGTCAGCCGCTGGTGATGCGAGGCGGCCGGATAATACAAACCGCGGGCGTAGTCCTGCACCACGCGGCCCATGTTGAACAACGGAATAACGCTGCTCATGGCCCGCTTGCAGCGCCTGACCCATTCGGCCGAGTAGCCCTGGCCGTCGCGCGCGTAGTAGAGCGGCGCCACCTCTTCCTCGAGCGCATCGAGCATCGCGGCCGAATCGAGCTCATCGCGTCGATTCGGATCCTGGACATTGGCTCCGGGAATCCCCCAGCCATTGTCCTGATCAAACCCCTCGGCCCACCAGCCATCCAGCACGCTGAGGTTCAAGCGTCCATTGACGGCGGCCTTGATGCCCGAGGTGCCGCTGGCCTCCAGCGGCGCGACCGGATTGTTGAGCCACACATCGACACCCGTCACCAGCCAGCGGGCCAACTGCAGGTCGTAATCCTCGAGGAACACAATGTGGCCCGCAAACTCCGGGGTCTGCATGAGCTGCTTGATCTCGCGCAGCACCTGCTGGCCCGGGTGATCGGCCGGATGCGCCTTGCCTGCGAACAAAAACAACACCGGCCGTTGCGGATCGTTGACCAGGCGCGCCAGACGCGCCCGATCGCGCATCATGAGCGCCGCACGCTTGTAGGTGGCAAAGCGGCGCGCGAAACCCAGCGTGAGCGTGTCGGGCCGCTCCGGGTCGAGCAGTCGCGTGACGTGCCGCAGCTGCGCCTGACTGAGTCCTTTGGCGGCGTACTCGCGCTCCAGCCGCGCGCGCACGCCCGCCAGCATGCGCGCCTTGACGTGCTGCGCGGTCTGCCAGAATTCCGGGTCGGGCACCTTCTCGAGCGCGCGCCAGAAGCCTACGTCGGACAACCGTTCGCGCCACTGCGGGCCGAGCTTGTCATCGAAGAAGCGGCTCCAGGTCTCCGCCAGAAAGGTCGGCACATGCACGCCGTTGGTGATGTAGCCGACCGGGTTTTCCTCCGCCGGCACTTCCGGCCAATGATCGGCGCACAGGCGCGCGGACACTACCCCATGAATTCGGCTGACTCCATTCATGCGGCGCGCGCCGTTCAGCGCCAGATGGGTCATGTTGAAGGACTGCGGCGCATGCGGCGCGCGGCCCAGGGCCAGCACGCGCTCCATCGGTACGCCGAGTTCGGCCACCACCTCCTGGAAGCAATGCGCGAACAGCCCGGTGTCGAAGGCATCGTGACCGGCCGCCACCGGTGTGTGCGTGGTGAACACGCACTGGGCCGCGGCCGCCTCCAGCGCCGCCGAAAAATCCAGCCCGGCCGCCATGCCCTCACGCACCAGTTCGAGAATCAGAAATGCCGCGTGGCCTTCATTCATATGCCAGGTCGCCGGGGCCAGCCCCAGTGCACGCAGGGCACGCGCTCCGCCAAGACCTAAGATCATTTCCTGGCGTATGCGTACCGAGGCGTCGCCGCCGTAGAGTCGATGCGTGATCTCGCGATCCTCGCCCGAGTTCTCGGGGCAATTGGTGTCGAGCAGGTACACCGAAACGCGGCCCACCCGCGCCTTCCAGACCCGTGCGCAGACGCTGCGGCCGGCGATAGGCACCCGCACTCGCACCCACTCGCCGTTCTGATCGCGTACCGCTTCGACCGGCAGATCGCGCGGATCGGTGTCGTTGTAGTTGGCGTGCTGCACGCCGTCGGCATCGACCGATTGAATGAAGTAGCCTTCGGTGTAAAGCAGTCCGACGGCGATGAAATTCAGCCGCTCGTCGCTGGCCGCCTTGCAGTGATCCCCGGCCAGTATCCCCAGGCCGCCTGAATAGATCGGGAAGCTCTCGTGAAAGCCATATTCGGCGCAGAAATAGGCGATCAGCGGCTCATCCGCACGCGGCGGCGGCGCCGACAGATAGGCATCGAAGGTGGCAAGAACCTGCCGGTAACGCTCCAGATACTCAGGCTCGGCCGCGGCGCGATCGAGATTCTCCTGATCGATACAGCGCAGGATCAGCCGCGGGTTACCGCCGGCCTGCTTCCATAGTTCTGGATCCAGGTCCTCGAACAAAGCGCGCGTGGGACGATGCCAACTGAAGAACAGGTTGTTGGACAACTCCGCCAGACGACCCAGCGTTGTCGGAACAACCGGATATATTTCAATCAGTTGCTTAGCCATTCTGGCTTTGGTACGGAATTTTCTGCGGTCCATATGCAAAAAAGTTTAGCAGCTGCTTCGGGCCCGGCCTGTGCGCAAAGTCGCGGCCGCGTGTGCTGGTCAAGACACGGGCCGCCGCTATACTGCCTCGCCCGCCGCCGTTACCGTGACCAATCGCCAGACAATAGTGCTATCGCGCATGCTGATAGGGGCGCTCCTCGCGTTGAGCCAGTGCGACTGCGCGCCCCACACGCCGGCCGCGCCGGCCGCGCCGGCCGGACCGGGTGTGTCACAAACGGCCAGCTCCGGCTGCCTGCCGAGTCACGATGGCTACCTGCGCGCCCGGCTGCGCGGTGCCCAGAATCTCGACATCGACTGGCGGGATGGCGACCTACAATGCGATGGCGGGCCGCGGCCGGATAAGCGCGGCATCCGGCTGACCTTCGCCGGGCCGGCGCAGCGCGACGGTCAACGGCTGCGCTTCGTGTTCGGCATCGATGCGGTCCACGACGTGCTCAGCAGCCATGACGTACCGGCAAACGTTACGGTCATTCTTGAAGGCCAGAGCAAGCTCTATTCGACCCGTGGCGAGGACAAATGCACCATCGATGAGCTCAGCGAGGCGGCGATTGCGGGCGCATCCGCGGCGCACACGCTGCGCATCGCGGGACGGGGGTTCTGCGTCGGTCCCGCGTCCGCCATCGACGGCGGCGATGGGCTGCTGCTGAGCCGCTTTGATTTCGCCGGAATCATGATCGACGAATAAGCCGCGAATCGTTCACAATAATCGCACCGCTCAAAGTGACACGCATGATTCATCCTGCTCAGCCCCTGCTGCGACGAGCGCGCCCGTGGTGCGCCAGTGCGTGCCTGCTGGCGCTCACGGCACTGTTATTGACCGCTGGCTCGTGGCGCACGGCCCAGGCGCTGGAAAGCCCGGAGCAGTTTCCAGGCTCGGTGCTGAGCATTCATACGCGCCAGGGCAACGAATGGTTCGCGATATGGATCGCCGATACGGCGGCGCGCTCCGAGCAGGGTCTGATGTACCTGAAGTGGCTGCCCGAGGATCGCGGCATGCTGTTTCCACAGGATGCGCCGCGTGTCATGAGCATGTGGATGAAAAACACCCTGATTCCGCTCGACATGCTGTTCATCGACGCCCGCGGCCGCGTGGTCTATATCCGTGAACGCGCCACACCGCAGTCGGAGGACATCATCAGCACACCGGTGCCGGTCAAAGCCGTACTGGAACTGGCCGGCGGCGAGTGCGCCAAGCTGGGGATCCGGGTGGGCGATCAGGTGCGGCATCAGTATTTTGGATCAGCGCCCACGGGTCCGGTTAGAAACTAAGCTCGCGCGCCCGAGCGCACAGTTTCATACCGCCGCGCGACCGCGTTGCACCAGTGCAACGCAAATTTGCGATGGCTTCAAAATATTGTTTATGCTCACTGGGCTCATCCGTGCTTCAGCATTGGGCCGGCCGAGGCCGGGGTGATCATGAACTACGTCAGCGGTTACACCAATGTCGATCCGACCCTGAGCCCCGACTGTCTGGACCCCTGGAACACCCGCTGCCATATTGCATCGTTCACCGATTTTGACCTGTTCGGGCACTTTCAGATCAGTAAGCAACTGCTGGTCGATCTGCATGTATTGAATCTGTTCAACATGCCGGCGCCGTTCGATCCGCAGGCCGCCTACAACCAATCGAACTACAGCATGGCCTTTGCCCAGCAGGGTGCCATCGGCCGCTTTTTTGAGCTGGGCCTGAAATACTCGCTCTAGAACAGTCGGCGTTTGCATGTAGCGAATTAGAAACACCGCCGGTCCACGGGTGCGCAAAAATGGGGTGCGCAAAAATGGGGTGCGCCGCCTGAGGCGCGCCTGATTTGGGTGCTTCGAGGCCTGAATTTAGAGCATCCAGCCTTCAGCTGCAGTATCGATACTGCGCCAGGACCGCGGCGGCCGAAAAAAATGTTGCATCAGGCACACAGACTTGTTGTGTCGCATAGAATTTTGTTTATGCTAGCGCCACTAGGGAGCGGCCTGCGGTCTTGTCGGGTCTCAAGCCGGCACGAGAGCGCGGGCTGTACAGTTACTGGACACAGGATTGAGCGAGCCCCGCCGGCACAATAAAGGCGAGCGCCGACTCGATCTTTTTGAGGGAGAAATTCATGCATTGCTCAACAGGCAAGCGGCCCGTTCGACGCCGCGTTTCTTCAAATGTTGCCGTTCGTAAAGCGCTTCGCAGCGCCTGCCTCGCGGGCAGCGCCGCCGCCGCGATGTTTGCCAGTGCTGCAGGGTTCGCTGCAGCGGCGAGCGACGACACCGGCGATCAGGCCCTGCAGGAAGTCATCGTCACCGGATCGTACATACCGCGCACCGACTCCGAGACCCCTTCTCCGGTCACGGTCATCAGCGCCGAAGACATTGCGCACAGCGGTCTGACCACGGTTGCGGACGTGGTCCGCACACTCTCGGCCGATAACAGCGGTACGCTGCCCACTGCTTTTCCAGGCGCGTTCGCGGCTGGAGCGTCCGGCATCGCGCTGCGCGGCTTGACCGTCAACTCGACTCTGGTTCTGATCGACGGCTTACGCGCCGCGGACTATGCGCTGCCGGACGACGGCGTTCGCAGCTTCGTCGACCTCAATTCCATACCGATCGGCACCATCGAGCGCGTCGAAGTGCTCAAGGACGGCGCCTCCTCGGTGTACGGCGCCGACGCCATCGGCGGTGTGGTCAACATCATCCTCAAAAAGCAATTCCAGGGCTTCAACGCCAACGCCGAGATCGGCGATTCACAGCACGGCGGCGGCTTCGAGAAGCATTTCGATTTCACGGCCGGCAAGGGCGATCTGGCCTCGGACCACTACAACGCCTATATCAGCGCCGAATATCAATACGACAATGCGATCGGCAATTGGGACCGGCCTTATCCTTACAACACCAAGGATTACACCAGCTTCGGCGGCATCAACGAGAATCAGAATCCCAATATCGGCTCAGGGTCGATTTACGGCTCGGTCACGCCGGGCACGCTGGGCACACCGGGCAATGTGCTGACTGGTGTGCCTCTGGCAGGGGCAGTCTCGCAACCCCTGCGTCCCTGTCCGGCGAGCGCGCCTGAACAGACCAGCGCCAACGGGAATTCGTATTGCAATCAGAATCAGATCGGCTATCTCGACATCCAGCCCCCGACCGAGAAGATAGGTTTGAGCGGCCGCTTCACGGTGCAGCTCAACGATACGACCCAGGCCTATGTGCATGCCAGCTACTACCAGAACCAGTCTGTGTTTCCTGGCTTCAGTGGCGTGTCGCAGATTCAGACCACGGCTCCGAACCTGACCAGCGATATCGCGCTGCCGGCGACCATACCTGGCCCCGGCGGTATCGGCACAGTTCTGAATCCCAATGACCCGTTTGCATCCAAGGGCGAAGCCGCGCTGATCAACTACGCCTTCGGCGATATCGGTCCATCGCTCAATGAGATCAAGAATCACAACCTGCGCCTGGTCGGCGATATCAGCGGCACCTGGGCCGGCTGGAACTACGACGGCTCGTTCGTGATCAATCACACCTGGCTCGATTATGAGATCACCGGCCTGCTCAACTTTCCGACACTGGTCAGCGACGTGACCAACGGCACCTATAACTTCATCAACCCCGCGGCCAATTCAGGGGCCGTACGCTCGGCGCTGGCGCCCACTGTGTCCGAACAGGACAGCTCGGACATGAATACCGTAGTCGGACGTGCGGGGCGAACGCTGGCGGAGTTGCCCGGCGGACCGTTCGGCATGGCCGTCGGAGCCGAATGGCGCTACGAGGCCGAATACGATGGCAACTTCAACGCCAACCCCGTCGTGCAGGAGCTTGGATTTTCGCAGGCCATCGGCTCGCGCAACATCGCCAGCGCCTCGATCGAATTTGATGCGCCGGTCATCAAACAGCTGGAATTCACGGCTGCCGGACGGTTCGATCACTATTCGGATTTCGGCAACACCTTCAATCCGAAGTTTGGTGTGCTGTTCAAGCCCATCGAGCAGGTGTCGTTGCGCGGCACCTATTCCAAGGGCTTTCGCGCGCCGAGCTTCGCCGAAAACGGCACCAGCGAGGTGGAAGGGTTCATTCCGGGCTTTGGCTTCTGCCCGTCGAATCTCTGTACCGCTCACGGGGCTGACGGCTACATCAGCTCCTACACGCTCGGTGAGCTGACCACGGGAAACAAAGCCATCAAGCCCGAGAAGTCGGACAGCTTCACCCTGGGTCTGGTCATGGAGCCGATCAAGGGCTACAGCGCTACGGTCGACTATTACTACATCAAGAAGACCGACCTGATCACCGGCCCGAATCAATCGGCGGCATTGGCGCAGTACGGCGCCACTGGAACCCTGCCGGGCGGGTTCACGGCGATCTATGACAACCTCGACCCTGCCTTTCCGACCGCCCTGCCCCGCATTGTGACCATTACCGGCCCCTATACCAATGCGCCGTCGGAATACACCGATGGTGTGGACATCGATCTGCGCGCGATGGTGGACTTAGGGCCCGCGGGCAAGTTCGTCAGCGATGTGTCGGCCACACGCATACTGAGCTTCGTGTACGAACAGCCCGGCGAGCCCAATCTGCAATACGCCGGCTTCCAGTCGCCGTATAACTTGTCCTCGGGTGCCGGCACGCCCAAGGATCGCATCACCTGGAACAACAGCTGGACCAATGGGACTTTGACGCTGTCGGGAAATCTCTATTGGGTCGGTGCCTATAAAGAGTACGGACAGGATCTGTTCGGTGTCGGCCCCAACGACACGGTCACGTATACCTGCCTGACCGCGATCATCAATGGCATCAGCAATGTGGGCAACTGCCGCGTCGCCTCGTTCACCGATATCGATTTCACCGGCAACTACGCCATCACCAAGCAGTTTGCGGTATCGGCTGCGATTCAGAATGCCTTCGACGAGAAGCCGCCGCTGAATCTGCCGAACTACGCCGGCACCAACTACAACCCGACCTACTCACAGGCCGGCATCGTCGGCCGCTTCTTCCGGGTCGGGGTGCACTACACGTTCTAATCGAGACGAGCTGCATTTGACGTTCGAACCCTGGCGGGCCCGCATTTGCGGGCCCGTTTTTTAGCAGCCCGCGGCGCCCCGCTTGTGGGGAATAAGAAACATAAGCGGTGGGGGCCTGGCCTGCGCCGGCCAGTTATTCGACCGCCGAGTAAAGCCGAACTCTATTTCGCGCGCAAGAGCCCCGGCAAGGCGATTAAAAATAACTGTTGTATAACTGCAACAAGTTGTTGTGCCGCCTAAAATATTGTTTATGCTAGGCCACACTCATGGGGAGCAGCCACCGGCTGCATAGTTACTAGACGCACAGACTGCGTGCGGCACTTGCCACCACAGGCGAGTGGCGGCTTAGTCTGTTTGAGGGGAGAGATGCATGCAAAGTTCCACCAGGCCGCGGCTGCGAAGCCGCATAACTTCTTACTTCTCCGTACGTACTGCCGTACGCAGCGCCTGCCTCGCAGGCAGCGCCGCGGCTGCGATGTTCGCGAGCGCTGCGGGCTATGCCGCCGCCGCGAGTGACGAGGATTCCAACAGCGATCAGGCCCTGCAGGAAGTAGTCGTCACCGGCTCACTGCTGCGTCGCACCGACTCGGAGACACCCTCACCGGTGCAGGTGATCAGCAGTCAGGATATTCAGAACAGCGGTATGACGACCATATCGGACGTCATCCGCACTCTCTCCGCAGACAACAGCGGCACCTTGCCCGCCGGCTTCGGCGATGCGTTCGCGGCCGGCGCCACGGGCGTGGCGCTGCGCGGTTTGACGGTCGGCTCCACGCTGGTGCTGATCGATGGCCGCCGCTCCGCGAACTACGCGCTCGACGATGACGGCGTGCGCTCATTCGTCGACCTCAGCACCATTCCGCTGGATTCGGTCGATCATATCGAGGTGCTCAAAGACGGCGCCTCCTCGCTGTACGGCGCCGATGCGATCGGCGGCGTGGTCAACGTCATCCTCAAGAAGAGCATCCAGGGCGGCAACATCACCGCCGAAGGCGGCACTTCCCAGCACGGCGGCGGCAGCACGCGTAAGATCGCGGCCAGCTACGGCGTCGGCGATCTGGCGGCCGATCGCTACAACGCCTACGTCGACATCGAATACGAGCAGGACGATCGCCTCGCGGTTCGCGATCGCGGTTTCCCGTTCAACACCAACAACCTGAGTTCCGTCGGCGGCAACAACAATATCGGCGGCCAGCCGGGGCAGTTCAGCGGCTCGGTAGTCGGTTCGGTGACACCCGGGACGCTGGGAACGCCGGGTAATCTGCTCACGGGTGTACCCCTTCCGGGCGCTCTGGCCCAGCCCCTGGGTCCCTGCACACGCAACACCTTTATAATGACCGATTCCACCGGCACCTACTGCGCCGAGAACCTGGTCAACAAAGCCGACGATGCGCCGGCCGACAAGCGCCTGAATCTGACCTCGCGCTTCACGGTGCAGATCAACGACGACACTCAGGCCTACACCAGCCTGATGTATTCCCGAAATGACGTGAACATCGTCGCGCCGGGCTTTCCGTATCCGCAGATCCAGACCTCGGTTCCGACCAATACCAACAGCATCGCGCTGCCGCCGACACTGCCGACCGGTGCTCTGAATCCCAATAATCCGTTCGCGGCATTGGGCGAATATGCGCTGATCAACTACTCGTTCGGCGATCTGCCCACCGCCAACCACGAAGTCGATCAAGTCGTACGCTTGACCGACGGTGTAACCGGAAAGGTGCTGGGGTGGGATTACGACACAGCCGTAGTCATCGCCCACACCTGGCTGGCCACCACTGAGACCGGGTTGCTCAACTACCCGGCCTTGATCAACGCGGTGACCAACGGCACCTACAACTTCATCACTCCGTCGCTCAATTCGGCCGCGACTCTGGCAGCGCTGTCGCCGGCACTGCAGAAGACCTCGACCACCGACATGGATTCCATCGACTTCCGGGTAACGCGCAACCTGTTCCAAATGCCGGGAGGCCCATTCGGCGTGGCGCTGGGCACCGAACTGCGGCACGAGGCCCAGTACGATCCGAACATCAATGCTTCTACCGACGTACAGTCTCTCGGCGCAGAGCAGACCATCGGCTCGCGCATGGTGTACGCCGCGTATGGCGAAGTAGGCATACCGATCGTCAAGATGTTCGAGGTGGACGTGTCCGGCCGCTACGACCATTACTCGGACTTCGGCGGCAACTTTGCGCCCAAGGCGGGCTTCAAGTTCCAGCCGATCGAGCAAGTGGCGCTGCGCGGTACCTACTCGCAGGGCTTTCGCGCACCGAGCTTCGCTGAGAACGGCTCGAGTTCCAACGAAGGCTTTGTGACCTACACCCTGCCGGCGTCCTTCATCGCCGCGCACGGTGCGGATGGCTACACCAATCCGTACTCTCTGGCCGAGTACACGGCCGCCAATCCGAACGTCAAGCCCGAGAAATCCAAGAGCTACACGTTGGGTCTGGTGTTCCAGCCGATCAAGCCTCTGAGCGCGACGGTGGACTTCTACGACATTCAGAAGACCAACTACATCACGGCCGGAAACGATGCGCCGGCGCTTGCGGCTTACTTCGCCGGGCAACCCATCCCTGCCGGCGACGTGATCACGCCCGACAATCCGGATCCGGCCTTCCCCGCCGCGCTGGCCCGCCCCTCGGTGGTCAGTGTCGGGTTTGTGAATGCGGCCTCGTTGCACACCAACGGCTTCGATGTCGACTTAAAACTCGCCCTGGACCACCTGGGCTTCATCGACCATTTCGTCAGCGATATCAGCACCACCGAGATCGTCAGCTACGTGTACACGCCCAACGGCGCGTCCCCGCAGCAGTACGTCGGAACGCAGGGACCCTACAACCTGTCCTCGGGCGCCGGCACGCCGAAGTATCGTGCCACCTGGGATAACACGGTGGTCATAGGACCGGGCCGAGTCAGCCTCAACGCGTACTACACCAGCGGGCAGTACATGTTTGGGCCGGACCTGGCTCCGCCTTACTTCTGCTTCGCTTCCAACAACACGACGGGTGCGAATTACCCGCCGAACTGCCATACCCCTGGGTTCCTGGATTTCGATTTGACCGGCGGATACCAGATCACGCCCAGCCTGTCGGCTACCGGGGCGGTCGAGAATCTGTTCGATCGTTCGCCGCCGTTCAATCCGATCAACTACGCGGGTGTGAACTACAACCCGACCTATGCGCAGGCGGGCATCATCGGCCGCTTCTTCCGGGTCAGCCTGTCGTATAAGTTCTAAGACCTGAATCGAGCTTCACCAGCCCTGGGAGCAGCACGCTCCCGGGGCTTTTTTTTGCCCGCTTGCGCCGGAATCGCGGCGTGCGCTAGCGGCGTGCGCTAGCGGCTGTGCTTCTTGCCGTGCTGGTCCGCGGCCGAGCAATTGCCGCAGCCGGGCGTTGCCAGCCGCTTGCGGTGCTCGGCGGCTGCACGCACCGCAAGCCCGCGGGCCGCGAGCGCATCGAGCAGCGATTGGCGTGCGCTCATCGACATGAAGCTCCAGACCACGTAACCGGCGGCAGTCAGCACCAGCACGCCGATGATCAGTTGTTGCAGCATGCTAGGCCCCTCCACCGAGCTTGAGCGCAATGTGATAGGTCGCGAACGCGAACGCGTAGGCGATTGCGAACAGATAGCCGGTCATGATGAGCGGGTAGCGCCAGGAATTGGTTTCGCGCCGCACGGTCACCAGCGTCGACAGACACTGCGGCGCAAACACATACCAGGCCAGCAACGACAGCGCCGTAGCCAGACTCCAGCCGCTGGCAATCATGGGCCGCAGGGCGCGCTCCACGTCGGCGCCGCCGGCGCCCGACAGCGAATACACCGTGCCCAGCGCTCCGACCACCACTTCGCGCGCAGCTATACCCGGCACCAGCGCCAGACTGATCTGCCAGTTGAATCCGAGCGGCTTGAACACAGTTTCCAGGCCCGAGCCCATCATGCCCGCGAAGCTGTAGCGAATGGCCGGACCGGCGGCCCCAGCGGGCGCGTGCGGATAGCTCGCCAGGAACCACAGCAGCACCATGAGCGCCAGAATGATGGTGCCCACGCGCGTCAGAAAAATCTGCGTGCGCTCCCAAAGACCCGTCAGCAGATTGCGCAGGTTGGGCCAATGGTATTCGGGCAGCTCCATGAGCAACGGGTGATAGCTCGAGCGCATGGTGGCGCGGCGCATGATCAGCGCCACGAGCACTGCACCGGCGACGCCGGCGACGTACAGCGCAAACAGCACCAAGCCCTGCAGATTGAACGGTCCGACCGCGCGCCGCGGAATGAACGCGCCAATGATCAGCGCATACACCGGCAGCCGCGCCGAACAGGTCATCATCGGTGCCAGCAAAATCGTCGCCAGCCGGTCGCGCACGTTCGGAATGGTGCGCGTGGCCATGATGCCCGGAATGGCGCAGGAGAACGAGGACAGCAGCGGAATGAAGGATCGGCCCGACAGTCCCACGCTGCCCATGATCCGGTCGAGCAGGAAGGCGGCACGCGGCAGATAGCCGCTGTCTTCGAGCAGCAATATAAAGAAGAACAGAATCAGAATCTGCGGCAGGAATACCAGCACGCTGCCGGCTCCGGCGATCACACCGCCAACCAGCAGGCTGCGCAGCGGACCGGCCGGTAGCGCGGTCTGTACCAGCTGGCCCAGTGCGTCCATGCCGGCCGTGATCCATGCCACCGGCGCCTGCGCCCAACTGAACACGGCCTGGAACATCAGGAACAGCAGCAACGCCAGCAGCACCGGACCGGCGAGCGGATTCATGACGATGGCATCGAGCCGGGCCAGCGCACGATCGCGCAGCGGTTCCACGTAGCCCACCGAGATCAGGATGCGGCGCACTTCGCGTTGCGTCGCCGTCAACTCCGCATCGGACACGCTGGGCAGCGTGAAGGATTCGCGCGGGCCGCCGAGTTCGAGCGCATCGAGCGCCGCGAGCAGCGCAGCCTCGCCGCCGGACTTGATCGCCACGGTGTCGACCACCGGCACACCGAGTTCGCGTGCCAGCCCGGCGCGATCGAGTTGAAATCCGCGCTTAGCGGCAAGGTCGCTCATGTTCAGGGCCACGATCAACGGTATGCCGAGCCGCGTGAGCTCGAGCGTCAGGCGCAAGGACAGGCGCAGATTGGTGGAATCGAGCACGCAGATGATCAGTTCAGGCGGGCTCTCGCTGCGCAGCCGCCCGGTCACCACATCGCGCGTGATGGCCTCATCGAGTGAGGTCGGCACCAGGCTGTAGGTGCCGGGCAGATCGATCACGCGATACAGCACGCGGCGGCGGGCGCCAATGAACGCCCCTTCCTTGCGCTCGACCGTGACCCCGGGATAGTTCGCGACCTTCTGGCGGCTGCCGGTCAGGCGATTGAATAGCGCGGTCTTGCCGCAATTGGGCGCTCCCACCAGCGCCACGCGGCGTGTCACCACATCGGGAAGGTCTCGAGTCACACGGCCTCTGGGCGCTCGAGCTCAATCATGACGGCCTGGGCCTCGCGCCGGCGCAGGGCGAAGATCGAAGAGCCGATGCGCACGGCGATCGGATCCCCGCCGGGCCGGATCTCCTCAATGATCTCGATCTGTTCGCCCGGAACGAATCCCACCTCGAGCAGGCGCCGCGCAATGGTGGATCCGGCGGAGTCGCCGATCGTGATCCCGGCAATGCCATCCAGCGTCACCGCACGCACTACGCCGCGGGCGCCTTTATGCAACGACGCCAGCGAACGCAATGCACGGACGGCCTCGACCTCCCTGTCGACTGCATGCCAATCCACACAGGAATCCATTGCTGTGCCCCAGAAAAGGTCAAATGCGAATCAATCGCAATTGCATCTGAGGATAGCGCAGACCGGCACCCGGCGCCACTTTGACTGACAATAATGCGACTAGGCGCGCGCGCCGAAGCGCCGCCGAAGCAAGTGGTCGAGTGAGAATGTCCCGGCGCCGCGGCACAACAACACCAGCAGCATGGCCGCCCACTGGATATGCGTCGGCCAGGCCAGGGGATAGACGAATATCTCGATAATACTGGTCATGCCCAGCAGCACCAGCGCTACCGGTCGCGTCAGAAATCCCAGCACCAGCAGCACCGGCGTAGACAGTTCGATCGAGGCGCCGATAGTGGCCGCAATATCCGGCGGCAACAACGGCAGCTTGTACTCATCCTCGAACAATTGCAGCGTGGCATCCCAATTGGCGAGCTTGGTCATGGCCGAATTCCAGAACACCGTGGCGACCGCCAGGCGCAATGGGATCGCGAGCAGGCTGTAGGGCACGCGCTCGAGCGCACCGATGACGCGCCCGACGCGGGCTGCAGCCGTGGAGCTACTCATGACGGCAAATCTCCTATGGGAATACGCCAACTCGTGAATCGCCCCGAGGCCAGATGATCGGCCAGCAGCGCGTTGAGTTCTTGCTCCGAGAGCGCGCCGGAGCGCGACTCATCCAGCGGCGCCTGCAGCGGTTCGCCCGCACACAGCCGTTGTGTCAACGCCCAAGCCGCCGGCGCCATACGCCGTACCTGAATCCCCTGCGCGTTACGCTCAATCAGCAGCCACACTGGTCCGGCCGCGGGCTCCAGCGCCGCCATCGCCGCCTGGTCCTGGTCGAGCACTGCGCGCCAGATGGCATCGGCTGGCGCCGCCAGGTGCAGCACACTGACGCTCGGATGCGGCACAAAACTCAAGTGGGCTGTCTGCGCCGCATCGACCGCAGCCAGCGCGGCCAGATCCAGCGGCGCGGTGTCGGCCGCATGCAGGGCGCGGTTCACGGCCCATTCCAACTGCGCGACATCGGCGAGATAGCTAAGGCCGCCAGCTGCGGCAAACTGTGCCAGGAAGGCCGGAAATTCCCGGCCGTAGTCATTTAGATACGCGCTCGCCGGAGCATGTGTGAGCATGAATTCGCGCGCCGCGTGGTCGAAAAATTCCGCGCCGACCAGCCGACGTACCGCCGGAAAGCTCAAGCCCAAGGCACTGGTCAGGGTGCTGAAGCAGGTGTTGCGGTAGATACCGACGGTCAGCCCATCGAGCGCCAGCTCCCGCGGCACAGACTGCGTGCGCCCGTCCTGAAGCAGGGCGCGCCCAAACGCACTCTGCAGATCACGCAGCGCAGGCATGAGCGCGCCGGCTAGCGTGCAGCCGATCGGTGGCTTGGGCCGCTTGCTCGAGCAGCACCTCGAACGCCGGGATATCGGTGTCCCATTCGATCAACGTCGGCCGCGCTCCGAAGCGCTGCAGCGCCTGCTCGTACAGTGCCCAGACCGGCGCGGACACGGGCGAGCCGTGATTGTCGATGCGCACCACGCGTGCATCATCGAGTGTGCACACGGCATGGCCGGCCAGATGAAACTCGCCGATGGCGCTGGCCGGCAGCGCATCCAGATAGCTCAGCGGGTCCCAGCCGTGATTGCAGGCGCTCACGAAAATATTGTTGAGGTCACACAGGATGCCGCAGCCGGTGCGCTGTGCCACGGCGCTCAGAAATTGCGCTTCGGGAATGGTGGAATGTGCGAACTGCAGATAGGTCGACGGATTCTCGAGCAGGATCGGCCGCTTGAGCAGTTCCTGCGTCTGCTGCACGTGGCGGCAGACCACGTCGAGGGCTTCTTCGGTCATGGGCAAGGGCAGCAGATCGGCAAAGTACTGGCCGCCGCTCACACTCCACGATAAGTGCTCCGAAACCAGCCCGGGCTCGATGAGCTGCACCAGCTCGGCCAGGCGTCCCAGATGTGCCGGATCCAGGCCATCGGCGCTGCCCAAAGACAGGCCGACGCCGTGCAGCGATAGCGGATAATTGCGGCGCACGGCCTCGAGCGTTCGCCGTACGCTGCCGCCGCCAAAATAATTTTCGGCATGCACCTCGAACCAGGGCACGCCGGTGCGCCCCTGCAGCACGCACTGGTGATGCGGGAAGCGCAGCCCGATTCCCGCCGCCGCGGGAATCGAGCTGGCCTGCCCCTCGATGTGGTTGCTATCGAGCAAGGGCTCGCCTTACATGGCCTGCGTCGTACCGCCGGCAATCTTGGCGCAGTCGCCAGCCGGCACCAGTACGAAGGATTTCGGATCGCGCGCGGCCGTGGCCTGTCCGGCGCAGGAATGGGCGCCCGCGGCGCAGTCGTTCTTCGCCACCGCATTGATGCCGTAACACTTCTCCAGCTTGTCCTTCATGGCTTTGGCCGTGTTCGCCTTCACCGGGTCGGACATGTCGGCAGCGCGGACCGGGGCTTGCAGCACCAGCGCAAGACCCACGGCGGCAGACAGCGTTGAAGCGGCCATTACATATCGATTCATGATAAATCCCCTGTTATTAACGGCCCCGGAAGTGGGGCTACCCGGGTAAGTTCGGCCTCGCGCACAAAAGGTTACACTGCGGCGCGTGCCCAACGCCCCGACCTCCGAGCAGAGAGACCTGGCATGGTCGCAGCTCATGAGCGCTGCGCAGGCCGGCGATCGCGCCGCCTATTCCCGGCTGCTGCGCGAAGTGACGCCATTCGTGCGCGCACTGCTGCGCCGCTATTGTTCCAACCCGCACGATATCGAAGAGATGGTGCAGGACACGCTGCTGACCATGCACCGTGTGCGTCAGACCTACGACCCGAAGCGTCCATTCAGCCCCTGGCTGGGCGCCATTGCCGCGCGCCGCGGCATCGACGGGCTGCGCCGCCGCGCCCGCCGCGCCCGGCACGAGGTCAGCGCCGAGACCGAAAGCTATGAAACCTTTGCCGACCCCGCGGCGAATATCGATATAGAAGCGGTACGTGCCGCGGCAGAGGTCGAGGAATTGCTGCAGCGGCTGCCGCCCAGACAGCGTGCGGCGCTGGAGGCGGTGAAACTCAGGGAAATGAGCCTGGCGGAGGCGTCGGCGGTCTCGGGCCAGTCCGTGGGTGCCCTCAAGGTCAACACCCACCGCGCGCTCAAGGCTCTGCGGGCGCTGTTCCGAGACACGACAGAACAGTGATGACGCAATGCCGATGAAGACCGATCAAATAATCGACCAGCTGACTTCAGATCTGGAACCGGTGCGGGTGCTGCGCTCGCCTGCGCTGCGGGCGCTGTGCTGGCTGGCGCTGGTGGGCGCCGTGACCACGGCGGTTGTTCTGGGCTATGCCAACAGCGCCGCGCTGCAGCGGCTGACTGCGCCGCGGGTCGCAGTCGAGTGCGTGGCGACCGCTCTGACCGCGATCGCTGCGATTGTGGCGGCCTTCGAGCTGTCGGTTCCCGACGGCTCGCCGCGGTGGGTGTGGCTGCCGGTGCCGCCGTTGCTGGTGTGGCTCGCGGCCAGCGGTCTGGGATGCCTGCGCAATGGGGTGAGCCTCAGAGGCGGCCATGGCGCCAT
>Ga0302324_100004035_pt1 | contig 32778 bp, 31 predicted proteins | sample Palsa_T0_1_FD_201949 | JGI IMG/M metagenome (GOLD analysis project Ga0302324, IMG submission 201949) | Peat permafrost microbial communities from Stordalen Mire near Abisko, Sweden - Palsa_T0_1 | ecosystem: Environmental > Terrestrial > Soil > Palsa > Peat permafrost | place: Sweden: Abisko... | reverse complement strand
CGGCCAATTCCTTGGAAAAACGCTGGGCCATGCACCCGGCGACGATCAGTTTCTGGCCCGGCTTGACTCGAAGACCGCGCCGCTGGTGCGCCTCGAGGATCGCTTCCACGGATTCCTCCTTGGCCGAGTCGATGAACGCGCAGGTATTGACGATGAGCACGTCGGCCTCTCCCGCTTCGGAGGTGATCTCCATCCCCCGCCCCAGGACGCTCCCGAGCATGATCTCCGCATCGACGAGATTCTTCGCGCAGCCAAGACTGACCATTCCAACTTTTGCGGGCATTGCTCTTTTCTATTCGATTGCCACCGAGGTGTCGTAATTGACCGGGACGCCATTTTTCTTGATCTCCACGGCGCCCTTTTCTCCCACGCTTATCCAGAATTTACCACCGTGAAGAACAAGGCCCTTCGCGTCGGGATAAAGCCAATCCTCGAACACAGGCGGCGAATCCGCGCTCCCGCTGCGCACCGTCACCCAGGTCTTCTTCAACGGCTGCAAGACGACTTCGTTCGTCCTAAGCGGCGGCACAAGGGTCGGGTTATCCCCCGGGCTCGTGTCAGGAAGCGGGTTATTCGCCAAAGCGCGTCGAACTTCGATGACCGGGCTGGCCGCGGCCCCCGGCGGCGAAGCCTCCGCCCGCGGCAAAGCCGGAGTCGCCAGCGCCACGGGAGCGGGCGTCGCCTGCGGAAGGAACGGCTTTATGAGTGGGAGGGGTGGCGTCGCAAAGACGAGGGCGGGCGTTGCCCGGGGCACGAGAGGAGTTCGCTGCGCAACCGCCGCCGGGCTGGGGGCGGGAGCCGCGAAAATATTAGCCGCTTTCGTTCCGGACTGCTCGATAAAGCCGAGACGCTGGGCGCTCACGATCAGGTACATAATAAAGGCGGCGCCTGCCAGCAGTATTCCCGCCACCGCCGCCAGGATGAGCATCGGCTTGACCGCCGGCCCCTCGCGACGCCGCACTGCCGGACGCACCTCCGGCGCGTTCGCCAGGTACTGGTAATCATTGCGTCCCACGGGGCTCGAAATTCCGAAAGATTCGGTGAAATCCGACACATCCACGCCGAGGTATTTCGCGTAGATGATGAGAAAGCCCTTGGCGTATGCGAGGTTCGGAAAATTCGCATACGTGTCGTTTTCAAGGTCAACGATGCGGTCGGCGCGCACTTTTGTGGCACGCGCCGCTTCATCGACTGAAAGCTGCTTTTTCAGTCGCGCCTGCTGGAGTCTTTTCCCGACTGCTTTCACCTCGGAATATTCCGTGCCATCCGCCGTTTGGGGTTCATTATTTTCACGGAAGCGCCTCATCCAGATCCTTCAATATCTCGCGCGGCTTGGCGCCTTCGCCAGCCGCCACGTATCCCCGCTGCTCGAGGATGTCAACCACGCGCGCCGCCCGGGTATAACCAAGCCGCAGCCTCCTTTGAAAGAGCGATGTCGAAGCCTTCTTCTCCTGGCGCATGATCTCGATGCATTTTTCCACCAGCTCTTCGTCTTCCTCGCTCACTTCCTCGGGCGTTTCTCCCTTCGTCTGCAATTTATCATGGATTTCCCGTTCATAAACCGGCGGGCTCTGCTCGGCGGCAAAACCGACGAGCCGCCTGATCTCTTCGTCGGTTACCAGCACGCCCTGTGCCCGGATCACGCGCGAGGTGCCCGGCGGCACGTAAAGCATATCCCCCTGCCCGAGCAGGCGTTCCGCGCCGTTTTCGTCCAGGATGACACGGCTGTCGATCTTCGTGGCCACCTGGAAAGCGATCCGGCTGGGAATATTCGCCTTGATGACACCCGTGACGATGTCCGCCCGGGGCGTTTGCGTCGCAACGACCATGTGGATGCCGGCCGCGCGCGCCATCTGGGTTATCCGCGCGATGGCGCTCTCGACATCGGCCGGCGCGGTCTGCATCAAGTCCGCCAATTCGTCGATGATGACCACGATATAATACATCTGGTCGGGAATGATGAGATCGTCATCGCGCGGCACCCGGATCTCCTCCTCGAACAATTCGCCCTTTTCCGCGCGCTCTTCGTCGAGTTCCCTTTGCGACTTCGGCTTGGGCCGCGCGTTGAACCCGGTGATGTTGCGCACACCGCATTTCGCGAAGATCTTGTAGCGGTCCTCCATCTGGTCGATGACGTACCTTAGCGTCAACAGCACCTTCTTCGGATCGGTGACCACGGGCGTGATGAGGTGGGGAAGTCCGTTGTAGATTTGCATCTCGACCACCTTGGGATCGATCATGATCAGGCGCAGTTGATTCGGCGTAAACCGGTAAAGCAGGCTTGCGATCAGCGCGTTGATGCAGACGCTCTTCCCGCTTCCGGTCGTCCCCGCCACCAGGCAGTGCGGCATCTGCGCGAGATCGGCGAGGATCGTCTTCCCATACACGTCTTTGCCCAGCGCCAGCGGAATTTTGGCCTGGCTTTGCAGCCATTCCTCGGACTCGAGCAATTCCCGCAGCGTCACCTTCTGTTTCCTCGAATTCGCAATCTCGATCCCCACCGTGTCCTTCCCCGGGATGGGCGCGAGAATGTTGATGCGTTCCGCGCGCGTGGAACGGGCTATATCCCGTTCGAGGCTCACGATCTTGTCCACCCGCACCCCTTTGGCGGGATAAACCTCGTAACGGGTGATGGTCGGCCCTTTGGTGATATCCCCCGGCGCAACGCTTATTCCGAATTGGGCGAGCGTTTCGATGACTATCGCCTGGATTCGACGCAACTCCTCCGGATCGGCCGCGTTGCGCCCGTCGAGGTCCGCCGGCTCGAGCAAGGCGAGACTGGGCAGCGTGTAATTGTCCATCGGCGCCGGCTCCCGCGGCACCAGCTTGCTCTCCTTTGCCGTCTTCGGCTGCGGGACGGAGGTGTCGATGACCTTCGGCTCGGGACGCGGCGGGCCCTCCGCCTCGCTGGGAAACTCCTCTTCCCCGGGCAACGGGACACCCTTTTTGCTGAGCACCTTCTCGAGCTTCTTCGTTTCGCGAGCCAGCCGCTTTTCTTCGAGGACGAGCCGCTCCCGCTGGTCCGCGCCCGCCATCCGGTTGCGGCGATGGCGTTCCAGCCAGCGCGAAGGCATCGCCAGGATGCCGCGCAGGGTCGCAATCGGCTGGATGCCCGTCATCAGAATGACAGTCATTATATAAACACAGACCAAAAGGATTCCCGCCCCTCCCCTGCCGAGCGAATCGCGCAACAAGCGTTTCCCGGCCCAATAGCCGATCCAGCCCCCGGCTCCGCCGCCGTGGCTGCTGCGGATGTTCATCGCCGCCGGCCAATTGTGGAGAAACCACGGCTGGAGATCGAGCAGGCACGCTCCGGAAAGGATGAACGCGAACACCCACAGCGAGCGCGCCGTGAGCCGGTAGGAGGAGGAAAGGAGCTTGACGCCGCCCAGCCCCAGCATCACCGCCGCCACGAGGTAGGAGGCCGCGCCAAGCAGGAAGTAAATGGAACCGGCGGCGATCGCCCCTATCGGCCCGATAAAATTCTGGGGGGGGTGGTTCGACCTCGACGTAGAACTCAGCGGGAACCAGCCCGGAAGATCCTTGGGAGTATAGGAGATCAACGCCAGGAAGAGCAGCGTTCCCAGCCCGAGCAAGACCAGGCCGACGACTTCATTGAGGGTGCGATTTTCCGGGGCTCGAGCCATTTAAGGGCCCTATAGTATGCCGCACGGCGGCCTTGCCGCAACCTTTCGCGTTGCCATGCGCTTTTCTTTTCGATTAAGGGAAGGCGAAGCTTTGAATAAACAAAATGATCTGATGGACGTTCCCACTTCCCCCTATCCCCGGAGCGAACTGATCAAGGGCATTCGCTGGTTAACCGAACCGATCCTCTATCCCAACAGCCACGGCGATGCCTGGTCCTGTACCTGGGCTGATGACGATCATCTTTACAGCACCGCGGACGACTGCACCGGCATCGACAACAGCAATAGCAGCAATCTCGCGCTGTTTCGGGTCGAAGGGATGCCGCCGTCGCACAAGGTGTGTCTGGTTAATCCGATGGATGCTTATGGCGGGTGGGGCTACCACGACCGGAACGACTCGTGGAAGGCCAACGGCCTGATCTGTGTTGACGGCGTGCTTTACATGTCGGTCAGCCAGCATTCGGGTGCGTTCGAGTACGGCGACCTGATTCAGCGCACCTACGACGCCTCGATCATCAAGAGCACCGATCACGGCAAAACCTGGTCGTGCAAACACCGCGACCCGATGTTTCCCAGCCCGCGTTTTTCCACGCCGTTTTTCGTGCAATTCGGGAAGAACTGCGAGGGCGCGATGGACGATTACATCTACGCGGCAGGCGGCGCCTCGTGGAACAACGGCAACTACCTCACGCTTGGCCGCGTGCCACGGAAACTCATCGGCAATCTCCAGGCCGGCGAGTGGGAGATGTTCGACGGCCTCGATGCGCGGGGCAATCCCAAGTGGTGGCTCTATCAACCCTTCCGAGCGGCTCGAAACGAATGCCCGATCTTCAAGTTCCGTGGCTTCACCAGCATGACCGGCATGCATTATGTTCCGGCCATCAATCGGTTCCTCCTGCCCGAATGGGCCTATGTAGATCTCGATTGCGACGATCCCTGGCGGCAGACTTTTTTTCACCTGTACGAGGCGCCCAAACCGTGGGGACCGTGGTCGCTGGCGCACGTCGAGGAGGATTTCGGCAACGCCTGGTACAATCCGTCGTTGCCGGCAAAGTGGTTCGAGGATGGCGGGCGACAGATGTGGATGGTTTGCGGCGGCGATTTTGCGGGACGCCGCACCAAAGTGGACTATGCGTTTTTTGCGCGGAAATTTGAGCTTGTTCTCTGACGCGGCCATCTCTTTTCGCGGATGCCATGGGATGCGTCCCGCGAAGCAGTTCCCGAAACTGCCCTCGCGGAATGTTCTGGAGATCGTTTGGCGGTGCAGCCGATTCCGGGCTACTTGTTGAAACTGAAAGTGAAGTAAACGGCGCCAACGATGAGCGCGAAGGAAACGACATTGTTCCAGCGCGGCCACTGATTAAACAAGATCGCCGCGATAACCGTGAACACGACGAGCGTGATGCATTCCTGCATGACCTTGAGCTGTGTCACGCTGAACCGCGCCGAACCGATGCGATTTGCCGGCACCTGGAAGAGGTATTCGAAAAAGGCGATCCCCCAGCTCGCCACGATGACGAGCCAGAGCGGCTTGTCCTTGAACTTGAGGTGCCCGTACCACGCGAGAGTCATGAACACATTGGAGATGAAAAGCAGGATGACGGTTTTCATTTTGAACTCCCGGCTGGAGCAACGAAGGCTCACTGCATCGTTCCCTTGAACTTTGGGGCGTCCTCTTCCACTCCAAAATTCTTGCTGTAAAGCCGGGATATTTCTTCGAGATCGCCTTCGGTAAGCGGCAGGCATTCGGGCGCGGCGGCGAACTCGCGCAATTGGCTCTCCTCATAAATGTTCGGCAGCGTCGAGGCGACACGGGGATCGGCGAGGAGCCATTGCAGGGCGGCCTGTCCCAATGTCCTGTCCGCCCTTTCAAGGAACCGAAGTTTCTCGACTTTCCTGATGCCGTTCAACAGCCAGCTCCGGGGGCGATGGCTGCGGTGGTCCGTGGGCGGAAAAGTGGTGTCCGCATTGTAATGGCCCTCGAGCATCCCGGAAGAATGGGTGACGCGAATGAGGAAGAGAGTCTCCCTGCCTGCCTCGACGGCCGCCTGCTGGATCGCCCTGCCGGGATGCTGCTCGAGCAGATTGTAAATATGCTGGACGCTGGCCAGTTCCCGCTCGCGGATGCAGTCCGCGCCCTCGCGCAGCCAGCCGATGGCCGGGCCGAGCGCTATGCCGAGGTTGCGGATTTTGCCTTCGGCCTTCAGGCGCTCCATGGTTGACCAGACTTTGTCGTCATGGACCTGTTCCATGCGGATGTTGTGCAACTGCATGAGATCGATCCGGTCCGTGCGCAGCCGCTTGAGGGCGGCATCGGTGGCGCGGACGAGCGCTTCGGCGGAAAAATCCTGCGGGATTTCACGCTGGCCGCGCCGCTCGTTGCCGTGGTGGAGGAAGTCGTAACCAATCTTGGTGGCGATGACGATCTCGTCCCGATGGGTGGGGAACGCCTTGGCGATCAACTCCTCGCTCAAGCCGTTTCCATACGTATCGGCGGCATCGAAGAGCGTGACGCCGAGGTCGAACGCCTTGCGCATGAGACCGAGCGCCTCGCCCTCGGTGAAGTTTCCCCACCAGCCGGTCGAGACGGTCCAAAGGCCGAAGCCGACCTCGCTCACGGAAAGGCCGGTGTTGGGAAAAGCGCGATATTTCATAGTTGGAATTCCGAAGGATTCCTTAACTCTGAATCTTCGCGGAGAAGTCTCAAGGAAGAAAGCAGCCGCGCCGATTTCTTTGCTTGCCAGCGGGGGAGCATCGGCTACTTTCGGCTTTTCCCCCCTGGAAATCCATAAAACCAGGAGAACGAAATGCAGCCATTATTCACATACAACGTCATTCCGAAATTGCCGGACGAACTCGAGCCGTTGCGGGAAATAGTTTTCAATCTTTGGTGGACCTGGGAGCCTGCGTCCCGGAAGCTTTTCCGGCACCTCGATCCCGTTTTGTGGGAGCGGACGAATCACAACCCGCTGCGGATGCTGCAATTGTCCAAACAAGCGCGGTTGCTGGAGGTGGCTCGCAATGATGAGTTCAAACGCGAGCTAAAGGTGGTCCATAAGGAGTTCAAGGATTACCTCGCGCGCCGCGACACGTATGGAAAGAGCCGCGCGGGAGGGCCGCTCAAGAACCCCATCGCCTATTTTTCCGCCGAGGTCGGTTTTCATGAATCGGTGCCAAATTACTCGGGCGGGTTGGGGATTCTGTCGGGAGACCATTGCAAATCGGCGAGCGATCTCGATCTGAATTTCTGCGCGGTGTCGTTGTTATACCGGCACGGTTATTTTAAACAACAGATCAACAAGGACGGTTGGCAGGAGAGCGTCAGCCTGGACCAGAATTTTCATCACCTGCCCATCAAGGAGGTTCGCAAGGACGATAAACCGCTTCTGATCTCGGTGGAACTGCTCAGCCGCGAGGTGTTCGCCAAAGTGTGGGAGCTGGCGATCGGACGGATCAAGCTCTACCTGCTCGACACGGATATCGCCGAAAATAATGCCGAGGATCGGCTGATCACGGCGCAACTTTACGGCGGCGACCTGGAAATGCGCATCCGGCAGGAGATCGTGTTGGGAACGGGCGGGGTGCGGGCGCTGCACGCGATGGGGATAACGCCGCAGGTTTACCACATGAACGAAGGCCATTCGGCGTTCCTCTCGCTGGAACTGATCCGGCGCAACGTCCAGGAGATGAAACTGGACTTCTACAGCGCGCTGCAAGTCGTCGCCGCGGGCAATGTCTTCACGACCCATACGCCCGTTCCCGCGGGCAACGACGCTTTCTCGCGCGACCTCATCAACCGCTATTTCGGCCGTTACCCGCAACAGGTTGGAATCACGTTCGACGAATTCTTTCGGCTCGGGCAGGCGAGTGTGAACCCGCTGGACGCCTTCATCATGACGATCCTCGCGCTGCGCACCAGCCGCCACGCCAACGGGGTGAGCGCACTCCATGGCGCGGTGAGCCGTGAGCTATGGAAAGACGTGTGGGCCGGCATCCCCAAGGAAGAGGTGCCGGTGACAAGCATCACCAACGGCATTCACACCAAGACCTGGACGGCCCCCGAGTTCGCCGCCCTGTTCGAGAAATACGTCGGGAAGGACTGGGAGGAGCACCTCACGGAGCCGGAGTTCTGGCGCGGGGTCATCGACATCCCCGACAGCGTGCTTTGGGAGACCCACCAGGCCCTCAAGTTGCGCCTCATCGAATTCGTCCGGACGCGCATCCGCGCCCAGCGCGAGCGGCTCGGGGAATCGCCCGAAAATATTCGGAAGGTGAACCATCTCCTGAATCCGGAAATTCTCACCATCGGTTTCGCGCGGCGTTTCGCGACCTACAAGCGGGGGACGTTGCTCTTCTCGGAGCCGGGCCGCCTCCACAAGATGCTGACGAACGTCCAGCATCCGGTGCAATTCGTCTTCGCGGGGAAGGCGCATCCCAAAGACGACGGCGGCAAGAAGTTCATCCAGGAAGTCTACAAGCACACCCGGCAGCCGGAGTTTGAGAACCGCATCGTCTTTGTCGAGGATTACGATACGAACATCGCCCGGCGTCTGACCCAGGGGGTCGATCTCTGGTTGAACACACCACTCCGGCCACACGAAGCGAGCGGCACGAGCGGCATGAAGCTCCCGCCCAATGGCGGCCTGAACTTGAGCGTGCTGGATGGCTGGTGGTGCGAAAGCTACAACGGGAAGAACGGCTGGGCCATCGGCGCGGAAATCACCGGCGGCTCCCTCGAGTTCCAGAATGAGGTCGACGTGGCCAGCCTTTTCCACATCCTCGAAACGCAAGTGATCCCGCTTTACTATGCGAAGCCGGACGGACGGCTGCCCGTGGCATGGCTGCAACTGATGCGGGAATCGATCCGCAGCGTGACGCCGGTGTTCAACACCCACCGGATGGTAAAGGAGTATGTGGAACGCCTCTACGAGCCGGCGGCGGCGGCGCAAGCCACGCTCTCCGCCAACGGTTGCGCGAAGGGCAAGGAAATCAGCCAATGGAAGGCGAAAATGCGCAAGGACTGGTCCCAGGTGCGGATCACCGACACGCAAATCGAGAACGCGGACAAGGTAAACGTCCTCGTCGGCGAAACGTTGAAACTCTCCGCCAAGGTCCACCTCGGAGTCTTGACGCCGGACTTCGTCCGGGTCCAGGCCTACTTCGGCGCAAACGAGAACAACAAGATCTCAGGACCGGCGGTCGTCGACCTGACCGAGACCAAAAGCTTCGGTTCCACGGGCGATTATCTTTACGAAGGATCGATCCCCGCGCCGGACAGCGGCGCCTATGGGTTCACCGTGCGCGTGATACCGACCCACCCGAACCTGACCCAGGAGCACGAGCTTCGCCTCATCACCTGGGCGCGGTAAACCGCCGCTGCTGTAGAGGCGGCTGTCCCAGCCGTCCTCATTATCGATCCCGGTACCGAAAGGCCGTACAACCCTCAACAAAAAGTCAGGCGGCTGGCATTGTGAGGCGTTGCGCCAGATGGCAAGATGGGCTAACCTATGGCTGATGAAACTCCGGCTCGACCTTCTGGAACACCTGACGATGGAGGACATCGCCGAAGTGGCGCTGGCGAACAATCCCCGCTACAAGCCCGAGCCGCTTTTTTCAAAAACTGGAACTGGCAGTCTGTCACCGACCTCAACCGAAGACTCTGCGCGCGAGGTGGCGCACAATACGGAGTTAATTCGGAAAGTGGAAGCGCGGCAGGCGCAAGCTGGGAAGCCGGGCGCGGAGTCGAGCGGACCTTAGCGGAAGCGCTCGAAGAGTTGCGCGCGTATCACCGGCGGGCGCCGTTTCTGTTCTTCAAAGGCAACACCTTTGCGGATATTGCGCGCGCGCTGGCCGCGCTGCTCTTTCGAGAACTGCCCGCCGTGAGCCTCAAGGAGTTGACCTCCGCGGTCGCGCATTATGTCGCCGGTGTGCTTGATCGGGAGGCGATGGTCGAAATCGTCGAGGGACTTTCGCAAAGCGCCTCGTTCCAAGCGGGCGATCGGGTAAAGACCAGGCGTGGTTCGCTGCGCGGGGTGGTCACGCGGGTGCTGGAGGATAAGGCGCGTCGCGGTGCGGGCGGATGGTGGCGGGAGCGAGCTTTTCTGTCTGCCGGAAAGCTTGCTGCCGGATGATTGAGGTCTGGCGATCTCCTTCCACCCCGTCACCAAACGGCTCGCCGGGAAATTCCGCAAGCCTTCTCGCACGCCGGCCTCATCAACACAGCGCGCAACCTTTCAACAGAGCGGTAGGGACGCCCCGCCGAACACCGTCCCTTGGGTCCGCCGTTATCCACAACCAGCACTTGACGGCATGACGTGGCGCGTTATAGACTGAAACATTGATTCAATCGTTCCGCTGTAAGGAAACCGAAAAAATTTGGCAGGGCACGCCTTCTCGAAAATTGCCACCGGATAGTCAGAGAACGGCCCTGCGCAAATTGATCGCTCTGAACCAGGCGGAAAAATTGAATGATTTGCGAATGCCGCCATCCAATCGGCTGGAAGCCCTGAAAGGGAATCGAGCCGGTCGGCATAGCATTCGCATCAACGACCAATGGCGCATTTGCTTCACTTGGAAAGAGGGCGATGCGTTTGACGTCGAAATGATCGATTACCACTAAAATAATATGAGTCACATTGATCTAAAAAACATCACCCCGGGAGAAATTCTGTGGGAAGATTACATGAAACCGATGGGCTTGTCGCAAAATGCGCTTGCCCGCGCTTTGGACGTACCTGCGCGTCGCATCAACGAAATTATTCACGGCAAGCGCGCAATCACTTTGGATACCTCTTTGCGCTTTGCCCGGTATTTTGGGCAGTCGCCGCGTTTTTGGCTCCACATTCAGAGCGAATGCGATCTGCGGAACGCTCAAAAACTTCAACAGCAAATTATTCAGCGAGTACAACCTTGCGTAGTGCACGGTGAACATGAAATGGCTGGCTGAAAAGCTGGCGTTGAAAAGCGCCGCCAACGCGAGCCAGCAAATGCGTCGCTCGCCAACCACGAAAGAAAAGCTCCCCAAAAGCCTGCGGGACTGGATCATCCTGTCATAAAATGCTGCCTGACCCCTATTTTTTCCCTATGACCCCTATTTTTTCCCTATTTTTTCCTCGGCCTCGCAGCAATCCTTTTCGCAGGAGATGGCAGCCCGGCAGGCCGAGGCGAGGAAACTCCAGCAGAACATCACCGCCGAGCAGGATCCCGCCAAGCGCCAGAAATTGCAGGAGCAGTTCCAGCAGGTGACGGGTGAGATCCGTGCCGACCAAATGAAGGCGCAGACCGACTTTCGTCAGAGAGGCATGATGAAGTGCTATGGAGCCAACCGAGCCAATGGAACCTTATCTCGTGCATGTTTGCCACACTTTGCAGACTTAATTTCCTGAATGCTTATGGAATTTATAAGCCACCGGGCATTCGACCCCCTCAGACCGTTCCCGCCCCTCACGCCGCCTCTCCATCAATAAGACTCGGTGTCTTCGGAAAAACCGGAACCTTCGCGGATCGATTCGAGGCGCTTGCGCATCCCTGCCAGCGCGCCTCCCTCACGCCGATCGGCGCAGGCGATGCGCCCCCCGGAAGGTCGCGGAACGAATGAATAGAGATGCGTATGAACGGACCTATCGTTTTTGAACCCCTTTTTATGGAACGCGTCTGGGGAGGACGCCAGATCGAGACCCTGTTTCACAAGGCTCTTCCCCAAGGGGCGCGCATCGGGGAGTCCTGGGAAGTCGTTGACAGGGAGGAGGCCCAGAGCGTCGTGCATTCCGGGCCGCTGAAGGGGATGACTCTTCACGAACTCTGGACCGGCTGCGGGGAACCGGTCTTTGGAAAGAATTTCTCCCAGGCGCCGCGGTTCCCGCTGCTGCTGAAGCTGCTCGACGCCCAGGAGCGGCTCTCGGTGCAGGTGCATCCTCCGGCAGCGGTTGCCGCGGAACTCCACGGCGAGCCGAAGACGGAGGTGTGGTACGTGGCCGACACGCACCTGGACCGCGACATCTTTGCCGGTTTGAAACGGGGAGTCGGGCGGGCGGAATTCGAGCGCGCTTTGGACACGGGCGATGTCGCGGACAAGTTGCACAGGATCGAAGTGAAACCGGGGGACGCGATCTTCATCCCCAGCGGCCGGGTGCATGCGATCGGCGCGGGAAACCTGATTGTCGAGATCCAGCAGAATAGCGACACGACCTACCGGGTCTTCGACTGGAACCGGGTGGGGCTGGATGGGAAGGCCCGGCAGCTTCACATCCAGGAATCGCTGAAGTCCATCGACTTCAATGATGTCGAGCCTTCGCTCCAAACGCCCACGGGCGAGCTGATCGTGAAATGCGACTTTTTCCGGATCGACAAATGGGAACTGGAACGGCGGCGCGAAGCATGCCCGCCGGGCAAGTTCGCAATTTTCACCTGCCTGGAGGGCGAGGTCGAATGCTCCGGCCTCCGATTCCATCCCGGGGATTTCTTCCTTGTGTCCGCTTCGCAGGATGACCGGGCCGTGGTTCCCATGGGAGCGTCGGCGAGCGTCTTGCGGACGACGCTCCCGGCAGGCCTATAAAAGTGGAGACAGCCCCCATGGCGACCACCCTGGCGAGTCACGATGTTGCTTCAGCAATCCATTTGGCAAGGTTTAAGGAAAGGACGACAGTGCGCTCCTGCCATGCCGGACAAGACATCCAGAAGGAGAACGACGCTTTTGACGCTCCTTTTTGCCCCGATCCTTCTCCTGCCGTGCTTGTTCCTGGCCTGGCTGGCTTACAGCTCCTGGCACGTGCAGGACAGATACCGCGAAGGCGAGCGATTCACCGCCGAAATGCGGAGGGTGGAGACCGACTTCAGGAAATATTTCCATGGGAGGAGCGACTACAGGGCTTATACGCTGGATGAACTCAAGGCTGCCGGGATTTTGAGTCCGGCGGCGTCCGATTTCATCGCGGCGCATGCCGGCAAATACTTGCCGTTCTCCCCGGCGACGCCCGAGGATACTGTGGTCCTCACGATCAGGGAGAATTATTTTTCCTCGTGGGACTTGACCAAGGATGAGTTGACGAGGGCGCCGAAAGCCGAAGAGGGCGCGAGCGATAAGGGCCTAAATCACCGGGAGCAGTAAAAACTGGGCCGATGGAAGATGCCGGCTTTGTAGTTGGCATACGTGGCCAGGGCGAGCAGCGGCCAGTTATTCCGGTACATGTCGTACTTCAAGTAGAAGACTTTCGGGAAACCGGTGCCGGTCGTCTGCGGTTCGGACCAGGAGCCGTCCCGGTTCTGGGTCCGCAGCAGGTAGCTTACTCCCTTGCGAATGCTCGGGCGGTCGATGTCGTCGCAGGCGCACAAGCCCATGACGGCCCAACTGGTCTGTGAAGGGGTGCTCTCTCCTTTGCCCTTGAGGGAAGGGTCGTCGTACGTGGCACACGTTTCGCCCCAGCCGCCATCCTCGTTTTGGCAGCTCTCGAGCCAATCGCGCGCGCGCAGGATCCAATCCTCATTCATGTTGAGGCCGATGGCCCGGATGCCGCGAAGGACCTGCCATGTGCCGTAGATGTAGTTGACGCCCCAGCGTCCATACCAGGAGCCGTCGTCCTCCTGCGTCCGCTGGAGATACTCGATGGCGCGTTGGACGCGGCGGTCGTCGCGGTCAAAGCCGATGTAGCCGAGCAGCTCGAGCGTTCTGCCGGTGAGGTCGCTACAGGTGGGATCGAGAATGGCGTTGTGATCCGCGAATGGCACGTCCTCGAGCCAATGCTTGGTCACTTCCTTGTCGAAAGCGCCCCAACCTCCGTTGCGGCACTGGAAGCTCAGCAGCCAGGAGAGGGCGCGCTCGAACATGGACTCGAGCCCCGGGGCGTCCGCGGGCTTGACGAGGCGAAGGGCGATGAGGACCATGCCGGTGTCGTCGGTATCGGGATAATAGATGTTATTGAACTCAAAAGCCCAGCCGCTGGCTTCGGGGTGGGGATTCTTGAGTTTCCAGTCGCCCTTGAAGCGCACTTCCTTGCCGGCCAGCCAGTTCGCCGCGCGGCTTATCTCGGGATGGTCCGCTTCGACGCCGGATTCCACGAGGGCGACAATATTGATGGCGGTGTCCCAAACCGGCGAAAGACAGGGCTGAATGCGGAAGTCCTCGGGGTGGTCGATGAACAAACCTTCGAAATCAGTGACCGCCTTGCTCAGAACGGGATTATCGTCGGCGTAACCGAGAGATTTGAGGGCGATGATCGAATTGAGCATGGCCGGAAAGACGGCGGCGAGGCCATCGGAGCCTTCGCCCATGCGCTCGATCATCCAGTCTTCGGCTCGTTGAATCGCGATCTGGCGGAGCGGTTTCCAGGGATAGCCCTCGTGGAGCTTCAAAAGCGAATCGCAGCGGAGGAAAAAATTGCGCCAGGTAAAAAACCGATGGTCGCGCCGCAAGGTGAAATCGTTGTGTTCGGTGCCGGCCGGGTAGAGTTCGTGCAATTGCCTGTCGGCGGGCAGGTGGCGCGTCGGCTTGAAATGGTTGATGATGGCCAGCGGCATGAGCATCGCCCGGCTCCAGGAGGACATTTCGTAAACATTGAAGAAAAGCCAGGTCGGCAGAAGAACGAACTCGACGGGAATGGTGGGAAGATATTTCCAGGGAAATTGCCCGAGCAACGCGAGGTAGAGCTTCGCGTAAGTGTTCATGTGCGGGATGCCGCCCAGGCGCAGGATGGTGGCGCGGGCCTCGCGCATCCAGGGGAAATTCGGTGAATCGCCGGCAAGCTTCAGGGCGAAATAGGCTTTGACGGATGCGTTGATCTCGCTCGGGCCGCCGTAATAGATGTTCCACCCGCCGTCCTCCTGCTGCCTGCCGCGGATATGCTGGACGCATTTCTCCTGGAGCACTTCATCCACCCTCTCCGCCCAGTGCATGTACAGGAGGTAATCGGCGCAAAGGGTGCTATCGACCATCAACTCGCCGACCCAATAACCCTCGGGGTGCTGGAGGCGCAGGAGATTGCGCTGGGCGAGGCCGATCGCCTCCCGCACGTCGAAAGCTGAACCGCCGGCATCCGCCTCCTCATCAGTGAACTTCTCTGGGTGCAGTCGCATTCCGTACGGTTTATTCGAACGGCGAGATATTAGCAATGGGTCTTTGTCTGTCAACAAGCTGTTGAAAAAGGGAACTCAGCGCCGCGCGGCGGAGAAACAAATTTAGGGGTGACTTTTTCACTCTTTTTCAGCATTGTGGCTTTCTCCCACACTAAAACCCACCCCCTATAAAAATGCGCAATCGATTCATTCTCAAGGCAAAAGCCGGCTCCAGCGGAGTCGGAGCAGGCGTTTGGAACCTCGGTCCCGGCAACGATCCTTTCGGCGGCCCGACTCGTGAAAGCATCCCCGTGTTGGACCGGCTCCCCCTCCTGGCCGAAGCGGGGATGTCTTTTTACGAGGCTCACGACCACGAAATCCCCGCCGCGGACGCCGGGAGGGCTGCAAAGCTGGCCGAACAACTCGGCCTTTCCTGCGCGATGTACACGCCGTCGTTTTTCGCGGATCCGATCTTCAAGGACGGCGCCATGACTTCCAATGATCCCGCGATTCGCGGAAAAAGCCTCGAGAACGCCCGGATCGCCGTCGATACGACCACCGCGCTGGGAGCGCGGACGATGGTATTCTGGAATGGCCGCGAGGGGTTTGATTTCGTCCTGGCAAAAAACGGGCGCGATTCCTTTAAACGGCTCGTGGAGGGCTTCAACGCGGTCGGGCAATACGCGCGCGAGAAATACGGGGATAAAGTCCGGCTGGCCATCGAGCCCAAGCCGAATGAGCCGCGCGCGAATATGTACCTGGCCAACGTCGGCGAAGTGCTTTACCTGATCAGCCGCCTCGATCCCGACGTGCGGCCTCTCTTCGGAGTCAACCCCGAAACGGCGCATAGCCGGATCGCGGGTCTGGATTACATCTGGGACGTCGAGCTTTGCCTGGAAGCCGGCAAGCTTTTTCACATCCATCTCAACGGGCAGGACGGGCAGCGCTTTGACCAGGACCTGCCATTTGGCTATACGGAGCCGCTCAAGGACCTGGCGCTGCTGGTCGTTCTTCAGGATGCCGGGTACGCGAATATCATCTGCTTCGACGTGAAGGCCCCCCGGACGGACTCGATCGAAAACATTCAAGATATCCTGACGGTGAGCGGCCAGAATCTTGTCTGGCTCTGGGAGCGCGCGCTGGCGGTGGATCGCTCAAAGATCGAGCAATTCCGCGGCGAAAATAGGCCCACCGCGCTCACCGGATACCTCGCAAGCTGCCTTTACGGCACGAAGTAGCGGAAAGGGCCTACACCTCCGGCTTGGTCTTGCGCAAGCCGATGACTTTGTCGCCCGCCTTGAATTGGCCGCGCTTTTTGAGGAGTTCCACGCGCTCGAAGCGCTTGAGGACGTTTCGCTTGGCGGCAATCTGGCTGGCGCCTTTCAGGCTTCGATGCTGTGACATACTTTTAAGAGAGGGTCGAACTATAGGCGCGCGCCGGGAAGACGCAACCCCGTTTTAAAGACGCGTCGCGGTTCCTCCCGCCATCGGGAATTTCCCGCGCCACCCTCCGGGCGAACATCTCAGCCACGGCGCTCTATTTGGCGTAATACCGGTCTGGCTCCGCATCCGTAACGAGACGCAACCTTCCCATGGAGCGCTCGACCCTGAAAACGCAGAAGCCCTCGCCGCTGGTTTTTTCATTTCGCACGGGTATGTAATCGCGCAATGTCACTGTTTTTGCGCCGTCGACGTCTCCCAATTCCCAAGGTCCTGCTCTGGTCGTCAGGGCGGTTGCGTAATCCGTGTAACCATGGATATAGGTGCCGTCGGCATTCAGTTCGAGAGTGTCCAGGCCTTCGCCGCCGCTTAGGGTATATTTCCCGGCGAGCGTTGAGATGTCGATTTTCGCCGAGCAGGCGGACAGGGCGAGCACCAGCAGTGTGAAAGCCAACGTTATGCCGGTGCGTTTCATAGCGGGGCGATGGCTTGCGGCGAAGGGCGGCAACGAAGAAGCGGTGGTTCGCTCGACGTGAAAGGCTAGATCATCCCGAGCTTCATCTTGCCCGCTTCGCTGATCATGTTCGGGTTCCAGGGCGGGTCCCATACCAATTCGACGTCGGCGTCGTTGACTCCGGGGACGCTCAGGATTTTGCTCCGGGCCTCGGCGGCGAGGGTGGGGCCCATTCCGCAGCCCGGCGCGGTCAGGGTCATCTTTATATCGACCCTTACGCCACCGGAAGAAGCGCCAGGCGTGACGCTGCAATCGTAGATCAAGCCGAGATCGACGATGTTCACCGGTATCTCCGGGTCGTAGCACGTCTTTAGCTGATCCCAGACCGCCTTCTCATTGACCTGTTCGGCATCCCCGCGGGGAGCAGGTTCGGCAACCGGGGTTGCCGGTTCCAGACCGAGCGCATCGGCATCCTTATCGGCGATCCGCGCCAGGCCGCGGTCGGTGGCGACGGTATACGTGCCGCCCAAGGATTGGGTGATGACGGCCTGCGTTCCGGCGGGAAGGGTGATCTCGACGCCGCTCGGTATCTGGATGGCCTCGCAGTCGCGGCTTAACGTGATTTCGGTATTCTCGTGCATGTTAGGTGTTGTTCAAAACGATCTTGACTTTCTGCTGGTTTTGCGGGGATTGGAATTGCTCGAGCAGACCTTTGGCGGGCGCCGGCCCTTTCGGAAGCGGCTCCGAGCCTTCCTCTTGAACCAGCGCGGAACGAAGGGCGTTTTCGACGAGTTGCGCGCAGTGGATTTTCATCGGGGGCAACGCGCCGAGCGGGGCGGAAAGTTCCTGGCCGGAGAGGGAGAGCGCTTCATCGACGGTCTTGCCGGCTATCAGTTCCGTGGCCACGCTCGCCACGGCAATGGCGGTCTGGCAGCCGAAGGTCTGAAAAGTCGCGCGGTCGATGACTTTGACGCCATCCTGATCCTTGAACTTCACCCACATCCTGAGCATGTCCCCGCAATCGGGACTGCCGACGGTTCCCACGGCGTCGGCGCCCTCCATTTCGCCCAGGTTCCGTGGATTGCGAATCGCTTCTTCGATGCGCTGCTCCAAGTCTTCGTGGTTGTCGCTCATTGCAGAGGGCGTTATTCGAGGTGATACCTGGGGACGGAAGGATCGATCTCGACGCTCCATGCGTCGATCCCACCGCCCAAGCTGCGGACGTTCGAAAAGCCGTGGCCGGCGAAAAAGGCGGCGGCGTCCATGCTGCGCGTGCCCTGATGATCGACGATCACGAGCACGTCATCGGGGTTCCAGCGGGAAAGAACCTCCTGCATCAATTCCTGGGTAAAGAGCACCGAGCCTTCGATGCGGGCGGCTTCGAATTCCTCGCGCGTCCGCACGTCGAGAAGCTTGACCGCCCCGCTCTCCAACAGCCGCGAGAGATCGGCGGGAGAAATCTGAATTTTGAGATCAGCCTCATGGCTGGCCTGGATGTGTTCGAGGGCTTCATCCACGGAAAGCCCGTTGTTCCTGGCGCAGACCTGGGCGAGGGTCTCCTGCGGCTGGAACCCGCAACTGCTGCAACCCCCGATATGATACTTCTTGAAAAGAGCGCGCTGAGCCCCTGGGAATAGATCCAGGAGGTCGCGCATCGTGGTATCCGGGTGGACAAGGGCCGTGGTGGTCATAACGGGCGTAAGTTACCGTGAAAGGTTTACAAATACAAACGCCGCGAATAAAGCGGTCTTTACCCGGTGGGAAGCGCGAGTACACTGCCAAAACCATCCATGCGAAGCCAGACCCTCTTTGAAGCCCGTTGGATCTTCGCAATCCTTTTCCTCTTTGCGGCGATCAGTTACTTCCTCTTTCACTGGCTGGCGGTGCCTTGGGCGGTGCTGATCCTTTTCACCTTTTACTTTTTCCGCGACCCGGATCGCGAGGTTCCCGCCGAGCCCGGAGCAGTGGTGGCTGCCGCGGACGGCGTTGTGGTGGAAGTGCTGGATATGATCGAGCCGGAGGTGCTGAAGATACCGATGACGCGGATCGCCATCTTCCTCTCCGTGTTTGATGTTCACACCAATCGCGCGCCGATTGACGGAAAGATCACTTACTCGGAGCGCCACGCCGGGAAATTCCTCGATGCGCGCCACCCGGATGCGACCCGCCTGAACGAATGCCGCACGTGGGCCTTCGAGAATGGGACGACCATGGTGGTGGTAAGGCAGATTACGGGAGCCATAGCGCGCAGGATCGTGGCGTGGACCAAGCCGGGAGACATGGTGAAGAAGGGCGGCCGCTTTGGAATGATCCGGTTCGGTTCGCGGACGGAGATTTATGTGCCGGCGGACAGCGTCATCACCATCAAGGTAGGCGACCGCGTCCTGGGCGGCGCTTCCGTCATCGCCCGCTTGCCGGAACCCGGCGTCTAAACAAATGGCCACGCAAAGCGATAATCCGAAAATCTACCTGCTGCCGAATCTCATGACGGCGGGCAATCTTTTTTGCGGCTTCGCGGCGACGCGGGCGATACTGGAAGGCGCGCTCCTGCAAGCCGAGCAACGGCCGGCCTTCACCCCCTTCTACGAGGCGATCTGGTTCATCCTGGGCGCTTGTATCTTTGATATGCTGGACGGACGCCTGGCGCGCCTGGGAGGACACGAAAGCCCCTTCGGACGGGAATTCGATTCGCTCGCCGACATCATCTCTTTCGGACTGGCCCCGGCGTTGCTGATCTATCGGATCGTGCTCCGGGAATCGCCGCATTATGGGTGGCTCGTGGCCTTCGTTTACCTGGTATGCGGGGCGCTCCGGCTCGCGCGCTTCAATTGCATCGCCGCCGTGAGCAGTTCCGCGGCGGACAAGGATTTCAAGGGATTTCCCATTCCCGCCGCCGCGGGCGTCATCGCGTCGATCACGCTCTTTCTGCTGCGGATGCAGCGGGGCGAACATGAGATCGGGCCCTGGCGATACGTCCTGCCGGGTCTGATGCTTTTCCTCTCCTTCATGATGTTCAGCGGCTTCCGCTACCCGAGTTTCAAGGGGGTGAACTGGCGCACCCAGAAGTCGATCCCGCGCTTTCTGGCCATCTGCATCCTGATCATCTTCACGGCGATGAATTACGAGTGGATGCCCGCCATCCTCTTCATCGCGTATCTCTTGTACGGCTTCCTGAGACCGTGGCTTTCCCTTAAATGGCGGCGTGAAATCGAGGAAGAGATCGGCGAAGAAGAGATCCCGGAACCAAACGCGAACGGCGTGGAAACGGGCGGCGAGGATTTTCCCGAAGTCCCCCGGGAATCCCCGCAGTGAGTTTTGACAGCGGCTAAGCTTCGGCGCATGATGGGCGGATGCCGAAACCTGTAATGCTGATCATTCGCGACGGATGGGGCATCAACCCGAGCGGGCTGGCCGGAGCGGTAGCGGACGGAAACGCCACGCTGCTTGCCAAAACGCCCTTTCACGAACATCTCTATGCCACCTATCCCGGCAGCGTCCTGAGCGCCAGCGGGCTCGATGTAGGCTTGCCAGCCGGACAGATGGGGAATTCCGAGGTGGGACATCTCAATCTCGGAGCGGGGCGGATCGTTTACCAGGACCTCACCCGCATCAACAAGGCAATCGCGGAGGGAGAGTTGAAGGACCACCAGGTGCTGCGGGATACTTTTGCGCGCGCGCGGGGGCATCGGCTGCATCTCCTTGGCCTGGTTTCCGATGGGGGCGTGCACAGCCACCAGGACCATCTCCTTGCGCTGGCGCGACTGGCAAAAGAGGCGGGCGTGGAAGACATCCTCGTGCACGCCATCACCGATGGCCGCGACACTTCGCCGACGGGCGGAGCGGGATTCCTTAAATACGTCGAGGCCGGTTTGAAACCGACCGGCGCGCGGATCGCAACCGTAATCGGCCGCTACTACGCCATGGACCGCGACCGCCGGTGGGAGCGAACCAAACTTGGTTGGGACGCCATCGTGCTGGGCCGCGGAGAATTTTCCACCGATACGCCCGAGGAAGCGTTGGAGAAGCAGTATGCCAGGGGCAAAACCGACGAGTTCATGCCGGCGCTCATCTTTTCCCACCCGGACGAACAGAGAGTGCGCGACGGAGACGTTGTCTTCTATTTCAATTTCCGGACGGACCGCACGCGGCAGCTTTCGCAGGCGTTTCTCCACAAGGACTTTGACGGCTTCGACCGGGTCGTCACGCCCAAAATCTCGTACGTGACCCTCACGGAATATGACAAGACGTATGACTGTCCGGTTGTCTTCAGGCCGCAGTCGCTGGCGAATATCCTCGGCGAAGTGGCAAGCAAGGCAAACAAGAAACAACTGCGGATCGCCGAAACGGAAAAGTACCCGCACGTCACCTATTTCTTCAACGGCGGAATCGAAGCGCCATTCCCTGGCGAAGACCGGAAGATCATCCCCTCCCCCAAGGTCGCCACCTACGACCTGAAGCCGGAGATGAGCGCGGCGGAAGTGACGGCGGAGGTTCTCAAGGCGATGCCGGACTACGATCTGATCATCCTGAACTTCGCGAATCCGGACATGGTCGGACACACGGGGGTCGTCAGCGCCGGAATCAAGGCGGTCGAGACGATCGATGACGCCGTAAGGCAGGTCGTCGAAAGACTCCTCGATCTGGACGGCAAGGCGCTCATCATCGCCGATCACGGCAATTGCGAGCTGATGCGCAACCCCGATGGTTCGCCCAATACGGCGCACACCACGAACCTGGTCCACTTCATTTATGTTTCCGCCGACGCAGGCAAGTTCGAGTGCCGGGACGGGATTCTGGCCGATGTGGCGCCGACGCTCCTCTTCCTGCTCGGGCTCGAACAACCCCCTGAAATGACCGGCAAAAACTTGCTCGTCCGCCGGCGCTGAAGCCATCCTCCGAACGCTTCAACACACAGGCTGAAGATGCCGCTTGCCAAGACCGGCGTACAGGTCGTGTGTCTGCCGGGCAATGGCGGCCCAACTGAACTTTTCCACCGCGCGCTGCCTTCCGGCGCGGCCGAAACGCTCGCAGAGGGCGGGGTCGGCCATCAGTTGGTTGATGCGGGCGGCGAGGTCGCGGGCGAATTTGTCGGGATTGACCGGTTCGAACGGGCTCTCTTTCATCTGTTCGACGGGGACTAGGAATCCTGTCTCGCCGTCGACGACGACTTCCTTGATGCCGCCGACGGCGCTGGCGACGACCGCGGTTTCACACGCCATCGCTTCAAGGTTGATGATGCCGAACGGCTCGTAAATAGAGGGACAGCAAAAGACGGCCGCCCGCGAGTAAAGCTCGTACACGGTCTTTTTGTCGACCATTTCCTCGATCCAGATCACGTTGGGGCGGATCCGCCGGGCTGCTTCGACGGCGGCGCCCATCTCGCGGGCGATCTCCGGGGTATCGGGGGCGCCGGCGCAGAGGACAATCTGGAACCCCGGGTTCATGTAGCGGACGGCGTTCACGAGGTGGATGATGCCTTTCTGCCGGGTGATCCGGCCGACAAAGAGGACGAAAGGAATGGCGGGGTCGATACCGTGCCGGGCCAGCGCCCCGGTTGTCTCGACTTTCCTGTATTCGTCGAGGTCGATGCCGTTATGGATGATTTTGACTTTTTCTTCCGGCACGTTGAAAAGCCGGAGGACGTCATCCTTGGTCTCGCTCGAGACGGCGATGACGGCATCGGCCATCTCGATGGCGGTCTTTTCCAGCCAGCAGGTGAAGTCATAGCCGCCGCCGAGCTGTTCGCGCTTCCACGGGCGAAGCGGCTCGAGGGAATGGACGGTGAGCACCATCGGCAAGCCGTAATTCAACCTGGCGAGGATGCCTCCGAAGTGGCTGTACCAGGTGTGGCAATGGACGACCTCGGCGTCGATGTTCGCGGTGTTGAAGTCGACGCACCGGCGCACGGCTCCGAACACGGAACGGAGTGGTTTGGGACAGGTAAACCCGCCGGCGTCCAGCGGAAAACCGGTGACGGTCAGATGATCGAGCGCCTGGGACTGGCCGCCAAAGGCGCGAACCTCGACGTCCATGATCTTCGCCAGTTCCCTGCTGAGGTAATCGACGTGGACGCCCGCCCCGCCGTACACATGAGGAGGATACTCATTCGTCAGAAAGAGAACCTTCATTGGGCGCGCCGATGATCCCCTCCTTACCCGTTCCGGATCCAAACCTTGATGAAGATGGGAATGATGAGTATGGCGACGATATTGACGACCTTGATCATCGGGTTGATCGCCGGGCCGGCGGTGTCCTTGTAGGGGTCGCCCACCGTGTCGCCGGTGACGGAGGCGGCGTGGGCCGGTGACCCCTTGCCGCCGTAGTTGCCCTCTTCGATATACTTCTTTGCGTTATCCCAGGCGCCGCCGCTGGAAGTCATGGCGATCGCGACGAAAAGGCCGGTGACGATGGTTCCCACGAGGACGCCGCCCAAAACGACAGGCCCAAGCGCGGGAATGGCTGCGACGGCAACGACGAAAACGACGGGCAGCAAGGCGGGGACGATCATTTCGCGCAGGGCGGCCTTTGTGACGATATCGACGCAGGTGCCGTAATCGGGAACATCCTGGCCCGTGAGAATTCCGGGCTTGAGCTGAAGCTGGCGCCGGACTTCGCGCACGACCGCGCCGGCAGCCGTGCCGACCGCATCCATGCTAAAAGCGGTGAAGATGAACGGAAGCAGCCCTCCGATGAAAAGACCGATGACGACTTGGGGTTCCGTGAGCGAGAATTCCAGGGGAGGCGCCTCCGGATGCGGGCTGAGGGCGTAGTAGGCTTTCAACTCTTCGACGTAGGAACCGAACAGGACGAGGGCGGCAAGCCCGGCGGAAGCGATCGCATACCCCTTGGTGACTGCTTTCATCGTGTTGCCGACGGCGTCCAGTTCGTCGGTGATGTTTCGCACCTCCTTCGGCAGGCCGCTCATGACGGCGATGCCCCCCGCATTATCGGTAATCGGGCCGAACGCATCCAGGGAAATGATGATCCCCGCCATGGAAAGCATGCTGGTGACGGCAATCGCAATACCGTAAAGCCCGCAAAAGTGGAAGCTCAGGAGAATGGCGAAGCCGATGAAGCCGACGGGAAGAGCGGTGGCGTGCTGGCCGAGCGCGAGCCCGGCGATGATGTTGGTGGCGTGCCCGGTCTCGGAGGCCTTGGCGATGCCCCGCACTGGAGAAAAGCTGGTGGAGGTATAATAGTTGGTGATGACGACCACGACCGCCGTCATGACAAGCCCGACAAGCGAGGCGTTGTAGAAGTCGTCCGCGGTGCGTTCGACCCCGCCTATGAGGATCGACGCGGGAAAGAGAAAATGCGTCGCCGGCCAAAAGAGGGCGGCGGAGACCACTCCGCTGGCGATGACGGCCCCCATCAGGACCACGCCGGGTTTCCCGTGAAAAAAGTTGACATAGAGGATGCCGCAGATCGCGCTAAGAACGGAGATCCCTCCCAGGACGAACGGATAAACGATGGCCGCTGGCGACGAAGAAAGCGTGAGAGCGCCCACGAGGACCGCACCGATGAGGCTGACGGCATAGGTTTCAAAAACATCGGCCGCCATGCCGGCGCAATCGCCGACGTTGTCCCCGACGTTATCCGCGATGGTGGCGGGATTGCGGGGGTCATCTTCATCCAGGTTGCTCTCGATCTTGCCGACGAGATCGGCTCCGACATCCGCCGCCTTGGTATAAATACCGCCGCCGAGACGCGCAAAGACGCTGATGAGGCTCGCGCCGAGGGCGAGGCCGACCAGACTCCGGACGGCGGCCGAGGGCCCGAGCAAATGCCTCGCGCCGAGAAAAAACAAACCGACCGCCAAAAGGGCGAGACCCACGACGAGAAGACCGGTGACCGCGCCGCCGTTAAAGGCGACCTTCAGGGCGTCGTGCCTCCCGACGGAGGCCGCCTGGGTGGTGCGGACATTGGCCATGACGGCGACACGCATGCCGACGAATCCGGCAAAGAGAGAGCAAACCGCGCCGATGACGAAGCCGACGCCGGTCGGCAAGTCCTTAAAGATGAGGAGCAAGACGAAAATGAACGCCGCGATGACGCTGATGGTGATGACCTGGCGATGCAGGTATGCCTTCGCGCCCTCTTCAATGGCCGCCGCGATCTGCCTCATCCGGTCGTTGCCGGGAGAGGAGGCAATGATCGACTTGATGAGGAAAAAAGCGAAGACGAGCCCCGCAATGGCAAAAAGCATAGCCAGCGGGATACCGGCATGGATGAGGGAGAGTACGGCAAACATAGGGGAGGAGGACTGCTGGAAAATAGGTTGGGGAGTGTAAATGCTTTATGCCGTCCCGCAATGCTTAAATCATCGCGAATGTGAAAATGCTCCAAAATGAGAGTATAAAGCCGGGTGTCCGCACAGTTTCAGACCGGTGGCGGGGAAGAACCGGAGATCGCCAGCGTTCCCACGGACACGCTGCCCCCGCAGCGGCGGGTGGTGGTGGGCAGGATACGCTGGAAGAACACCTTCGCCGCTTTCAGCCATCGTAATTACCGGCTCTTCTTCGGAGGCCAGCTCGTGTCGCTCGTCGGCACTTGGATGCAGATGGTCGCGGAAGGCTGGCTGGTCTATCAATTGAGCAATTCGAGTTTTACCCTCGGCTTCATCCGGTTCCTGAATACGATTCCCTTTACGGTGCTGACGCTCGTGGGGGGCGCCGTGGCGGATCGCCTGGAAAAACGCCGCATCCTCATCGTGACGCAGACGGTTTCCATGCTGCTGGCCTTTACGCTCGCCGGCCTCGTTTACTCCGGTGGGGTGCGGGTCTGGCACGTGGCGGTGCTCGCGTTCTTCCTTGGGATTGCCAATGCGTTCGACGTGCCGGCCCGCCAAAGCTTCGTGGTCGATATGGTCGGCAAGGGGGATCTGATGAACGCGATCGCCCTTAACGCTTCCATGTTCAACGGCGCCCGCGTCGTCGGGCCGGCGGTGGCGGGGTTGTTGATCGGCATGTTCGGAATGGCGGCCTGTTTCTCCCTCAATGGGCTCTCCTTCATGGCGGTCATAGCCAGCTACCTGGCGATGCGCCTGCCGAGGACGGAGATCCGAAGCGGGCAGGCGTCGATCCGCGAGGCGACGGTCGAGGCGCTGCGATTCGTCGCGCGGAATCGCAGTCTGCGCGCGGTCCTTTCCCTGGTGGGAATCGTGAGCCTGTTCGGATGGCCTTACTCGGTTCTCATGCCCGTGTTCGCCCGCGACATCCTGCACGTCGGCGCGACCGGCTACGGTTACTTGATGGCGGCCAACGGGGTGGGCGCGCTCCTGGGGGCGCTGACGCTCGCGTCCCTGGGCGGCGAGGTGAGGAGGCGGACGCTCGTCTTTACAGGGGTGCTCGGCTTCAGCCTGATGACCTTCCTTTTCGCGCTTTCAAAGAACGTCTGGCTTTCCGCCGGAGCCCTCGCATTCGGCGGCTGGTTCATGATCGTCTTTTTCGCGACGGCCAATACGTCGGTGCAGTTGCGCTCCCCGGATGCGCTGCGAGGCCGGATCATGGGAATCTACGCGCTCGCTTTCCTGGGGTTGAGCCCGGCGGGGAGCCTTTTGGCCGGGGCCGTGGCGCGGGCGACCTCGGCGCCGTTCGCGATCTCGGCGGGCGCGGTGATCTGCGCGGTCGCCGCCCTCGTGACGATGCGCCTGGTCCCCCCGCAAACGGCGTCCGAAGCCTCCGCGGAAAATCTGCCCGGTTGAAAGCCGGAACGGGCTCGCCGTAGCGAAGAAAGATCACCATTTCAGCACATTCAACCCGCTGATCCGCCTTTCAGGTAAGGAATGACGATCGAGGTGTCGAGCAGGACGTTACCAGTCGCGGGCATCGATCCCTTCGCAACAGGCTTCGATGGCCTCTTCCATTTCCCTGGCTTCCTCCTCGCTCGGGCATCCGTGGGCCCGTTCAAGCGCCGCACGGCGATGTGTCCGGCCAATCTCGGAAAGACGATGAATGTAACCTGCCGCATCTTGCAGTTTCTGCGGCGGCAGCGTTTTTAATTCCTCCACGATCATCTCCAGTTCGCTCATTGGATGATAACTCTACCCGATTTCCGAAAATGCGACAAGTTCATCCTCGCCGAGCCGTCCCCGTCCGAAGTGGCGGCGGAGTTTGCAACCGGTTGACAGGCGGCCCGGCTTCCCCGATCTAAAAGGCTTTGCAATGGAAGTTGTAAAAACGCAGCCGCCGATGCTATTTTTAGTCGCAAGCTTATGGCTGTAAAGAATCAAGACGACCTTCCCCCCGACGCGCGCACCCTTTATTTGAAGGCGCTCAGCGCCTTCGAATTGCGGAACTTTCCGTATTCCGTGGCACTCCTTCAGGCGGTGTTAAAGGAAACGCCCGAGTTCCTCGAAGGCCGAAAGATCATGCGCAGGGCGGAGATCACTTCGACGAAGGGGAAAAGGGGGTTCCTGTCTGGGATCTCCACGACCTCCTTGAAGGGGAGCCAGATGGTAAAGAAGGATCCGCTGGCCGCGATCGATCTGGCGGAAAAGACCCTGGAAAGCGACCCGTTCAGCTCAGTGGGAAATCATTTGCTGCACGACGCGGCGAAAGCCGCCGGATTCCCGGAGACGGCCGGGTTCGCCCTGGAAACGCTGGTCGAGGGAAACCCGAAAGATACGAAGATTCTTCACGAACTGGCGGAGCACTACACGGAGGTCGGCGAGGCCGATAAGTCCGTCGAAATCTACGGGAGAATATCCGCGCTGAACCCCGCCGACCTGGTCGCCCTCAAACGGGGCAAGGACGCTTCGGCCCGCGCTTCGATGCGGAGCGGCGGCTGGGAAACGGCAAAGGATTACCGGGACTTGATCAAGGACAAGGAGATGGCCGTCTCCCTCGAGCAGCAGAATCGCGCGGTAAAGAGCGAGGACGTCATCGAACAGCAGATTCGCGAGTTGTCCGAGAGACACACCAAGGAGCCGGAGAACCTGGACGTGGTCCGCAAGATTGCCGGGTTGATGGAGCAGTCCGGCGACCTCCAAGGGGCGCTCGAATGGTACGAATACGCGGACAAGCTTTCGAAAAATGTCGATCCGGCGCTGGCCCGCAAAGTCTCGGACCTGCACATGAAGATACTCGGGGCGGACATCACGGCTTACGAGCAATATCTGGCCAACCCTCCGGAAGATGCCGATCCCGCCCTGGCGCCGCAATACGAGGAGGAACTGCGGAGGCTGAAGACACAACGGGCGGAAAGATTGATAAGCGAAGCGGAAAAGCGGGTGAACCGCAATCCGACCGATTTGCAATACAAGTATGAGCTGGGCGAGCAATTGATCGCGGTCGGCAGATTCAAGGAAGCGATTCCCCGGCTCCAGGAAGCGCGCAGAAGCCCCAATGTGCGCCTGAAAGCGATGAACCTGCTTGGCCAATGCTACGAAGGGATCGGGATGCTCGACATGGCGGAGAAGCAATTCACCGAGGCCAAGGGCGAGATCATACCGATGGATGACACGAAGAAGGAGATCACCTACCGGCTCGGCCTCGTTTACGAGAAAATGGGGAACAACGACAGGTCGATCGACTGCATGAAGGAGATCTATGACGCGGATTACGGCTACCTGGACGTCGCCGGGCGGGTGGAAAGGTCCTACGGGCAATGACCTGGTGTTTTGGATCCTCTTGACTCCATCCTGCCGACGCTCGCCGGCTTCGCGGCGGGGCTGATCGTCACGGCCGTTTTCATGCGGCAGCGCCAGCAACTCGCGCTGGCCCGGTTGGAAGCCGGGAAGGATGCCGAGAGCGCCGCGCGCTCTGCCGAGGCGGCGGCGCGCGCGGGAGAGCTCGGGGCGCGGCTCTCCTCGCTGGAGACGCAGTTGAGCGAGGAGCGAAAGAGCGCCGGGGAGAAGCTGCGGCTGCTCGAGGAAGCCAGGGGAAAGCTCTCCGACGCTTTTCAGGCCCTTTCCGCGGATGCTCTCCGGCAGAATAACCAGTCCTTCCTGGATCTGGCCAAAACGGCGCTGGAAAAATTCCAGGAGGGCGCGAGGGGAGACCTCGACAGACGCCAGCACGCCATCGGCGAAATGGTGCGCCCGGTGCGGGAATCCCTGGAAAAAGTCGATCTGAAAATCAACGAACTGGAACGGGCGCGAACCGGGGCATACGAATCGCTCACGGCTCAAGTCCGCACCCTGGTCGATTCACAAAACCTGCTTCGCTCGGAGACTTCGAACCTGTCGCGCGCGCTGCGCTCGCCCAATGTGCGGGGACGCTGGGGGGAAATTCAACTGCGGCGCGTGGTGGAGATCGCGGGGATGCTCGACCATTGTGATTTTTATGAACAGGAGACGGCGGCGACGGCTGACGGGCGGTTGCGTCCCGACATGGTCGTCCGGCTGGCCGGAGGCAAAAGCATCGTGGTGGACGCGAAGGCGCCGCTTTCCGCCTATCTGGAAGCGATCGAAGCTTCCGATGAAAGCGTCCGCCAGGCAAAACTGCTTGCCCACGCTTCGCAAATCCGGGCGCATATCGAAGCGTTGACGAAAAAGGCGTATTGGGAGCAATTCCAGCCCGCGCCGGAATTCGTGGTGCTCTTCCTGCCCGGCGAGACGTTTTTCAGCGCGGCGCTCGAGCGCGATCCGTCCCTCATCGAATACGGGGCGGACAAGCGCGTCATCCTCGCGACGCCGACGACGCTCATCGCGCTGCTGCGGGCCGTCTTTTACGGCTGGCGCCAGGAGCGGCTCGCGCGAAACGCGAAGGAGATTTGCGACCTCGGCCAGGAACTCTTCAAGCGCCTTGCGGACGTGGGCGGCTACATCGACAAGCTCGGCAAAAGCCTCAATGGTTCGGTGGACAATTTCAACAAGGCGGTGGGATCCCTCGAAAGCCGTGTCATGGTGACGGCAAGGAAATTCAAGGAACTGGAGGCCGCGCAGGCAGGGGTGGAGATCGAACCGCTGACGCCGGTCGAGCAGACCGCGCGAAACCTCCAGGCTCCCGAATTGCTGCAAGGCCAAACGCTGATGCCGCTCGAAGAAAAGACACAGACGTGAACGGCGCCTGGTTCACCTTCCATTTTCAGGATTTCTCCTATTCGTTCCTGAGCATCCTCTTCGAGGGGATACCTTTTCTGCTGCTCGGTTCCCTAGTCTCCGGGGCAATCGACGCCTTCGTTCCCGCGGAGGTTTTCAGCCGGTTACTGCCCAAGAACAAAATCGCGGCCATCGCCCTGAGCGGCATGCTCGGAGCCATCTTTCCCATGTGCGAATGCGGCAGCGTGGTCGTGACCCGGCGCTTCATCCGGAAGGGGCTGCCAATCGCCAGCGCCGTGACCTACATGCTGAGCGCGCCCATCGTGAACCCGGTGGTGGCGTTGAGCACCTTCGCGGCGTTCCGGGGCCAAAGCCCCTGGGTGATGATGTCGCTGCGGCTGATGCTCGGCTTCCTTCTCGCGGTGACGGTCGGGTTCATCGTGCAACAGGCGCCGATGGGCGCAATCCTCCAGCAAAGCATCGTGGACAGTATCCCGGGCGTCCGGCGCCGGACGGCGTTTCGCATGAGCGCCGCGCCCCGGGAGGAGGGGGGTGACCTGAACATCCGTCTCGAAGGAGGAGGCTGGCGGTTTAAAATTCTGGCGGCTGTCCAGTCCGCGACCTCCGATTTCCTGGATGTCGCCTTTTTCCTGGTGGTGGGAGCGGCAATAACGAGCGTCTTTAATACCGCGGTCAATCAGCAGGTCATCCAACCCCTGGCGACGAACCCGCTGCTCGCGACCGTCGCGATGATGGTCCTGCGCTTCATGCTGGCGCTTTGCAGCACCTCGGACGCATTCATCGCGGCGAGCTTCGTGAGTTTCCCGTTCGTGGCGAAACTGGCGTTCCTCGTGTTCGGGGCGATGTTCGACATCAAGCTCTTCTTCCTTTACGGGATCATCTTCAAACGCTGGTTCATCCTTGCGCTGGGAATTGGACTTTTCGTCGCGGTCGCTGTATTATGCCTGCGCCTGACGGTGCTCAATCTATGACAAAAGCCTTCTCGAGGTGGCTTCCGTGCGCCACGCTTTTCGCGTGGAGCTTCATCCTCCTCTACTTCTATTTCAGCGGGCGGATTCACGCGCTGCTTCACCCGATATTCCGCCCGTTCGCCCTCGTCGCCGGCGCCATCATGCTCCTGCTCGCGGCCTGTTTCCTTTTCATTCCCGCCACGGCCGAATGCTGCACGGATGAAGGTTGCGGGCACGCGCTGGGCCGGGGAATCGGGGGGCGGCTGCTGACATTTCTCATTCTCCTGCTTCCGATGTGCGCGGCGGCTGCTTTCTCTCCCGGCGGCTACGGCGCGTCCACGATCTTGAATCGCGGCGTCATCAACGATGCGAGCGCGCTGGGCGGCGCGGGCGCAAAGAGAGCGGCAGCATTGGCAAGCAGCGCCGCGGCGGCGGCGAGCAGCGCGGCAGCGGCGGCGAACACGAGCAGCGTCACGGAACCGGCCTTGCCGACACAGGACGGATCGACCCCGCCGCCTCAGCAAGCCCAGGCCCAGCAGCCCGAGCCGACCGATTACCTGCACAAGAGCAAGGACGGAAACATCATCCTTCAGGTGATCGACCTCCTCTACGCGGCCCAGGACACGAGCCTGCGCGGCGACTTCGAAAACAAGCGGGTGGAATTCATCGGGCAGTACATGCCGGACACCGTGAACAACATAAACGGCAAACGCTTCAAAGTGGTAAGGATGCTCATGGTCTGCTGCGCGGCGGATGCGCGTCCGGTCGCGGCGGTGGTGGAAACCGAACAGCCGTCCAACATTCCCGAGATGTCGTGGGTAAAAGTGGTGGGAGACGCGACATTCCCCATCGAAGGCGGGCGGAATCTCGCCGTGGTGAAAGCAACAAGCGTCACCGTGACCGACCCGCCGGAAGAGACGATGCTTTACTGAGGATGAAATCGCGCATCCGAGAACTCCTGCGTGCCGTTCCGTTCCACCCCTTTGTCATAAGGATGGCGGATGGACGCGAATACCGCATCAATCACCCGGATTTCGTGCTGGCGGCATCGACGGAGATACCCCAGATCACAATCGAAGAGCCGGCCGGGACCATACATTTTCTTTCGGCGCTTCTCATTACGAGCGTCGAACTGGCCGCTCCCGTGGCAGCGTAGGGACAGGCGGCGCTTTAATCGTGCCCCTTAAGAAAAGCGGCTTACTTACTTCGCGCCCTCCTTCCTTTCCCAGAGGGCGAACGTGTTGTTCTCCGTATCCTGGCACACAGCGAAGTAGCCCATCTGTGGTATCGCCGTCTTTGGCATGCAGATCTTGCCGCCGAGTTTCTCGACCTTCGCCGCGGCTTTGCTCACCGACGCCACGTTGACGTAGTTGGTGATGGTCTGTTCCGGGTGCTTGCGCGACATCAGGCCGCCATCGGGGGTGTCGTCACCGCCGCCCGTGTCAATGTGCCAGTAATCCACCATCCCGGGGAACTTTTCGATTTTCCAGCCGAACAACGCGCCGTAAAACTTCCTCGCACGCTCGACATTGTCCGCGGGGATTTCAAACCAGACGAGGCTCGCCGCGGTTTTGTTCTTCGTCGCCTGACGCGTTTTGGTTTTCGTTTGTGCGCTCATATCTGCCTTTCTGTTGCTGTTGTTTGTTTCAATCTGAATCGTTGATTTTCATTTCTTCGCGCGTTTCCCCAAATCAAAAACGAGCTTGCGCAGCGAAAGTCCCGGTTCGATTCCACGACGAACGGGCAAGAGGCTTCAGGACATTGTCTCCCGCGGCCTCCCGCGAATAATACCGACTGGGCGGCAGTTGTGGAAGCCGAGAAGCAGCGGGGCTCTTTTAGTACCCGAGCACCTTCACCACTTCAGCAGGCAGGCTGTCCGGCTTGCCGGAATAACCGGTCTTCTCCACGGAAACAGGGACGACGGACAAACCGCTTTCCTGAACCCTCATCAAGCTGTAGATCGAGAGCCGACTCTGTTCTTTCTCGTATAGATTATCGAGGACAACTTCATCATACCTTTTTAGTGTGTGGTTGTCCTTCCATCCGTAGATGATGGTGATATGGCCCTCGCCCCTACGGTCCGTGTCCTTCGGATAACCGGGATAAACGGCGATAATTTGCGGCTTTGCCGGGGCGAGGACATCGGGGAGATCCCCGTGGTCTGTATACTTGTCGTATTTGGCGGAGCGCTCCTTACCGTTCAGGCGAATCACACTGCCATCTTTCAAGGAAAGGATC
>Ga0302324_100004032_pt1 | contig 32795 bp, 30 predicted proteins | sample Palsa_T0_1_FD_201949 | JGI IMG/M metagenome (GOLD analysis project Ga0302324, IMG submission 201949) | Peat permafrost microbial communities from Stordalen Mire near Abisko, Sweden - Palsa_T0_1 | ecosystem: Environmental > Terrestrial > Soil > Palsa > Peat permafrost | place: Sweden: Abisko... | reverse complement strand
CTGCAGAAAAACGCAAGGCGATCGCCTGCATAGTTCCGCATGCCGGATACATGTATTCAGGAATGATCGCCGGGCAGGTTTACGGCGCGCTCGAAATTCCTCGCAAGCTGCTGCTCATCGGCCCGCGGCATTTTCCGCGCGGCGAGGCGCTCGCGATTCTGTCCGAAGGCGCGTGGAGCACGCCGCTCGGAAACGCGAAGATTGACGAAGGGCTCGCCGCCGATTTGAAACGCGCTTTCCCATCGCTGCGCGAGGATGAAAACGCGCATAGCACCGAGCACTCGCTCGAAGTTCAGCTTCCATTTCTGCAAACGCTGGCGCCGGATTTTGCATTTGTTCCCGTCGTGTTGGGGACGGATCGTTTCGAGACGCTTGAGTCACTGGGGCGAGCGATTGCGAAAGTGATCGCAGCGCAGAGCGAACCCGTTCTCATCGTGACGAGCTCGGACATGAATCATTACGAGAGCGATGAAGTCACGCGCGTGAAGGACCGGCTAGCGATTGACAAGATTCTTGAGCTCGATGCGCGCGGCCTTCACGACGTCGTGCGGTCGAAGGGGATTTCGATGTGCGGGTATGCGCCTGCGGTGGCGATGTTAACGGCAGCGCGCGAATTGGCGGCGACGCGCGCGGAATTAGTCGCGTATGCAACATCAGCCGACGTGAGCGGCGATCGCGATTGGGTGGTCGGTTATGCGGGTGTCATCGTAACGTGAAATTAAAATCGTCTGGAACGTCAGTTCTCTGAAATTGATTCCGAAATTAATGAGAATGGGCGGCGGGTGCGGAAGAGGAGGACGAAGACGAACTTCCGCCGCTGCTGTGTGAGCCGCCGGAATCGATCGAGCCGTGCGTCGCTTCGCTGCCGTGAGAAAATTCACCGCTATGCGATGTCTCGGCGGAGATTCCCGAGCGCCCCGGTGCAAAGGTTCCCGATCTCGATTCTCTCTCGAAGGAAAATGACGAGGGCTCAGGCTGGTGCGGAACTCCATGCGGTTCGCGGATCCCGTTCGCGAGCACGGGCCATTTCTCCGAAGCGCCTGTTGCCGCTTCGGCATTCACGAAGCGATTTTCTTTCGCATCAAAAGCCACGCCGTCGCGAAGAGCCGCGAGACTTCGCGCAGTAGGAACGGCTAACGGCTGCTTCAAGGTTGAGCGCCAACCGAATTCGTTCGCGCCAATTCTTCCATTCTTGCCGGGCGGCTCATCCATCACTGCCACGATTTCGTCTGCTTTGTCCGGCGGCAATATTCCAGTTGCGAAGCCGTTGCCGATTCCGCCTTTTGCGCCGACAACGATCGGAACGCCTCCAAATTTTCCAGGTACTAAACCATTCGAAGCGGTCGAGAGCGGGTGCTCGGAGCGACGCGGATTCGGCACCGGGCGCGGCCGCCAGCCAATTCTCCCACGGCCCGTGCGGCCAAAAATCACAGGCGCGCCATTCCAGAAACCGTATGCGCCCGGCATCCACATCCAGCCGCCGCAGGACGGCGCATACGACCAACTACCGAAGTGATACGGCGCCCATCCCCATGGCTCGAAGCTCACCCACGTCCAGCCGAGGCCGTTGTAGTAATCGAAATAGCCGTTGTAGAAGGGCGCCCATCCGGCGCTCGCGCCCCACGGCTGCCAGCCATAACCGTAGCCCGCGCAATTAAACCAATTGCCGTAGGAAGAAAGGTCATTCAGTCCGTAGCTGAAAGGGGCGTCGGTGTAGGGCTGCGTTTGAATCGTGCCGTTCAAGATAATGCCCGCGCGATCGTTCACCCAACTGTCCCAGGAATCCTTTCCGGGATTCGGCGACAGCTTGGTGTCGCCGGGCGCAGAGCCGCGAATCGCGAACGTCTTCCCGCTGCTAACAATCTCGGTGCCGTCGCCATCCTTCACGCTGGCGGCGCCTTCGTAGACGCTGAGCGACGCTCCATCGCGGAATGAGTCCACGCGAAATTTGGAGTGATTAGGGACCGTGACTCGGAAACTTGGCGCGTTCACTTCGAAAACATCGCCTGCACTGAGCTTCACTTGAAATGATGCGGTGCCCTGCGCGATCGTAAGCCGCGTGATTCGCCCGCCGTCGGAAAGCGCCATCTCGGTGAACTGCACCACGGTATTTTCCGCGACCCACATGGCGGCGCCGCTCTCGAATTCGATTTCAGCGCGGCCGTTGTTTGTGCCGATCGCAAAACCCTGCTGAATCGGCATGTTTGGGATCCCGGCCTCCCAATCCGATGAGCCCGATCGCGTGATCTGCACGTCGCCGCGAACCATGCTGAGACGCACGATGCGCGCGTAGCTGTAGCTTTTCTCATCCGCACGAAGCGGAGCAGCGAAAATCAGGGAAGTAAGACCCAGAAAGATGACGAGCGAGCGGCGGAGTTTCATGGCAGTCCCCCTCTTGCGGGACACCTTTTTCTACTCGTTTCGACGCGCCGGAACTCAAGCAGGTTGCGGGATAGGCACATCTATCGTGGCCTCCTGCACAACGGAGGTCAAGACTCGCGGCCTATTTCTACGTGTGTGAGTTGCGGATGCGCCCGGCGAGAGTGCGGGCGCGCTGGCGGGCCATGTCGAGATATTTTTCGTCGGAGGCGAGCTGGTCGAGCGTGGGCAGGAGGCGTTCCGGCGCGGGGATAAGCTTGTTGTTGTAGTCGCCTTCAAGGCGCAGGAGCGCATCGTTCACGCCGAGACGATCGTAACGCATGGCGCGCTGAAGATTGTCCATGTCCACTTGCTGCCGGCCGAGGCCTTCGAAGATATCGAGAAGCTGATTGGCGGTGCCGTCGAGTGTGTAATTGAATGTGGCTTCGTGTACCTCGCCGCCTTTTTCGTAACGAAATGTTTTCTCTCCGAGATTGGCGATACGGCGATGGACGTCGAGATTTACGCCGTTGAAATCATGAAGCTGCGCCGCGAGCTGGAAGACGCGGTCCACAAGCGCGCGGGAGATTTCGAAAGGTTGAGGACTCGGTTGCTCGTCGAGCTGGCGAATGTCGTAGGTCGCGCTGCCGAGTTCGCTGATTTTGATCTCGACAAATTCCGGATAGCTGGTCTTGAAGACCTTGCGATAAGTCACTGTGGCTGGTTCGCCAGCGCTGCGGGCCGGTGCGGCGGCGAGAAGCGGCAGCGCGATCGCCGCAAGCACGGATGCGGCGAGGCACGAGCACAGAATGAAACGAAGGGGCGAATGCGAAGTTTTCATCGAATGGATTCGACGCGAACATTCCGCGATTGGTTCCGCGGCGCCGGCGCTAATTGCGGAGAGGTTGCGCGCGGCGCCATTGCCGCTTCCATGCGTGCTTGAGCGAACGCCGCGTGCGCGTGGCAGAGCGCGACGGCGAGCGCATCGGCGGCGTCGGGTGGCTCGGGCCAATCGAGCAGTCCTAATTGGACGCTAACCATTTGCTGCATTTGCTGCTTTGTCGCGGCGCCATAGCCCGCGATGCTGGCTTTCACTTCGCGCGGCGAATAGCTATGCGCGGGCACACTCGCCTGCGCCGCGGCCAGCAGAACAACGCCGCGAACTTCCGCGAGTTTCAGTGCGGTACGCATATTGAGCGCGGTGAATACGGATTCGACCGCGACGGCGTCCGGCGAATATTCCTCGAGGAGGCCGGCAATGAGCTCGTGAATATGGCGGAGCCGCGCTGCGAATGTTGCGCGCGCCGGCAACTTCAGTGCGCCAAAACGGAGCGAGCGCGCCGACGAGGAGGCGTTGACTTCGACAATCGCGAAGCCCGTCGCGCCCGCAACTGCAGGGTCCACGCCGAGGACGCGCAATTTTCCGTTGGTGTCCGACACCGCCATGCCGACCGTAAGTGTACGTGCGGGACTTCGAGCGGGGGTAGTGGTTTTTCGCGGTGACGCGCTGCGAACGGCACTACCGGCAGGCGTTACGCGATGGCAGCTTGAATCTCGGACTCGTCCACGTCGAAGTTGGCGTAAACGTGCTGAACGTCGTCGTACTCTTCGAGAGTTTCCACCAGGCGTATCATCTGCTGCGCCTGCTGGCCGGCCAGCTTGACGTAATTTTGCGGCACCCAGGAAACTTCGGCGGTATCGGGCTTGATGCCTGCGGCGGCGAGAGCATCACGAACTTTTTCGAAAGCTTCGGGAGGCGTCGTGACTTCCCACGCCGAGCCGTCGTCGCGCAGATCTTCGGCGCCGGCATCGAGTACGATGCCCATCATTTTGTCTTCGTCGGCGGCCGTTTTCGGAACGATGATGTCGCCCTTACGCTGGAACATCCAGCCGACCGCGCCGGTCTCGGCCATGTTGCCGCCATTCTTTGAGAGCATGTGGCGGAGTTCGCCAACCGTGCGGTTGCGATTGCTCGTTACCACGGACACGAGCAGCCCTACGCCGCCGGGCCCATAGCCTTCAAACATCACTTCTTCGAGCTGTTCGCCTTCGAGTTGCCCGGTACCGCGCAGGATCGCGCGCTCGATGTTGTCGTTGGGCATGTTCTCGTTCTTGGCAGCCTGGATGGCGGTGCGCAGGCGTGGATTCGAATCAGGATCAGCGCCGCCGGAACGTGCCGCGATGGAGAGTTCGCGGATGATCTTGGTGAAGGCTTTGCCGCGCTTGGCGTCGGTGGCGGCCTTCTTGTGTTTGATTGTTGCCCACTTCGAATGTCCTGACATTTGGGATAGCCCCGTACAGGTAAGATGGCAGGAGCACCACGGTCGCTCTTGCCGCGCTAGTCTAGCATACCCCCTATGAATGCCGGAAGTGAGACTGGGTGCGTAAGGATCGCTTTGTAAAAATGGACGCTTACACTACGAAGGGCGGCCCGCCTGCCGGCGAGCCCTACGAGTGCTTTTTGGACGCTTTGCTGAGGATTTGTGCGCGGTGAGAGCAGCTTGAGTTTTCTTGGGCAACTTCGCGAAGACTATTGCGTGCGCGCGGGATAGTAGCTGCTGCATTTCAGCTCGCGGCAACGTATCCTCGGTTTCGATTGCGACCCAATGCGCGCGGGCGAGATAAGGTGCGGGATTAATTCCGGGGCGTTCGATCAGCTCGGCAAAATCTTCGTCGGAACATTTCAGCGAGAGCCAGTGTGCCGCGGGTTCGAGCGCCGTGACGGCATACATTTTCCCGCCTACTTTGAAAACGAGATTGTCCCCCCATTGGATTTGTTCCGTGGTGTGCGGAAGAGACAGGCAGAAACTGCGTAGCCAATCGATGCTCATTAGGGGATCTCAGGGAGAGAGTAACGCGGGCTCGTGGAAAATGGAAAAGCGAAAAGGGAAAATGGAGATGCCCCACCCTGAATATCGAAGGTGGGGCACGGTTTCAAGTCTAAGAAGGCTTTGCGATTAGAATTGCGGGACGCCGAATGTGGCTGCGAGCGAGCTGAGTTCGAGTGGCTCTTCCGCGCCCACGAATTCGAGACCCATTCCGTACTGCCCGTTGCCGATTGGATCGGAATAAGTGATTCGAGCGGCGGAAGTAAAATGTGCGTCGGGAAGCGCGACGAGAATGGTGTCGCCGGAAAGCCACTGAGTCGGCGCGATGACGCGAGCGCCGCGAGGGCTGATGTTTTCGGTGAATGCCCGTTCCACGCCGAGTTCACCGCGCGAGCCGACAAGTAATGCGGTGACTTTCATGTCCACACGCCTTTCGGCACGCTTCATCACAAATGGTTGCTGCATACGTTTCCCTCCAAAGAGTTGGGTCTTCAGCGCCGGCGCGGGGGACGGCCCCTGACGTCACAGCGCTGCGCGCAATGAATTAATATTAGTGGGCGGTGGTGCCTGAAAGCCGCCCAGCGAGCTGCACACGTCGAAAGCGATAACTGGCCCGGGGGACAGGCAGTCGTTGCTCCGTGAAATGATGATGATTTCCCACCGCGCGCTGGTACGCTATGGCCGGTTTCGCGAAACCACGGAGCCGCCGCAAGGCCTTTTAACGAGACGCATGGATGCAATCGAATATCGCTGAAATCTTCGAGTTCGCGCTGCTAACGTTTACTTCCGTCTTTTTTCTGGTCGATCCGTTTGCAGTGATTCCGCAATTCCTGGTCATCACGGCAGATTCGGAGCCGGTGGAGCGAAGCCACGTTGCTAAACGCGCTGGATGGACGTGCGCGATCGTTTTGGCAGGATTCGCCGTGGCCGGGAGTCTGGTCTTCAGGATGTTTGGGATCACGCTGCCTGCGTTCAAGATCGCCGGCGGCATTCTTCTGATGCTCATTGGATTGGACAACCTGCGCGCGCGCAGGTCACCGACGAAAGAGACTCCGGAAGAAGCCGCGGAAGGAGCGTCGAAAGCCGACGCGGGAATCATTCCCCTGGGAATCCCGATGCTGGCAGGACCGGCCGCAATTTCCACCGTAATGGTGCTGATCGGCGAATCGAAGGCGTGGTGGCAGTACGTCGTTGTGTACGCGGCGATTTTGGTCAGCTCGCTGGTGTCCTATTGGATTCTTGCGGGCGCTGACCGCGTGCGAAAATACCTCGGCGATACAGGAATTCGGATTTTGATGCGGCTGATGGGACTGATTCTCGTCGCAATTGCCGTACAATTCGTCTTGAATGGCTTGACTGATGTGGGAGCGATTCACCCGCCTGCGAAATAACCTGCTGTAGCTCCTGTTCATTTTCCTGACGGTAACCCATTGAGACCATGGCGGCTCGGGAAACTGGATTTCGATTCATTGGGATGCTACTAATCGAATAGCTCGTCCCATAGCCGCCACGATGCCGTTATGACGAAAGAATGCAGCTCGAAAGGGTGCAAGGCCCCGATGCCCCCGGGCCTCGTCGATGAAGGGTTTTGTCTGCTGCACTACACGTTGCACATCGAAGAAGAATGCGCGGCAATCCGGCGGCAAACGGCGCTGGGCATTACGCCCCACGATCAGCAAATGGAACTCTATCGCCAAATCGCAGATCGTGGCGACGTGCTCGTGAGCGTGGCCACGAGCGGATTCACGATGTCCGACGAAATGAAGGCGCGCGTTTTGAGCACGCTGCTCACCTTGATGAATACCCGCGAGAATATGGATCGCTCCGCCATGCGGCAGTCGGCGATGAAGCGATTCGCGTAAACACTTTCACATTTTTCTTGATTTTGAGTGGAATGACGATGGATACGGGTGTGCCTACGCGCCGATGAAGCGGGAGTAGAGCGACCGAGCGACGGCCGGGTCGCGGGTGCCTTTGAAAATCGCGCGGCCATCCGGGAAAACAGTCACTTCGTACGAATTTACACGGAAGCGAAGCAGGAAATTGTTGCCGCGAACTTCGCTGGCCGTTGCTGCAAGCCGCCGGTTCAATTCCGCGAGATCAAGCTCGCGGCCGCGCTCGTGAATTTGGACGGAATCGCGTCCACACATGGTGATGTGCGGCTGGGCCGCGCCTTCGAGATAGATGAAATTTCGGCGAACGCAGGCGCGGCATTCCGGATTGCGCGCGACGCGAATTGCGCGATAGCTATTTTGCCAGACATCAAATGAAATCAACCGGCCGTGAAGAGCGTTGCGCTGCCCGATGAGAATCTTCGTAGCTTCAGTGGCTTCAATTGAGGCGATGACGTTGACGGCGGCATTCAGTATGCCCGACGTATCGCAGGTTTCTTCGGCGCCGGCTGCCGGCGAATCTCCCGATTCCAGCAGGCATGCCAGACAGGGAGTTTCGCCCGGGAGAATCGTCATCGTTACGCCGGTACTTCCGACAGCAGCCGCGTAAATCCACGGAATGCCGAGGGCAATCGCTGCGTCATTGACAAGGAGCCGAGTTTCGAAATTGTCAGTGCCGTCCAGAACCAGCGGAAAACCGGAAAGAAGCTCGCTCGCGTTTTCCGCAGTCAAATCCGCAACGATACCCTCGATTTGTGCGGAGGAATTGATGGCGCGCAGCCTGCGTTCCGCGGCGATGGCTTTCGGCAGATTTTCATGCGCATCGGATTCTTCGTAGAGTGTCTGGCGCTGAAGATTGGAGGCTTCGACGAAATCGCGATCAATTAAACGCAGCGAGCCTATGCCTGCGCGGACGAGCAGGTTCGCAACGGCTGTGCCCATGGCACCGCACCCGACGAGGAGTGCAGAGGCGCCGAGCAAACGCTCCTGCCCCTCCGCGCCGATTCCGGCGAATAGTATCTGCCGCGAGAAACGCTCTTTTTCCTCTGGGTGCATCGAATTACGGCTCAACAACTCATCATAGCGCCAATTCAAATCCCGGAGGCAACGCGGCTATACTAACCAATCGTCACAGGAGCATCGGCTGAGCCCGGGCCGATGCGTGGGTCACTCGATCTTTCCACACGTCCAAAAATCGGCGATTGTACGCGAGGCCATCGGTGTCTGGATTTTTCTCGCTATTGCCTTCGCCTTTGTCCCGTCCGCACGGGGCCAAGCCACGAACACCGTTGTCGAAGGCCGCCACGTGAATGTTATTCGCATTCTGGATGAGCACGGCCTCGTTCTCCCGAACAAGCTGCCTGCGATGGCTCTCGAACCCGGCAAGCCATTCGACATGGAAGATGAGCGGGCGAGCTTGCGAACACTCTACGCGACGGGCCGTTATTCTCAAATTCGTGTCGAAGCCACGCCCGCCGGCGAAGGATTGCGGATCGATTTTGTGGTGGTACGAAATCTTTACAATAATGTCATTCGAGTAGAGGGCCTGAAGGAACCTCCGACCGAGGCAAGCGCTTTGGCCGCAGTTCAAATGCCCCTCGGCGAGCCATTCCGCGAGAACGCGCTGAATGATGGGATCTCGCGGCTCGACGATACGCTGGAGCAGGAAGGTCTGTATCGCGCGCGTGTCGAACGCACCCTCGAGCCCCATGAAGAGACCCAGCAGATGAACGTGTCCGTGCGCGTCTCCCCAGGGCCGCGTGCCCGGATCGGGACGATCAAGCTAGTCAATAAGAGTCCGTACAAAGACGAGGCTCTTTTGAAGCGCTTGAGATTGAAGCCCGACTCGAAACAGGACGTTACATCGGCAAGGCTTTCGCACGCGAGCGACCGCCTGCGGAAGAAATTGGTAGCCGATGGTTATCTCGGCGCGACGGTGGAGATTGAACGCGGCGATTATGACGCGAGCACGAATCACCTGCCACTGACGATTGAAGTGGTGGCCGGGCCGCGCGTGCGCGTGCAAATCACCGGCGCGCATTACCGGCCAGGCAAACTGCGCAATCTGCTTCCGATTTATGCAGAAGGCGCGGTGGACGAAGACCTGCTGCAAGAAGGACTCCGCAACATTCGTGATGACCTGCAGCGCGCGGGTTTTTTCGATTCTGACGTCACGTTCACAAACGTCGAAGATCCGGCTCGAAACGAGCGTTTGATCACTTATACGGTTACTCGGGGCACGCGGCACAAGCTTGTCAGCGTAACTTTCAGCGGGAATCATTATTTCAGCACTTCACTGCTGGCCGGCCGGCTGCAGCTCCAACCGACAACGTTCACGACTCGCGGAAAATTCAGCCAGCGAATGGTGCGGGACGACGCCGATTCGATTCGCGGCCTCTATTACGAGAACGGCTTCATCGAGGCGGATGCAAAGCCGGTAGTCACCGATACCGACAAGGGGAAATTCGGAGAGCTCAAGATTCACTACGACATTACTGAAGGACCGCAAACGCGCGTCGCGAATCTGAAGATCGAGGGCAACGTCACTCTGAGCGATAAACAGTTGAGCGACGTCATCGGCTCGTCTGCTGGGCAGCCGTATTCCGAAGTAAACGTCGCGAGCGATCGTAACAACATACTGGCGCTGTACTACAACGACGGTTTTCCCGACGTGCGGATCGAAGCTCAAGCGACGCCCGCGGCAGAGCCGAACCGCATGAATCTCCTGTATCGCGTAACGGAAGGGGCGCGTGTGGATGTGCTCCGCGTGCTTCTCACCGGCTACGAACATACGCGCTACGGGGTCATTGAGCGCGAAGTGCAGGTCAAGGCGGGCGGGCCACTGCGCGAAGGGGACGTCGTAGACACGCAACGGAGGCTCTACAACCTCGCAATTTTCAACCGCGTTCAGATCGCGCCGCAAAATCCGGCAGGTAGTGACCCGGACAAGACCGTCGTTGTCGCCGTCGAGGAAGGCAAGCGATACACGTTCGGCTACGGATTCGGCTTCGAGGTTCAAGAGCTGCCCGGCAGCGGATCGAATCCGACCGGCACGACGCTGAACGCGAGCCCGCGCGTGATTCTCGAACTGGGCAAGGCCAATCTCTTCGGCCGCGCGCAATCGCTTTCGTTTAAAGTCCGCGCGAGCACGCTGCAGTATCGAGGGGTCCTGACCTATACCGCGCCGCATTTTCTGGCGAACCCGCATTTCAATTTTCAAATCACGGCCTATGCGGACAAGACGCAGGATGTGAACACGTTCAACTCGGAGCGCTACGAAGGCGCGATTCAGTTCGTGCAGAATGTGTCGCCGAGCACGACGATGATCTACCGCTATTTTTTCCGCCACGTCCTGGTAGACGCGGACTCGCTCAAAATCTCGCCGGAGGAGATTCCGCTGTTCAGCCAGCCGACACGTATCTCGGGTGTTGGCGCAAGCTGGATACGCGACCGCAGAAACAATGCGGCGGATGCAACGAAGGGCACCTTCAATACCGTGGATGTGAGCATCGCGGAAAAGGCGTTTGGGTCGAGCGCCAGCTTCTTCCGCGGTTATTTTCAGAATTCAACGTTTACGCCGTTCTGGCGTTCGTTCGTGTTCGCGCGGGCGTTCCGCTTCGGCGTCGAGCAGACGCTACCGGGGACTACGCCGGATGAAATTCCTTTGCCAGAGCGCTACTTTGCGGGAGGCGGGCAATCCATTCGAGGATTCGGCCTGAATCAGGCGGGGCCGCGCGATCCCGTGACTGGCTTCCCGGTCGGCGGGCTTGCGCTCCTCGAGTTCAATCAGGAGTTGCGTTTCCCGATGAAGCTGCCGTTCGTCGGGAACCGCCTCGGTGGCACGATCCTCTATGACGCAGGCAACGTTTACAGCGACATCCATCACATCACATTTCGTGCCACGCCAGCGTCGCCTACGGACCTGGAATATTTTTCGCACACAATTGGCGCGGGCTTGAGATATGCGACTCCGATCGGTCCGGTGCGGATTGATTTTGGCTACCAGCTCAATCCTGCGAAATTTCAATTCATCAATTCGACGACGAATTTGCCGGAAGTGGATCAATTGCCGCATTTTCAATTCTTCTTCAACATCGGGCCGGTGTTCTGATGCGGCGTGCGACGGCAATAACGGCTTTGTTTGTGGCGTGGGCCTCACTCGCATCCGTCGGCACAGAGGCTTTTGCTGTGGGGCTGAATCCCACTCAGGAACCGCAACAAGTGCAAAATCGGGCGGCAGTTGTGGACGGTATTGCCGTGCGCATCGAAGGCGACGTCCTGACTGAGAGCGAAATTAACGAGCTGGCGGCGTTTCAAAAGCTTGCGGACGGCAAATCGAATAGCCGTGCGGACGCCATCCGCGAGCTAACGGACCAGTGGGTTGTAAAGAACGAGGCGCAAAACTCGCGTTTCGCAAGGCCGAGCGCGCAGGATGTCAGCGAAGTGCTCCAGGGGCTTGCTGGACAATTCGGGTCAGAAGATGCACTCCATCAAAAAATGGCGGAAGTGGGGCTGACGGAAACAGCCGTTCGCCGCCAGCTTGAATTGCAGATTTATCTGAATCGCTTTCTCGACTACAAGTTCCGCGCAGCCGCTCAAGTGGACGAAAAACAGATAAAAGACTATTACAGCGGCGAATTCACGCAGCAGGCAAAAGCGAACGGGCAAACCGTGCCGCCGCTCGACGATGTCCACGCGGAGATTCACCGCCTACTGACCGAGCGGATCGTTACCGATCGTGCGACGAAGTGGTTGGACGACACCCGTGCACGGCTCCGAATCGAAATCTTGCCCAACGCGGGTGGATCGTGAAAATCCGCTGGCATCACTGGTTGGGAGTCGCACTCTTCATCGCGATTGGTGCGACCGGCGCGCTCTTTTTCTTGTGGAATGCGGGCGTTTTGAACCAGTGGACGCGGAGGTATATCTCTGAGCGAATTGAAGACGCCACCGGCGCAAAAGTCGAAATCGGACGCGTCCGCGTGCGGCCGCTCAGGCTCTACGTCGAACTTGACAATCTGACGATGCACGGACTCGAGGATAGCGGCATGCCACCGCTTTTTCATTCCGACAAGGTGCGTGTGACGGCGCGAATCGTATCGTTCTTCGGCCGCAAGATCGCTCTGGACACATTGATCGTGGAGCGTCCGGAAGTCGGTATTCGCATCGGCGCGGATGGAAAAAGCACCATCCCGGCTCCAAGAATTCCTCCGAAGCAAAACCTCCCATGGCGCGAGCGGCTATTCGATCTGCAGGCCGGCAAGATCCAGCTTATCGACGGCAGCGTTTTTTACAACGACGCGAAATTTCCTCTCGCTGTCGAGGGAGATAACTTCGATTTTTCTTTGATGTACGAGGCCGCTGCCGGAGGGAACGACAGGTATGCCGGCAAGCTCGACTGGCAAAACGTCAACATTGCGGCTCAGCGATGGGTACCGTTCCACTCAGTGCTTTCGATGAAATTCACGCTGGCGCGCGATGCGTTTTCGCTCGACGAGATGACATGGAAGTTCCCGCATTCGGAGTTGGACCTGAGCGCCGAACTTCCGTCGTTCGCGCTGAACAATTGGAATTTTCGCTATCACTCGCGTTTTACCCTCGATGACATACGGACGATTTTCCGGATTCCTCCGATCCCGGACGCCGATGTGGAAACTTCCGGTTCGGGCCAATTCGCTGGCGGTGAATGGAAAGCGAGCGGGCATTTCGACGCGCGTAATGTGGATTTGCCGTACGAATGGTTTCACACGCGCGGCATCGAGACGTGGGGCGATTTTGAATTGGGCAAGAACCAACTCGTCGTCCCGCAATTGAACGCACGCGCTCTCGGCGGAACGATGCAGGGCCGCTTGACGATGGGGCTTCCCCATCTCGACTTCCTGGTCACATCGCGATTGCGCGGCGCGAGTTTGGCGCAGGTATTTGCGGCGCTCGAGAACCCGGATTTTCCCGTGCAGTCACTTCACTGGGATTCTTCAATGGACGTGGATTCGGTGAACACATGGACGGCCGGATTTCTACATTTCCGGTCTCAGGGCGAGACGCGTTGGTCTCCACCTGCCGCGCTCGCAGCCGGCCGGATTCCCGTCTCAGCTAAGATCGATTACGACTACTCGCAAGATCGCCTCGGCGTGTTGCTGACGAAGAGCGAAATCTCAACTCCGACCAGCTTGTTGACGATGGATGGTCCCCTCGGCGGACTCGATTCCGCGGTCGAAGTGACGTTTCACGCGGACGATTTGTCGCAATGGGATGACTTCATCAACACGATTCGCGGCACTGATGAGGAGCCAAAGCGCATTGCGGCACGCGCTAATTGGAAGGGACGCGTCCTAGGGCCAATCGTGGGCCCTGCATTTGTGGGGCATGTTAGCGGGACGGAGGTGCGGTACGACACGCTCGCATGGGATTCAATTGATGGCGACATGGATTACTCTCCCGACCAACTGCGCCTCACGAATTTCACCGTGCGTCGAGGGCGCTCTTCGGTCTTGCTCGACTTGCAGCTCCACTTCGACAACGACTGGGATTTCCGTCGCAACGATCCGTGGAGTTTCCACGCACAGCTTGCCCGCGATCCAACCGACGATTTGCAGGCGCTCTTCGGCATGAACTATCCCGTCAGCGGATTGTTGAGCGGCCAATTCACGGGAGGCGGAACGCGGGGCGAGCCTATCTTCGACGGCGATCTGACGCTCGAGCAAATCGATGCGTACGGCGCCAGATTCGATCGCCTGACGGGGCAGATTCACGTCAGCAACGATGAGTTTCAATTCGCGAACGGCGATCTAAGCATGGGCGCGGGCAAAATTGCCGGCCACCTCTCATACCGAATGGACGACAAACAGATCGAATTTGCGTTGGCGGGCTCGGGCCTTGATCTCGGCAGCATTCCGCGCATTCAGAGCGAAATGTTGCCGATCGCCGGGACGCTCGGGTTCGATCTTCGCGGCGAAGGACCTATTCTCAATCCACAAGGTGAAGGGACGCTGCAATTGCGGAATCTGAAACTCGGCCCGGCAGTCGAAGGCGGTTTCGATGGAAAGATAAGCTCGAACGGGAGACAGCTCCACCTTGATCTCACATCTGAGAACAGCAGCGGTACGCTTCTCGGAGGCCTCAATGTACTCCTGAGCGGCGAGTATCCAATAACAGGCCAAATCGTTACTTCCGGTTTCGATCTCGATCCGTTCGTCATTGCGGGCCTCCATCTGCAGACACTGAGCGCTCACAGCAGTGTGGACGGAGAGCTCATAATCGGCGGAAACCTGCGCGATCTACAATCGCTGCGTGTGAATGCGAATTTCTCGCGCGTTATGCTTGATTATGGCTTTGTGAAGCTGCAAAACGAAGGTCCATTCCGTTTCGAGTATCGCCACAACGAGGTGACAATCCAGCAGGCCTCTCTGCGCGGCACCGACACCGATTTCCAGTTTTCCGGTCACATGCGTTTTGACGGCAATCGCCCGCTCAGCCTGGCGCTGGCGGGCCGAGTCAACCTGGGGCTTGCAAAGGGTCTCGCGCCGATGCTCGACGCGCACGGCGGCGCGGATGTGCGCGTCAGCGTCGAAGGAACAATTTCAAGCCCCACGATCATCGGGCGCGTCGGATTTCAGGATGTTTCGGCCGTGTACGACGATTTTCCGACGGGCCTCAGCCACGTGACCGGCGAAGTGATTTTCGATCGTTCGCGCGCGATATTTGACAACGTCTCCGCGCAATCCGGTGGCGGGAACTTGACGCTGCGGGGATCGGTGAGTTACGGCGACGGCCCGTTCCGGTTCGACGTGGACGCGATTGCGCCACACACGCGCATTCGCTACCCCCAGGGAATGAGTTGGCTCGCCGGAGGCACGATGCATCTTTCCGGAACATCGGACGGAGCGGTGTTGTCTGGAAACATTCAGGTGGAGCGGCTACTGCTGGCGCAAAACGTCGATTTGGGGACGCTGTTAACCGCGTCACAGGGGAGCGTCCAAGGTCCGACCACGACTTCGGCATTCCTGCGCAATCTTCAATTCGATATTGGCGCGAGCACGACCGCGAGTGCTCGCATGGAGTGGACGGGCGCGCACGTTGAGATGGAAGGGACGATGCGCCTGCGCGGAACTTGGGAGCGGCCGATCCTTCTCGGCAACATCCATTTGTTGAATGGCGACATGACCTTCCGCGGGAACAAGTACACGCTCTCCCGCGGTGACATCATTTTTTCAAATCCGTTTCGACTGGACCCGATCCTGAACGTCGAAGCAACGACGGTGATCGACCAATACGAAGTCACGCTCGATTTCACGGGGCCCGGCAGCAATCTATCGCTCGCGTATCGCTCTGATCCGCCTTTGCCCGATTCGGACATCATCGCCCTATTGGCTCTCGGCAGCCCGGGGACCGAAAGTGCGCTGCGATCATCTAGCGCGCAAACGACGCAGGGTTACGGGGCAACCGCGTTGCTTTCGGAAGCTATCTCGAGCCAACTCGGCGGTCGGATCGAGCGTCTATTCGGAATCACGAAATTCCGCGTGGATCCGTTCCTGGCAGGGACGGCATCCGAGCAAAACGCAGCGGCGCGTATCACCATCGAAGAGCAGCTCGGGAAAGCCGTGACGGTGACGTACAGCACTAATGCCGCATCGCAGCAGGAGCAGGTGATTCAAGTGGTTTACGCCGTGCGGCGCGACATCTCCATTATCGCCCTACGCGACATCAACGGCACGTTCAGCCTCAGCATCGAATTCACGAAACACTTCAAGTAGCGCTCAGTCCGGCAGGAGAAACACTGCATCCGGATCGAGCCGGACGTGCCAGGGGAACGGCCGGTCCTTGAATCGCTGCCACTTTTCCTTGAACACTTCGGCCTGCAATTGAGGTTGCTCGCCGGGCTGAGGCGCGGAGTGCAGCTTCAGATAGAGCGTGATGCGAAAGGGCGTCTCGCTTGCTTCCATCAGCCAGCACGGGAAAGTATTCTCATCATTCGCGCGGCCGTCGTTGCTTTCAAGAAAATCTATTTGATGAGCGCGAATGCCGGCGTGAGCGACCGATCGCGTGATCGGCTGTGAAACGCGCAGGCGGCAACGCCAATCCACAGTTTCAATCATGCCGTCAGAGATTACTGATGCGCGCGAAAAATTCTTGCACCCCGTTAGGCGAGCGACGTCGAGAGTCGGCGGCCGGCGAAAAACATCTTCTTTTGGGCCGAATGCGGCGATGCGGCCCTTCGTTAGAACGAGCATTTCAGTGCCGAGGCGGTAGGCCTCTTCGATATTGTGCGTCACGACGAGCGAAGAGCCGTTGAACGCCGAGAGCGTGCTGAGTAGCTGATGCTCGACCTGCGAACGTAAGTGCGTATCGAGCGCCGAAAGCGGTTCATCGAGCAAGAGCGCGTCAGGCTCGATGGCAAGAGCGCGCGCGAGTGCGACGCGCTGTTGTTCGCCGCCTGATAACTCGCGCGGCAGGCGGCTTTCCAGGCCCGCTAGATGCAGCGCGTCCAACTGCCTGCGGACTTTGCCGGCTCGTTCATTCGGCGCGACGCGATCGAGGCCGAACGCAATATTTTCGGAAACGGTCATGTGCGAGAAGAGCGCGTAATTCTGAAACAGAAGACCGATCCGCCGCTCGCGGCTCGGCACATTGATTTTTTTCTCTGAATCGAAGAGAACACGATCGTTCAGAATGATTCGGCCGCGATCTGGCTCGACGAGGCCCGCAATGCAGCGCAGCGTCATTGTCTTGCCCGCGCCCGATGGCCCGAGGATCGCCAGTGGCTTGGCGCCAGCCGCGAATTCGACCGCGAGCGGGTAACTTTGTAGGCGCTTTTCGATGTGAACTTCGAGGCTCATCCTGCTGGCCCAACCCGCGCGCTCGCAGAGGATTGCACGTGCGTCCAGTAGTAGAGGGCGAACAAAAGCGCGAGCGAGATTCCCACATCAATCAGCGACCAGAAAATTGCGCGCGACATTTCGTTCGACTCGACGGCGAAATAGATCACCAGCGGAATCGTTTCCGTGCGGCCCGGAATGTCACCCGCAAGCGTTAACGTCGCGCCGAATTCTCCGAAAGCGCGCGCGAACGAAAGAATCGTGCCGGCCAAAATTCCCGGCGCCGCGAGCGGCAGCGCCACGCGGTGGAACGAGCGCCATTCGGAAGCGCCGAGCGTGCGCGCGGCGTTCATGAGTTCGGGATCCACTTGTGAGAGAGCGGCGCGCGCCGTGACGTACATCAGAGGAAATGAGACGACGGCTGCGGCAATCACCGTCGCGGGCCACGAAAACACAATGGTTGTGCCTAGCTTGAGCAGAATTCGACCGAACGGTCCGTTCCTGCCTAAAAGGAGCAGGAGGAGGAAGCCTACAACCGTCGGCGGCAAGACGAGCGGAAGCAGGAAAATTCCATCGACCAAAGCAAACATTGGTCCGCTGCGGCGCTCGCGCCACGCCGCCGCTGCGATGCCCACGACGAAAGTGATCGCCGTGGCCGTGAGGCTGGTCGCGAGGGATATCCAGATCGGCGAGAGATCGGCGCGCATAGAAGCGCGTCAGTCGCGAATCGGCGGGGTGGAGAAGCCGTATTTGTTGAAGACTGGCCGGGCTTCCGGTCCGCCGATGAATCCCGCGAAATCGCGGGCTGCTGCTTCGTTCTTTGTCGTGTTCAAGACGGCCAGCGGATACACGATGATGTCGTGCGAATCTTCGGGCGCGGTGGCCGCGATCCGCACCTTCTTTGAAGTCAGCGCATCGGTGCGATAGACGAGTCCAGCGTCGGCGTTTCCGGTTTCGACGTACGTCAGAACTTGGCGGACATCTTTCGCGTAGACAACTTTGCTCTTGATCGCGTCGAACAGCCCGAGATGCTGAAGCGTCTGCTCGGCGTACTGACCGGCGGGAACGGTCGCAGCTTCGCCGAGGGCAATCGTCTTCACGGCAGGCTTCGCTAGATCTGGGAAATCCTTCACCACATCGGTGTCCGCCGGTGTGACGAGGACCAGCGAGTTCCGCACGATGTCGTGGCGAGTGGCAAGCAGGACCAAGTGTTCGGCCTGAAGCGCGTCCATCTGTTTCTCAGCGGCCGAAAAAAAGATGTCCACCGGAGCGCCCTGCTCGATTTGATGCTGCAGCGTTCCCGAGCCGCCATAATTGTATGAAATCGTGGAACCCGGATGTTTTGCTTCGTATAGTTTCGCGATTTCATCGAGCGCGTCTTTCAGGCTGATTGCGGCAGACACGGTCAGCGTCACCGGCGCCGATTTCTGGGTGGGTGTCGCCGGCGGCACAAACGGGCCGGCGAGAAGCGCAGCGACGAAAAGCGCAAGAATCGTTCGTGCAAGGGATCGAGGATTTACAAAGCAGCATTTCATAACGATTACCTCCGCCAGACGGTGCTCATCTTAGCCGATGCAAGGGAAGCGCGTCATGGAGTGATTTCGGCTGACGCGTCGCCGAACACGCGACATCTGATACGATGGCCCGCCGAATTTTCGGCGCCGCAATATGGCAGCTCCTAAGAAAACTCCACAATCCGTCGCGGATCGTGAAGCCGGTCTGCACCGGCAGCTGAGCTCGCGACAGCTTTCGATGATTGCGCTTGGCGGCGCGATCGGCACCGGCCTGTTTCTCGGCAGCGCCGTTTCTGTGCGCGTCGCCGGTCCCGGCGTGATTTTGAGCTACGGCATTGGTGCGCTGATTGCGCTCGCGCTGATGTGGGCTCTGGCCGAGATGACGGTGGTCCATCCGGTGGCCGGCTCGTTCGGAGTTTTTGCGGAAATTTATCTTAATCCTTGGGCGGGCTTCGCGGTGCGCTACTCGTATTGGTTCGCGCAGTCCGTGGCGATCGGGAGCGAGCTCGTGGCTGTGTCGATTTACTGCCGCTACTGGGCGCCCGGTGTTCCCGCGTGGATTTGGATCGTACTTTTCTCCGCAGGAATGGTTTTCATCAACGCACTGAACGTCGGAAACTTTGGCACTATCGAATACTGGTTTGCGTTGATGAAGGTGACGACGATTTTTGTATTTCTCGTTCTTGGTACGGCGCTCATTTTTGGCATCGGCTACCACCCGCTTGGCACGCACAACTACACCGCGTTCGGCGGATTTCTCCCGCACGGATGGACGGGAGTAATTCTTGGTGTGGCCATAGCGATTTTCAGCTATCTGGGGCTCGAGGTAGTTTCCGTCGCGGCCGGCGAAGCAAGCCATCCTGAGATCGCCGTGCCTCGAGCGATGCGCTGGACGCTCGCGCGGCTTGCGCTTTTCTACATCGGCGGTATGGCCGTTCTCGTCGGCGTGATGCCGTGGACGCAGGCTGGGCTTGTGGAAAGCCCATTCGTGCGCGTATTCCAGGCGACCGGAATTCCATTCGCGGGTGCGATTATGAATTTCGTGGTGCTCACTGCCGCACTATCGAGCGTGAACGCGGATTTGTATCTCGCCACGCGGATGCTCTTCTCGCTTTCCCGCGGAGGCTATGCGCCGGAATTCCTCGGCAAGCTGAGCGCAAAGGGCGTGCCGCTTGCCGCGCTGATGATTTCAAGCGTCGGCATGATCATCGCGCTGATTCTCGATCTTCGATTTCAAGAGAGCGCATTCCTCTACACGCTCGGTGCATCGTTCTTCGGCGGGCTTTTCGGATGGGGAATGATTTTCGTAACTCATCTTGCCTTTCGGCGGCGCTATGAGAAAAACGGAGGTTCGGTACCGATGCGCTTCGCGCCGTCTGGGCCGTGGTCGTCGCTCGCGGGGATGTTGGCCCTCATCGGCGTACTGATTTCCACGTGGTGGATTCCAGGTATGAAGATAACAATCCTGGCGGGATTGCCTTGGCTGGCATTCATCACTCTGTGCTATTTTCTTTGGAAACGCACAAACCGAGATCGCTTACCTCCCGGGCTTCATGGCGGCCAACCGCCCGAGAGAGCTTGAGGAAATCGAATGGATGAACTGCTGAAGTGGCGCGAGGAATTTCCGATTCTCGAGAGCTCGACCTATCTCATTAGCAATTCTCTCGGCGCAATGCCGCGCGACGTTTACCAGCGCATGCACGATTATGCCGACGCATGGGGAATCCGCGGAGTGCGCGCCTGGGAAGAAGGCTGGTGGGATATGGCGGTGAGCGTGGGAGACAAGATAGGAGCGCTCATTGGCGCATGCCCCGGCGAGATTTCGCTCCACCAGAACGTGACTTTGACGCAGGCCATCATTTCCTCGTGCTTCGATTTTTCGGGGCCACGGAAAAAAGTGGTTCTCTTTGACCTGGAATTTCCATCCATCGTTTATTTCTACATGGAGCAACGGCGGCGCGGCGCACGCATCGAGATGCTGAAAAGTGAAGACGGCATTCATGCGCCGATCGAGAAAGTACTCGCGGCGATTGATGAGACGACATTGCTCGTGCCGATATCGCTTGTGCTATTCCGAAGTGCTTCCATCGTGGACGCGCGCGCGATTGTCGAGCGTGCGCACAGCGTTGGCGCACACGTGATTCTCGATTGCTTCCAGGCGGCGGGCACGCTGCCCATAGACGTACGCGGACTCAACGTGGATTTCGCGGTCGGAGGTTGCTTGAAATGGCTCTGCGGCGGGCCGGGCGTCGCCTACCTCTACGTGCGTCCCGACCTGCGCAAAACTCTTTCACCGATGATCACGGGCTGGAGCGCGCATCAGCGGCCTTTCAATTTCGAGGTCGGCCCTGTGGACTTGCGCGACGACAGTTTCCGATTCCTCAACGGCACGCCGCACATTCCGGCGTTGTACGCCTGCCAACCGGGGCTAGAGATTTTGGCGAAAATCGGAATCGAGAAGATTCGCGAGAAATCGAAGCGGCAAACGCAGCGGCTGATTGATGGCGCCCTCGCGCGCGGCTGGCGCGTCAACTCGCCTCGCGATGCAGCCGTGCGCGGCGGAACAGTTTCCGTGGACTGCCCGCACGCTATGGCAGTGAAGACCGAGCTGATTGCTCGCAACATCCTCGTGGATTACCGTCCTGGTGCGGGCGTGCGCCTCTCGCCGCACTTCTATAACCGCGACGAGGAAATTGATTTCGCGCTGGCGCAGATGGAAGACATTCTCGCGACCCGCGAATGGGAGAGGCATTTGCAGCCCGCCTGAGCGGCGGCCACTCCAGGATGAACCCCTCCCCTGCTCCCGAACTCTCGATCGTCATTCCCTCTTACAACGAGGAGGCTCGGCTTCCACGCAGCCTCGAGAAGATTCGCGCCTATGTCGCGGAACATCACCCTGATGCCGAGGTGATTGTGGTGGACGATGGCTCGAAGGATGGAACGGCGCGGGTGGTGGAGCAATGGCAGCGCGAATGGCCGGCGTTGCGTCTCGTGCCAAATGGCGGGAATCGCGGGAAAGGTTACAGCGTGCGGCACGGAATGCTGGAAGCGCGCGGCCGGGTGGCGCTATTTACCGATGCCGACCTCTCGGCGCCGATCGAAGAGGCGGACAAACTGCTCGACGCGTTGCGCGATGCCGACGTGGCCTTTGGTTCTCGCGCCATGAACCGGGGGCTGATTTCCGTGCATCAATCACGACTTCGCGAAGCCGCTGGAATTATTTTCAACCGCTGCGTCCGGCTCTTCACCGGGCTCTCCTTCGAAGACACGCAATGCGGCTTCAAGGCATTCCGGCTGGATCGTTCTCGAATCATTTTCGAGCAACAGCGTGTCGAGCGCTTCGGATTCGATCCGGAAATTCTGTTCCTCGCGAAACGACACGGATTGCGCGCCGTCGAGGTGCCGGTGCGATGGGCGCACGATCCGGCGACGAAAGTTCACGTCTTCCGCGACAGCCTCCGCATGTTCTCGGATCTCGTTGTGATCCGCTGGAACGCGATTGCGGGCCGCTATCCGAAACGCCGTTCGTAAAGCCCGCCCGGAGCTATTTCTCTTTTTTTGCGGTTGGCGGAAGCAGTCCGTTCAGGCGCAGGTACATCGCCTCAATCGAATAGTGGTCAGCAAATTCCGCTGATACCGTCATCATCAATCCGCCGCGCGATATCGTGCGTCCGCCGAAGAAGGGAAGAGTCTCGCCGAGATTCGAATCATCCACATTAGCGAGGTTCGCCGTGCAGAAGTCGTAGGATGCTTTGAGCGCGGCGAGAAGCTTGTCCTTGCCGTCGGTGTCCGCGAGTTTGACGTCAGGCCGGGCGGCGCCCGAAAGCTTCGAACAGAAAAAATAATTGCCCGTCGTGGCATGAACGACGAGGTGGGCAAACGTCATTTGTTGTGGTGTCGGCTGATACGAATATTTGTCGGCGGGCATTTCGTCGGCGGCAGCGACCATGTTCTTGGCGCTATCGGCGAGATCGCTCCGGAGATGATTCGAGATGGGATTCGTTTCGATTTTTGGCGCGGACGCAGGGGCCGAAGCTTGCTGGGCGAAAACGGGCATCGCACAACAAAGGATCGCGGCGGCAATTTTGATTCGGTGGCTCATGAGAAGTTCCTCCTGTCTAGATGGCGCGCTGAGGATATGCCCGCTCGGGCAGCAGGACAAGGGGATTGGGAAAATCGGCGGGCTGAATGAACGATGACTATACAGTGCTGGAAACGTACTTTGCTGTACAAAGTACTTGACAATTCTCAATCCCGCGCTATCCTTGGCCCATGTTGCAGACGAACCCTCGGGACTCACGTTCCGCAAAGCCCGTCGCACTTGATGACCGCGCCCGCGATAACTTGCGCTTCATCCGCGAGACGATGGAGCGGGCGTCCTCGTTCACCGCGGTTCCCGGCTGGGGCGGCGTGGCCATGGGCATTACGGCCGCTGGCGCTGCCGTCGTTGCATCGCGACAGCAAGCCGGGTCCGCCGCCTGGCTGTTCACGTGGCTCGCCGAAGCCTCTGTTGCGTTTGCGATTGCGGCGTGGAGCATGACCTCCAAGGCGCGGCATGCCAATGTCCCTCTGCTCGCGGGTCCCGGCCGGAAATTCGCGCTGAGCTTCGCGCCGCCGATGTTCACCGGCGCGCTGCTGACCGTCATTTTGTTTCACGCCGGATTCATTGGCGCGATCCCTGGCGTGTGGCTGCTGCTTTATGGCACCGGCGTCCTGACGGGAGGAGCATTTTCAATCCGAATCGTGCCTCTGATGGGGCTTTGCTTCATGGTCCTCGGCGCCGTCGCGCTGTTCTGTCCCGCGACGTGGGGAAATGCTCTGCTGGGGGCAGGATTCGGCGGCTTGCACATCATCTTCGGTGCAGTAATTGCGAGGAATTATGGCGGATAAGACGAATGCCGCGCGAGCGGAACGAGACGACCGAGCAACGGGACGGCGAGGCAACACGGCCTCCAAGCCGCACGCCAGCGCGCTGGCCTCCGAGGTCTCCGCGACGCAGCTTGACCGCTTGATTCACGAACGCACGAGACTCGCTATCGTCAGCGCTCTTGCTGTGAATCCATCGCTTTCGTTCGCCGAACTGAAGCAGTTGCTCGGCGCGAGCGATGGGAATCTGAGTGTCCATGCGCGCAAGCTCGAAGACGCAGGGCACATCGCCTGCACGAAATCATTTTCCGATCGAGTGCCGAAGACAGAGTATCGCCTGACGGCAAGCGGCCGGCGGGCTCTCGAGCGTTATCTCAACCACATGGAAGCGCTGATCCGCGCGACTCGCGAGTCCTGAGAGAGGAAATTTTTTTGGCCATTAACTTTGCAGTCGAAAGTACTTTGACGCACGCGAGTCCGCCCGGCCTACACGTGGCGATCGTCATGGACGGTAACGGGCGTTGGGCCGCGACGCGCGGACTCTTGCGCTCGGAAGGCCATCGTGCCGGCGTGGAGGCGGTCCGCCGCGTTGTCGCTGCTGCGCCGGAATTCGGCATCGGGACTCTGACTCTATTCGCACTATCAAGCGACAACTGGCGGCGGCCGGGTCCTGAAATCGCCGCGCTACTCGCGCTTTTCGAGGAATATTTGCTCCACGAATCGCGGGCTTGCGCGGCGCGCGGCGTGCAGATCCGCGTGATCGGGCGCCGCGATCGCATTCCAGATTCTCTTGCTTCCGCGATTGAATTCGCCGAAAGGGCGACGGCTTCGGCGCGGGCAATCGAAATGCGCATTGCGATTGACTACTCCGGCCGGGACGCAATTCTACGCGCCGCATGCTGGATGCTTTCGAGCCTCGAAGTCTCTCAGAAGGAATTCGCGCGCCGGCTTGGCGAAGTGACACACGCGGGACGCCCGAGTGCGGATGTTGATCTCTTGATTCGCACTGGCGGAGAAAATCGGTTGAGCGATTTCTTGCTCTGGGAATGTGCGTACGCCGAGATGGTGTTCGCGTCGAAGTTGTGGCCGGACTTCGGTGCGGAAGATTTGGAAGCCGCGCTCCAGGATTTCGCGTCGCGCGAGCGCCGCTTCGGCGGGCTGCCGGCAGCCGCTGCGGGCGACTAAATGATCCGATGTCTCAGGCCGTGGGAGGTTTCGCGGAATAGGGCAACGCCGCCATCGCGAATGCCTTTCGGACAACGCGAGTGGCAGCTTCCGTGAGCGAGTATTTCCCCAGTTCATCTTCGCGAACCCACGCGGTATCGGAAACGTCGCTGGCCGCACGTGCGCTTCCGCTAATTAATTCGCAGAGGTGATCAACAATCACGAAGTGATATTGAATGCGGCCGGCGGAATCGCGGAAAATCCGGTCGAAAACCTCGATTAAACCGAGCACGTGTACTTCAATTCCCGTTTCCTCTTGTAGCTCGCGCCGAATTCCTTCCAAGATTGATTCGCCGAGCTCTAGCGTTCCGCCGGGGATGGACCATTCTCCCTGGAGGGGCGGACGGTCCCGGCGAATCAAGAGAACACAGCCGTTGTGGATGACGACGCCGCCAACTCCGACGACCGGCCGATCAGGGTATTCACGCTTCGGCGACAACTCCACACGCTCCGATTGAGAAATGCTTGACAGGTGCGTTATATAATACGCCCGTGGGTTCGAGAAGCACCGCGCAAGGAGGCCCTTCCCGTGGTGAGATGTCCGGATTGTGACACGGAGATCGATGTCGACGAAGACGAGGTAGAAGAGGGTGAAATCTTGAGCTGCCCGGAGTGCGACGTCGAGCTCGAGGTCACTCAGGTGCATCCCGTCCACGTCATCGTACTCTCCGAAGAAGAAGACGAAGAAGAGGAAGAGGAAGAGGAAGAAGAGGACGACAAAGTTGTTGAGGAAGAAGAGGAAAACGGCGACCACGGCGAAGCGATCGAAGAAGATGGAGTGGAATAACGCCCTCGAACCTCGACTACCGGTTCCTTGTTTTTCTCCAACCGGTTTATCTATTGGACGGTGAGTTCTGCACACGTCCCGATTTTGTTGAAGATTGATTTTGCCGAGCCCGAACCGGAGGAATTGTGAAGTTGTGCCGCCGCACAGTTGTTAACGTCCTCGCGATAATTCTGGCTCTTGGGATTGCGCTCACCGGAAGTTCGCAGGACAAACAGGAAAAGAAGAAAGAGGCGCAACTGCGCACGGTCCACGGGTCGGTGCTCGACGCGCATCAGAACCCGGTCGCGGATAGCGTCGTCTACCTGAAAAATCTCCGGACGCAGGACGTAAAGACGCACATTGCGGATGATTCCGGTGTCTACCGCTTCAGTGGACTTGACCCAAATATGGACTACGAGATTCACGCGGAACACGATGACTCGTCTTCTGCAACGCATTCCATATCGAGCTTCGATAGCCGCAAGGATATCGAGGTCGTTCTGAAACTCGACAAGAAGAGAGCGAGCTAGCGGCGTCGCGAGAGTAACTAGGATTTTCGCGAGAGCATGATGTGCACCGCTTCCGGCACGATCTCAAATTCCACCGGTGAATCGCCGAGAATTTCTCCGTCTCCGTGGACGAGTGCCGGGCGATTCGTTTTGAAACTCACGCGGCGGCAGCGGTAGCGGCGCAATTCGGGCCACCGAATATCGCCTGAGCGCAGAACGATGGGTATCGCCTCCAGCAATCGCGTAAGCGGCATTTGTTGCACCAGCATCACTTCCAGCCAGCCATCATCCATTTTCGCCGAGGGCGCGATTCTAACGCCCGATCCATAGCAGGGCGCGTTGGCGACGGCGGCAAAAAGCACGCGGCCGCGCCAGGATTCGCCGTCCATCGTCGCGTCCAGTTCGATGCTCTGAAACTTTCGCCGCGCCCACAGAGCGCCCGCAATATAACGCGTCACTCCAGGCCAGCTGCGGAACCGCGTGTTCGCAAGCTGCGCCGCTTCCGCATCGAGTCCAAGGCCGCCCGCGCCGATGAAAATTGCCCTGCTTGATGCTGCGCCTTCCGCGATGAAATTCACGCGAACCACGTCAATCGGTCGCGGAAGTCCGTACAGGAATACGTGTGCGGCTTCGATGAGATCACGAGGGATGTTAAGGCCTTCCGCGATGTCGTTGCCGTTTCCCGCGGGCAGAAATCCGAGGGTCACCGAGGAGCCGAACGCGGCTTCGACGAGATGGTGAAATGCGCCGTCGCCTCCGAGAGCGATGACGTAGCGATAGCCGCCCGCTATGGCCTGCATCGCGAGGCTGCGAAAATCTTCCGTGGTTTTCGACACAGCGAAGTCCACGCGGCGTCCGTGGTCGGAGAAGTAGCGCGCAACGATATGTTGCATGCGGCCGGCGCGGCCGCCACCTGCAACAGGATTCACGATGATGAGCGTCTCAGCCTTCACGCGATGTCTACGGGATGTATTGAGTGAGGCGGAGCCATCGTCAACGATGCAGCAGCGGGTGTCAATTGTTCGTAGACGTGCGAACTGTGGGGGTTAACAGAGTCCCTTTGTGGGACATCGTGCGAGCTGGCGCAGATAAAGCACTCGCATTGGCGTACTCGTTTCGTCCCCAGCTAGGGCTTTGACGTGCGATCGATGAAACTGGAGATGTTGTTCTTGAGAGTCGCGAGGTCGGCATCTTTCAAGTACATCATGTGCCCGGCGTCGTAATACTTAAGTTCGATGTGGCTCTGTATGTCAGTGGGAAGGCCGAGATGATCCATCGTGTGTTCGGTCGCAAAAAACGGCGTAGCGAGATCGAAAAAGCCATTCTCAACTTCGACTCGGAGGTGTGGATTCGAAATCATCGCCTGGATCAGGTCTCCTTCAACATTGGGCGAGCCGGGAAAGCCGAAATTTCTGCCTGTCGCATGCTTCCAATTCCACCCTTCATTGGCCTGTTCGCTCAAAACTTCGTATGACTTATCCTGCCCGAATTTCAGGTCTTCGCGGACGTAGGCATTGAAAACTGCGGTGAAGGCGCCGCTGACGGCGGTGGATTGGGGATCGTCGTTCGCATACTCGCCGAGCAGGTCGTAGGTGGGGCCTGTGAAACGGGCGTCGAGCCGGCCAGTCGTCAATCCTTTGCTCCTTTGGAGCTCGATCATGAATTGGGGGAGCTTCACGCGGAGATTGGCCTTGATCAAATATTCTTCGCTCAGCCCTGTATATTGAGAAAGCTTTCTCGCCACATCCGATTTTTCCGCCGCCGAAAGGTTCGATCCTTCCATCAATGCGGCCGCATAGTCCGACGCCGCGTACTTTCGCACTTCCGCAAGAAACGCGCTCAAGTCGTCCGGCCGGTTGCTCAGCGACTTGTGATACCACGCCGTCGCAGCATAGCTCGGAAGGTAGTAGACGTACGTCATATCATCGCCGGGATTGAACGAAATGGTGCCGAGGTCGAGCACCGATGACATCAAAACAATTCCGTTGAGGTCCATGTTGTCATGCGATTGGAGATAATTCCCAAGCGCGGCTGAGCGGAAGGTCCCGTAACTCTCGCCGATGAGAAACTTCGAGGAGTTCCAGCGATTGTTGCGGCTTACGTATATGCTGATGAACTGAGCGAGGGATTTTGCGTCCTCATCGACGCCCCAGAAATCCTTGTCTTTGGATTTGCCCACGGCGTGACTGAAACCCGTGCCGACGGGATCGATGAAAACTAGATCGGTCTTGTCGAGCAGGCAATTTGAGTTGTCCGTGACGGAATATGGCGCGGGCGCCGTGGGTTCGGCGTTGGCCGTGACCACACGGCGCGGTCCAAACGCGCCCATGTGCAGCCAGATCGACGAAGAACCCGGGCCGCCGTTGTACACAAACGCGATTGGGCGCTGGCTGAGATCCTTGACGTCACTGCGCGTGTAGGCAATTGAGAAAATCAATGCCGTCGGTTCGCTCTGGTCGTTTTTCAGCAGCGTCGTGCTCGCCGTCGCTTTATAAGGAATCGTCTGGCCTCCAGTCTTGATTGTGTGATCGGTGACCGAGGATTCTTCTTTTGGTGGCGGAGCGGGAAGCTCAGTCGAGGACTTCGATTCCGAAGGCTTCGCATCTTTGGTTTGTTCTTGCGCTGCCACGGCCGTGCAATAAACGCAGGACAAAATCAAAATGGCCGCGGCGGCAAGACCGAGAGACTGTCTCATTCGAAGAACTCCTTGAGATTCATCCAACACGCTTCATTTAGACGTCCGACGCGACGCATTGTATGCCGGATCGCCCAGAGTTTGCCGGACTCTGAGCGCTGCGCCGAGGTTAATTTCACACACCGCTTCAATCAGGATGTAGATCTTGGATTGAGATTTCCTGCCGAAAGTGAAAACTAAAATGGATGGTGCCGGCGGTGGGACTCGAACCCACGACCTAGGGATTATGAGACCCTCGCTCTACCTCTGAGCTACACCGGCACGAATCAAACTTATTATGCTAGGGGTCGAGCGATTTACTGTCAAGAATACGCCACGGGCATAAGTGCGCGAAGAAGCGCCGAAGAGCCGGTTCCTAATTTTTGTGCACAGTAGTACGGACGTACCGTTGACCGTTTCAGACTGAAACCTTAATCTTCCCCCTCGACAACTGAATCGAAGTGCTGGCCGACCAGCTTGAGGGAAGGGTGTGTACTCTTTCGGCACACCCGTGTGTAATTTCTCTCTTGACGGCAGCCAACCGCTTAGTAGACTCCTCCGCGTAGTTTCCCAATCGGAGGGTCCTGTGAATAAGTGGTTAGCGGCTGCCGGTTTAGCGCTGGTGATACTGACTGGTGCGATGGGGTTGAAGGCTGTAGCGAATCAGGCGTTCGCTCATACTTCGGCTCCTGTTCCACCGACGCCGTATTTTGCGCACACGTCAGCTCCCGTACCACCGACACCTTACTGAATTTGGTGAGGCTGAAGGTTAGGTAGCGGGCAACCCAGGGCCAGGCTCGAACAGGTCAGCTTTATGGATCTTGGCCCTATTGATTATCTTCTCTGGTTAATAGGCTTCTCCGCAGAAGTCGCCGTTGTTGTGTGTTCAATCAAGAGGCGAAACTTCCTACGATACCTCCCCCTTAACCTGTATGTTGGTTTTACCGCGTTGGTCTCAGTCGGCGAGTTTTACTGCCTTCACAAGTTTGGGTTTGCATCAGCGGAGTACAACTACTTCTACTATTATTCCGATAGCTTGCTGACTATCCTGCTGTTCTTCGTCATTATGCAATTTTACCAACACGTGTTTTCTGAGATGCACGTGAGCAAGTACATCAACGCTTTAGCGATCTTCCTGCTTTTTGGCACTGCCGCGTTCTCCTATATGGTCATCGCGCAGCATAAGGATCACTTGACCACGCGGTTTGCCGTAGACTTGAGCCGGAATCTTTATTTTGTCGGAGTCATACTGACGTACGTACTCTGGGGGGCGGTTCTGAAGCTGCGCGAAACGCGCACACATTTGATTCAGCTCGTCCTTGCGCTGGGCGTATTCTTCAGCGCGTCGGCCGCGACGTACGCGCTACGCAATCTATTCCCCGGTCTTGAGCTATCCGTATTGAAGTGGATGCCGCCTGTTGTGGCGATCTGGCTACCAGCAGCGTGGGCATTCACGTTCATGAAGGTTTCCGAAGGCGAGCGCCTCGAAACAACGCAGCTTCTGGCTAGGGCCCGATGATTATCGCAGCCCTCATTTTCGTCATCTCCCTTGCGCTGCTGCTGCAATTCTTTGTTTCATACTGCCGGTCGGTGATAGCCGCCAGTCGGAAATCTGAATTATCGGAGCGCGTACGTGAAGTCGCCGGAATCCATGATCAGACAGTTCGCGGAGAAGAATTTACGCGGCTGATTCAATTGCTTCACTTGTGCCCTGGCCGTGGTGATGACACTGGCGAGTTGCGCGCTGTCGGCGTGTACTACGCACTGCTTGATGCGATGAACAAAGCATTTCGCCCGATGTCGTTGGCTGTGGCGCGCTGGGCCGAAGCAGAGCGTGAGAGTTGCTCGTATTTCGCCGCTGTGGCCCTCGATCGTAGAATTTCCTACAGTCGCGAATTGCTGGCTCAGCAGATCTCGGGCTCGCTGTAGTTCGCCCGCCAAGATCGAATCACTCTGCCCGGAGCTCTTAAGTCCGGGCTTTTTTATTTCTGGGCGGTCATGCACGGCAGCGGGACGCGCGCTTGCATCGGGAACCGGTTTCGCTGGTAACATGGCTGTATCGGTTAGTCCGCGCCGGAACGCGCATGAAATCCGAACTCCATCACGGAATCCTCGAGACGATCCGCCGGCACCAAATGATCGTTGCCGGTGACCGTGTGGGCGTCGCCGTATCAGGCGGCGCGGATTCCGTCGCGCTTTTGCGGCTGTTAGAGGATTTGCAGAACGAGCTTGGCGTTGGTCTGTGCGTATTGCATTTGGATCACGGTCTGCGCGGGAAAGCTTCGGATACTGACGCAGCCTTCGTTGCTGAGCTCGCTCGAGCGCATGCTCTGGAATTGTTTTCCGCGCACGAAGATGTTGCGGCCGTAGCGAAGCGAAATCACTGGAACCTCGAAGACGCGGGCCGGCGCGCACGAAATAACTTCTTCGAGCGCGCAGTTTCCCAGGGGCATTGCACCAAAGTCGCCGTCGCGCACACGGCTGACGATCAAGCAGAAACGGTTCTCGCCCGCGTCCTGCGCGGAACGGGGCCGCGCGGCATTGTGGGAATTTATCCGGTGAGATCGAATATCGTGAGGCCCTTGCTCGATATCCGCCGGACCGATCTTCGCGAATACCTCGGCACGAAGGGTCAGGATTGGCGCGAGGATGCAACAAATCGTGATACCAGCCGTCTCCGAGCGCGCATGAGGCATGAATTGCTGCCATTCCTCGAGCGCGCTTTCAATCCCGCGATTGTTGAGCGTCTGTCGAGTCTTTCGGCAATCTTTCGGGACGAGGAAGTATTCTGGAATTTGATTGTGGAGGATCGGATCGGCGCCTTGACGAATGAGATCCGTGGCGGACTTTCGATTGATGTAGCCGGCCTACTCTCACCGCATCCGCCGATCTCGCAGAGCGCAAATGCGCCACGCGCTCTCTCCCGGCGCATCATTCAGGGACTCTTCGCAAAGATTGCGGGCGATTATGCGAGTTTGCAATTCGGGCACGTCGAAGATGTTCTGCATCTTGCGAGCGCATCGCAGAGCGGCCGCCGGATCGAGTTGCCTGGCGGCGTGAACGTAGTTCGGAATTTCGATCGGCTGGAATTTATTAACCACCCGATCGCAGAAGCACGCGGCAGCGAGGGAACCTTCTCCGAAAATGTGCGTCACTATCAATATGCCGTGCCTCTGGCGAGCCAAGGAGTTGCATCTATTGATATTCCGGAACTGGGGTTACGCTTTTGCCTGAAAGCCATTGACTGGCCTGTGAGGGAGAGCGACACTACTTGTGAGACCGGCGTTCTCGATGCTGATCGCCTCACGCCCCCTCTTGTCCTGAGAAACTGGCGGCCGGGCGATGTTTATAGGTTGCCCGGAAAGCGTCAGGCGCAGAAGCTCAAGCGATTGTTTTCCGACGCGCGAATCAGAATCTCGGACCGGGAAAGATGGCCCGTCTTGACGAGCGCAGGCCGGATCGCTTGGACGCGCGGATGGCCTCCCGCCGCTGATTTCTTGGCGGGCAAGGAAACGAAGCGGCGAGTGGTCGTGCTGGAAGAAAAGCTGTAGCGCGTGAATGCGAGTCGCCTTTACCAAGGAGAGGTTAGCCAGCCGGGTTCGGCAATTGGGCCGAACCATTTCGAAGGATTACGCGGGGCGAACGCTCGATGTTCTGGTGGTATTGGACAACGGGTTTCTGTTTGGCGCAGACTTGATACGCAGCATTTCAGTGCCAGTCGTCTGCCCTTTCATTCGCGCTGAGATGCGCGACATCAGTTTGGCGGGGCATGCTCGCCGCGAGATTTATTTCAGTTGGCCACCCGGCTTGCGCGGACGGGATGTCCTGCTGGTGGACGCGGTGCTGAACACGGGCGTCACTCAAGACTTTGTTATGAAGCAGATTTTGGAGGGCCGGCCTGGGTCACTGAGGCTGGCCGTGCTGTTCGACAAGCCGGACGCGCGCAAGGTAAATTTGAAGGCTGAATACACCGGCTTCTCTTCAGCATCTAATGACATGGTGGGTTTTGGATTGGGCGGGCGTGCGGGGCTGTATCGGAACCTCTCTTATGTTGGGCTGTCGCGTCCGGAACGCCGCAGCGTTTCTACGGCGGGGCGCAAGCGTACCGGGCGAGGCAAGGTCAAGGGTCGGAAAGGATGAGGTAGTTCTGTGAACTCAACGGTCCGTACGATTTTATTTTGGCTGGTCATGGTCGTTCTGGCGGTGGCGCTGTGGAAGATGGCATCAACCGGCGGACAGACGGCCCATGAAGATGAGCCCAGCTACACAAAATTCCTGGCTCAAGTCCAGCAGGGCAATATTAAGGAAGTCACAATTTATCTCGCTCAGAACAGCGCCGAAGTGGAGGG
>Ga0302324_100004031_pt1 | contig 32801 bp, 30 predicted proteins | sample Palsa_T0_1_FD_201949 | JGI IMG/M metagenome (GOLD analysis project Ga0302324, IMG submission 201949) | Peat permafrost microbial communities from Stordalen Mire near Abisko, Sweden - Palsa_T0_1 | ecosystem: Environmental > Terrestrial > Soil > Palsa > Peat permafrost | place: Sweden: Abisko... | reverse complement strand
GACGGCAGGCTGGCCCGCTGACGCGGCAAGCTGGGACGTCAGCCCTGTTTTCCCGGGCCAATCGAACGACTTCCTCAAAGAAACAGGCTGGAACGGCTACGAATACAAAGGCAATGACGGTTGCCACAAGACGGTTCAACCTTTTGGCACGCTGGCTCGTCTACCAAAACAAGGCGAAAGGACACTCCGGGCGGCATTTATTCGCGGTCGCGGGAGACGAGACGTATGAAGAGCAAGACAATATTTGGAGGCTACGCGCGAAGGACGGAATGGGCTGGCGTGCTGACGCTTGCTTTGGCAGGAGCGCTTCTCTTTTCCCAGCCAGCGCCCGGGCGGTTCGTGGGCACGATCACGGCGATCAACGGCGACACCCTAACCGTGAAGCCGGACAACGGCGAGGTACGGCAGGTGCAGCTTCCGTCGACTGCCGTGCTGAAGCGCGTTGAACCAGGGCAAAAGGATCTGAGCGCGGCGGAGACGATTCAACTGACCGATCTCGAGACCGGAGATCGCGTGCTGGTGCGGCTCGATCCAAACGCAACGGGAGATACGCCACAAGCCGCACAGATTGTCACCATCAAGCAGGCTGATGTCGCGAAGAAGCAGCAGCAGGAACGTGAGGACTGGGCGCGGAGCGGTGTGGGCGGCCTGGTGAAGAGCGTTGATCCAGAGTCTGGCGTCATTGTAGTGACCAGCGGCTCCGGCGCGACGATGAAGATCATCAAGGTGCACGTGAGCACTTCGAGCGTGTTGAAGCGGTATGCGCCGGCGTCGGTTCGCTTCGATCTGGCGCAACCTGGACCGATCGATGCGATCCAGGCTGGTGACCAACTGCGCGCACGTGGGACAAAGAATGCGGATGGCACCGAGATCGACGCGACAGAAGTGGTGTCGGGCAGTTTCCGCAATATCTCTGGCACCATTGCGTCGCTGGACGTAGCAGGCTCCACGGTATCTGTGAAGGACCTGTTGACCAAGAAGCAGGTCACGATTCACATCACGCCCGATGCGCAGATGCACACATTGCCCGAGATGATGGCGAGAGGTTTGGCTGCACGGTTGAAGGGCACTGCATCTGCCAGTGGCGGCGCGGGGCCAGTTTCGGCTCCAGGCACGGCTCAGGGTTCTGGCGCGGGCGGTGGACAGCAGCGTAGCTGGAATGGCAACGGACAGATGGGTGGACAAGCGGCTGGGCAAGGCAGGGGCGGTGACATGCAGCAGATGCTGAATCGCACGCCTGTCATTCATTTCGCGGACCTGAAAAAGGGCGACGCCGTGATGGTGGTTTCGACCGCGGGAAGCTCCGACGTCACAGCCATCGCTTTGCTGACCGGCGTGGAGCCGTTGCTTGAAGCGCCGGAGGCAAGCCGCAACCTGCTCTCGAACTGGAGCATGGGATCGGGCGGCGGGGGCGAAGCGGAAGCTCAGTAGAGACACACGGAAATTGATTGAAGACTTTTGCGGGAGAGGTGTATTTGCGATCTCATATCTTTTTTTGCCTTTTAACTGGATGGATTATCGCGCTGGCTTCGGTGCTCGCCGCGAGCGGACAAACGGCGGCGCCGCCCGCTTCCGCAACCCAGGCGTCGGCGACGGTGCAGGCACCAGCGACAGTAACAGTGCACGGACATGTGGCCGATCAGACTGGAGCGCTGATCTCGGGCGCGCAAGTCACAATTGCCAACAAAGATGGCGTTCCTGTGAAGACGGTGAAGGCCGATGCGAGCGGCGCCTACGAGGTCCGTGGACTCGCTCCGGGCGGCTATTTTGTCCAGGTTTCGTCTGAAGGCTTTGCGCCGTTTCAATCGCAGATCATTCAGGTGACCGCGGGACAGATGAAGCGCGTCGACGTGGCGATGGCCATCGAGGCCGCGCAGCAGAATGTAGTGGTCACCGACGACACGCCGACCGTGAACGTGGAAGCCAGCGGCAATGCCAATTCTGTTGTCATCAAAGGCAAGGATCTCGATGCTCTTTCAGACGACCCCGATGAACTATCGAATGAGTTACAGGCGCTGGCTGGCCCGTCGGCTGGGCCAAACGGCGGGCAGATTTATATCGATGGCTTTACAGGTGGGCAGTTGCCGCCGAAGTCGGCGATCCGCGAAATCCGCATTAATCAGAACCCATTTTCTGCCGAGTTTGACAAGCTGGGTTACGGTCGCATCGAGATCTTGACCAAGCCGGGAACGGATAAACTGCATGGGCAGTTCTTCGCGATGGGCAATGACAAGTCCTTCAACACCGGCAACCCGTTCACGCCGAATGTTCCAGCCTACGACAGTTACCAGTTCAACGGATCACTGAGCGGAGCATTGTCGAAATGGGCATCGTTTTTCTTCAGTGCCCAGCAACGCAACACCTCGGATGCTTATATCTACACTGCCACCCTTCCCTCAGGAACGGAAACTGGAGGCGTGTACAGTCCCCGCGTGCGCACGAACGTGGCGCCGCGAATCGATCTGCAGTTGGGACAAAAGAATACGCTGACTCTGCGCTATCAGCTTTGGCGCGACAGCGAAAGTGGTGTGCTGGGCGGGACGACCGATCTGCCGTCTCAGGCCACGACATCCAAATCGTATGAGAACACTCTGCAGGTAAGCGATGCCGAAGTGATCAACGATCACATCGTCAATGAAACTCGATTCCAATATCTTCGCGATACGGGAACAGACACGTCAATCAGCTCGACACCTCAAATACAAGTACCGAGCTACTTCGTCAGCGGAGGTTCCTCCAGCCAATTCTCCGAGGATCATCAAGATCATTATGAGTTATGGAACGAGACCACCATGACTGCCGGAGCGCAGGCCCTCAAGTTTGGAACTCGGCTGCGCAACAATCGCGATTCCAACTCCACAAATTCGAATTTCAATGGCACTTTCAGTTTTTCGAGCCTCGCGGATTACCAGGCTCAAACGCCGAATAAGCTAACCTATACCACCGGACCACTGCCAGCCATTGCCAACGTTTTTGATGCCGCGCTTTTTCTGCAGGACGACTGGAAGGCGAATCGCTTCCTGACCGTTTCGGGCGGAATTCGCTGGGAATCGCAAAACCATATTGCAGACCACAACGACTGGGCGCCGCGCGCAGCCTTTGCCTATGCCCTCGACGGACACAAAAAAGGCGCACAGCCCAAGACTGTCTTGCGCGGGGGTTACGGCACCTTCTATGACCGCTTTGCACTTTCGAACCTGCTGACGGCCGTGCGGCAAAGCGGCGCCGCGAACAGCCAGTCCCAGATCTCTATCACGAATCCAACGTGCTTTACGACAACCAGCTTGAGCAGCATTGACCTGGCGACCTGCGGGACGCCCACTTCGAGCTCGAATACCACTGTGCAGGTTGCCCCGAGCTTCCGTTCCCCTTACACGGAGCAGCTCGGAGGCAGCATCGAGCGTCAGCTGACGAAGACAATTACACTGACTGCGACCTATCTGCGCTCGTTCGGTGTACACCAGCTAGTTACACGCGACTCAAATGCGTACTTACCGGGCACTTATCAATACGGAAGCACAACTTTGACGGGCGTTCGGCCCAATCCGAATCTCGGCATCGTCAATCAGTTCTACCCTGAGGCTGTGTTCAAGCAAAACCAGGTGATTCTGAATGTGAATGCGCGCATCAGTCCGAGATTCAGCGTCTTCGGCTTCTACAACTGGACTGACGCCAACACAGACGGTGGCGGCGGATCGACGGCCTCGAACTCGTATAACCTCAGCCAGGACTATGGGCGCGCCTCGTTTGCTTCGACCAACATGGTCTTTATGATGGCCAACTACACGGGGCCATGGGCCATCCGCTTCAATCCGTTCTTGATTGCACAGTCGGGCAAGCCGTATAACATCACCACTGCGAACGATCTAACCGGAGATAACTTCTTTAACAATCGCCCAGCCACTGTGGACAGTTCCCTCTGCGCTGGCCAGTCGTCACGCTATGCGCCGACGCAATTCGGCTGCCTTGATACGACGCCGGCAGACAACTACACGCCGATCGGTATGAATCTTGGAAATGGCCCAGCCGCGGTAGCGCTGAATCTGCGCCTGAGCCGCGCATTTGGAGTTGGACCGAAAGTTGAGTCATCCGGCAATGCGCAGCAGGGTGGCGGGCCAGGCGGGCCGGGTGGACCCGGCGGCGGTGGTCGAGGTGGCGGTGGTGGGCCGGGCGGAGGGCCCGGGGGAGGACTTGGCCCGGGAGGGCTCAGCGGTGGGGGCGGTCCGCCGCGCGGCATGTTCGGCGGAGGAGGGACGGGACGGAAGTACAGCCTGAATTTCAGTGCCCAGGCGCTGAACCTTTTCAACGATATTGATTACGGAACTCCGTCGGGATCGGTAATTCCCACGCCGGATCCGACGACCGATACAACGAGTCCCGGGGCCCGGTTTGGGCACTCATTAAGTCTGGCGAAGGGCATCTTTGCTTCTCCCACTAGTTCGGCTGCACGCAGGATCTTCTTTCAGGCGGAGTTTTCGTTCTGAGCTGTGTTGTCGAACTTTGTCGAACGTGATGGGAAGGGTTGGAAAGCATGAAGGGCCGAGGCAATTGCTTCGGCCCTCTCTGTTCGAGTTCTAATGAGCAGCCGAGGCTGACGCAGGCACAGAGGTTGCAAAGCCATCGGTGAGCGAGATGACGTGCAACTGCGCTTTGAGCGCATCGATAGATGCGGCACTGGTCGCCGTGATTTCGCGGGTCTCACCGGGGAGAAGGTCAAAGTAATTGTCCGAAACTTGAACGTCTAGTGAGCCAAAGGAAAGATACACGCTGCGTGCGAGCACCTGTGAGGTGATGCGGATGGAGTATTTCCCGTTCGCACCGGTTGTGTCGACGGCAAGTTGCGCGGGCTTCAGATGGACTTCCTTTGTGGGCGCGAGGTACGTGAGGTTGCGCGAGAGCAGCGTGTTCCTTGAGGTAAGCTCGGCGACGACGAAAACCGCGGACGTGTTCGCGCCGCCGGCCTGGGCGAGTTTTGCCAACGGCCAATCAAGATAAACCTTGCTCGCAAGCGGATCGATGCTGAAATCCTGGGAGCTTTCAAGTAGAACCCTGCCGTCGAAGTCCATGAGGCGTGTACGCAGAGTTGCTGGCTGTGCATTGGTTTCGTCGGAGACGATGTAGACCTTGACCGAGCCGTCTTCGACGTGGGGCGACACGAGAATGGGCGCGTAGAAACGCCGCGCGTAGTACTGCAGAGCTTTCCAGCGGCCGTAGTAGTCGATGCTGGACCACGAGGCGACGGGCCAGCAGTCGTTCAACTGCCAAAAGATGGAACCCATGGTTTCGGGGCGGCTGCGGCGGAAGTGCTCGGCACCAATCTTGATTCCCTCGGCCTGCAATACCTGGCTCACGTAGAGAAAGCTCGCGAAGTCCTTGGGCTCTGGATAGTCCTTGAGCAAGTAATCGTGGATAATCGCGTTGCCTTCGTTGTTCTTTTGGTGCGCGAGCATCACGGGCGTAAAAATGCTCGCGCGATCTTCAGGTTGCGTGAAGGCTTCGACGGTCTTCATTTCTGGGAACGACTGGAAGCCGTATTCGGTCACGAAGCGCGAGTTGTGCGTTTCATAGGTAGAGAACGGAACACGTCCGTGCCAGACATCCCAAAGATGCGCGTCTCCGCTCTGGTATTTGTCGCTCAGCGCCTCGTAGTCAGAGCTCGGCGAACTGGGCCAGTAGGGCGTCTCCGCATTCAGGCGCTCGACTACGCGGTTGAGGATGCCGCTGAACTCGGTGAGATAGTCCTGCCACATTTGGTACTTTACTTCCAGTGGCAATTTATCGCGCGGAGCCCAGCCCAGGGCCTCTTCGGTTTCGTTGTTGCCGCACCAGACCACGATGCTAGGATGGTTCCGCAAACGGCGGACTTGATCTTCGGCTTCAGCTTCGATGGTGAGCTTGAAATTGTAGGTGCCGGGCTGCCAGTCATTACCAAACATGAAGTCCTGCCAGACCATGATGCCGAGCTCGTCGCAGATCTGGTAGAACTCGTCGGTCTCGTAGTATCCGCCGCCCCAATGACGAATCATGTTCATGTTGGCGTCGCGCGCGGACTCGAGGATGCGGCGATAATTCCCCGTCGTGACCCGATTCGCAAAGCTATCGAAGGGGATCACGTCCGCGCCTTTGGCGAAGACCGGGATGCCGTTGACGATGAGCTGGAAGCTGCGGCCCCATTGGTCCAGATGGCGATCGAGAACAATCGAGCGCAGGCCGGCCTTGGCAGTTCGTTTCTCGGCAGTATGACCGGCGATGGAGACGTTCGCGGTGAATTCGTAGAGCGGCTGATCGCCGTATCCTGCGGGATACCAGAGTTTGGGCTGGCGAATTTCGATCGGAATGTCGATGACGTTCGTTCCGGCGTGCAGAACGACGAGCCGGCTCGCGGTTGCAGGACCAGCGACAGCGGAGTCTTGCACGCTGACCTGAGCCGGTCCGCTCGAGGAGGCTTCGATTTCAACTTCGGCGTCGACGTGGGCGACGGCTTTACTCACATCGCGCTGGCGGATGGCGAAGTCGGCGATGCGTGCTTTGTCCCAGGCTTCAATGCGAACGGGCCGCCAGATGCCGCTGGTGACAAAACGCGGTCCCCAGTCCCATCCGTACTCATATGCTGCTTTACGGATGTAGGTCTTTGGCTCGACCTTGGTGCGCGGTTGCCACGGATCGGCGGCGGCGACGAGTTGGGCCGCGGCGATGGGCGATGGAAACACGATGCGCAGCAGATTGCTGCCGGCGTGCAGATGAGCCTTCGCAGACACGCGCCAGACGCGGAACGAGTCGTCAGCGTTGAGCACTTGCGTGCCATTCAGATAAACCTGCGCCGCTGCGTCCAGACCGTCGAAGACGAGATCGACATTCGTGCGAGCGAGCAAGGCGGGCGTGACGTCGAAGCTGTCGCGGTATTCCCAACTTGCGTTTTCGATCCACTGTAGTTTCGATTCGTTGTCGCGGTAGAAAGGGTCTTCGATTTTTTTATTTGCGAGCAGATCGAGGTGCACGTCTCCAGGAATGGTTGCGGGCAGCCAGCCTGCCTCGGCGTCCTGCGGGGTCGAGGTAATCTGGCGAAACTGCCAACCACGATCAAGAGTCAAAACGGCGTTCTGTGCGCGGTTGGATTGCACGCCACTGGATTCCGCTCGCGCCACGGAGGAAGGCAGGCTCAAGGTTATCGCGGCAATAAAAAAGCACACGACGATTCTTCGAATTGTTCGACGCATCGCGCTTCCTCCAAGCCTTCCGCAAGATTGATCTGAAGGGCGGAGGGCGGCGTAAAAAATTCCGCTGATAAGGTTATCACGCGAAATCTCTTTGGCTGTGAGCGCTCACCCGAGGAGTGACCGGTACAAGAGCTCCCACTTGGGAAACAGGATGCGGGCGTCGAACTGAGTTACGACGCGTTCCCGCGCGGCGCGGCCAAGCACGCGGCGCAACTGAATGGGGCGGCGCATAACGTCGAGCATTGCCTTGGCCAGTGCATCGGGGTCTCTCGAGGGGATGATTGTGCCTGTGTCACCGAGAAGTTCATGCACACCGCCAACGTCGGTCGCGACGACGGGCTTCTCCATGGCCATGGCTTCGCCGACCACGAGCGGCATTCCTTCCCATGCGGAGGAGAGAACAAACCCATCGGCAGCATCAAGGAGAGCAGGCATATCGCGGATGAGACCGAGCTGGTGAATGCGCTCCGTAGTCCCTTTCGGAACGATGAGGCCCGTGTATTCTGCACGCGGTGATTTGGTCCGCGGGTGTTCGCCGGCGATCCACAGTTGAGTTTGCGGATGCTCGACCCATACTTGAGCAAAGGCTTCCAGAAGATTCAGGAAGCCCTTGGCGGAGACGATTCGACCGGCGGCAAGCCAGATGAAGTCGTCATTAGCTCCATGTTGCGGAGCGGCGCGTTGGGTCGGGAGTAAATTCGGAGACGTTGATCGCGTTCGGTAAAACGATGCGCTTGCGCGATGGTACTGCTTTGGTTTCCTGGGCGTGGCGCGCTACGGCTTCGCTCACGGTGGTAGTGCGGAGCGCGAGGACGTCGGTCAGACGATACGCGAGCATGCGCGCGCGGCCTCCCTCAAAGACGTTGTGCATTGTTGATAGAACCGCCGGCGAAGCACCAAGAAGACGAAGGACGCGAGCAAACATGTTGGCTGGGAAAGTGTGGCTGTGGACCAGTTCCGGGCGGAAGGATTTAAGGACGCGGCGGGCGCGAAAGAGAGCAGACAGGATACTTACCGGCGTCTTGCGCAGGCCAAGATGAACGACTTCAAGTTGAGTCGGCCACTGTTCCGTTTGGCGCGGGAGTAACGAGATCAGGAGCACCGAGTGCCCATGCTCAGCCATCCATTCGGCTAGTGCGATGGTGTGGCGTTCTGCTCCACCCATGCCGAGCGAGTTGAGCAAGTAGGCGATCCGCATTCACGCGATGATATTTGGTGAGCTCAGCTCTTGATGTGTCCCGCGACACTGCGCAGAAGAAGAGTGTCGACCGCGATAGAGCCTGGACCGAGAATCAGAATCAGCAACGCCGCAAACCAATAAGTGTAGGGAGTAGCGCCGTAGAAATCGCTCGGATTGGAGAAGATGTGGGAGAAGTTGACACGGTCATCCGGCACGCTCAGATAGGCCATCGTCATGTTGACAAAGAGCACCAGCGACGTGAGACGCGAAACAATACCAAGAGCAAACAGGATGCCGCCGCCAAATTCTACGGAGGCGCAGGTAAGCGCAGTCAAGTGCGGCACGGGCAGATTGAGGCTGGTGAAGAAGCCAGTGACTTTATCGAGGTGGGTCAGTTTGCCCCAGCCGTCCTGCGCAAACTGCCAGCCCCAGTAGATGCGGATAGCTAGCAAAAGAGGACTTTGCAGGCGAGCTGCGAGGGCGGCACAACCCAGGTATGCGTTTTTCAAATTGCCGACGAAATTCATGGATTCCGTTCCTATGCCTTGATGAGCGATTCGAGGTCGGGGGCGCAGATCCAGCCTAATTCAGCCCAGGAGCCAAACCACCGTCGAACCAATCCCGCACGCTGGGACTCAGGAATTCGCGAGCCGATGAAGCCGGATTCAAGGGCATCGCCGAGAGCAAGGCCTTGGCGAATTGCTGCGAGGGTGAGGAACTCCTCGCGCTTGAGCCGCAGATAGTAGACAGAATTGTCGACGCGATGCGCTGCAACCCACGTGGGGCGCGGGCGCAGCTTGGGAAGCTTCACAGGCGTGTCGTCTGCCTCTTCATGGCTCACACCGGCTTCGCTTGTCTGGCGCTTATCGCGCTTGTGCAGGCCGAGTACAAGATCGTCGGCTGGGTAGTTGAGGGCGACCAAGATCAAGTGCGGTTGCAGTGCGAGCTGCGATCCGGCGTCAAGAGTGGCAATCTCCTCGACGGTCAACTGCATGCGTTCGGCGTTGTCGAAGGCTTCAATAAACGCCCACTCAATACGAGTGACGTCGACTGCGAGGCGATGGCGGCGGCCGGTTGCCTTGGGATTTGCAAGGAGCCACTGTGCTAGATGGGCGCCGAGATTCCGCAATGTGAAGGAGCGGCTGGGATGCGCAGTGAGATAGGCGATGGAGAGCGCTTCAAAGGCACACGCCCCGACCACCGCTCGAAGTGCGGGGAAATCCTCAGCCAACGCGCCAAGCAAGCGATACCAGTACTGACGGTTATAAATCTCGAGCCGCTCGAAGGCGCTGAGCTTGCTGTTGGGGGCGATGAACGACGCGGCAACCGCGTTCATGTCGCGGCCGTCGGTCGAGACCGCACGCATGTCTTCGGTGGCTGTGAGCGGCTGCATTACAGCATCGGCCATTTCGCGCTGGAGTTCGGCTAGGGACATCGTTGGTGCTGTCACTTCGCCACCTCCGCTAGTTCCCCTGCGTGTTGGTGCAGGTAGCGTTCGGCTTTCTTTGCTTCGGCGTGTACTTCATCGAAGCTCGGGATGTGATCATCCCACTCCAGCAGCGTGGGAGTAGGACCGCAGCGCTCGACGGCGCGGGCGTAGAGCTGCCACACAGGATCGACCACGGGATGGTCGTGCGTGTCGAGGATGTATTTCTCGTAGCGCGAATGGCCGGCGATATGAATCTGCGCAACGCGATGCGCGGGGACGGCATTCACATAGTCGATCGGATTGAACTCGTGATTCACGGACGAGACATAGATGTTGTTCACATCCAGAAGAATGCCGCAGTCGGCGCGTTCGACAACTTCATTCAGGAACTCCCACTCGGTCATCTGCGAGCCGGAAAATGCCGCGTAGGAGCTGACGTTTTCGACGGCGACAGGGATTTCGAGGTAGTCCTGCACATGGCGAACGCGCTCGACGGTGCGCTCGACCGCCTCCCATGTGTAGGGCAGCGGAAGCAGATCGTGCGTGTAGGTGCCATCGACCGAGCCCCAGCAGAGATGATCGCTCAGCCACGGAGTGTTTGTCCGGCGCACTAGTTGCTTGAGCCGCCGCAGGTGTTCGGGATCAGGCGCGGTCACCGAGCCGAAGTACATGGAGACGCCATGCTGGACGACGCGATATTGCTCGAGAATCTGATCGAGGACTGCAAGCGGGCGGCCCGCATCGACCATGAAATTCTCGGAGATGATCTCGAACCAATCGACGACAGGCTTGCGCGAAAAAATGTGCTGGTAGTGCGGAATACGCAGGCCGATGCCGATGCCGTGATTCGAGTACGCGTTGAAGCGATTGCCGGGCATTAGGGACAGTTCTCAGGGACGGGTTCTTAGTTCACAGTGACGAACGGCGAGTGATCGGTGATGAGGAGGGACCGGCTGCGGATGGGTTCTGCTGTGGAGTGATGCTACCGCGGCCGGTCCTTGTGGAGCTAGACCAGTCCCGGCATCTTGGAGCCGTCGGTGGCGCAGCCGCCCTTGCCCTTGCAGCTGTTCTTGCCTTTGCAGCCGTTGTCGCTCGACTTGCAGCCGCCCTGGCCCTTACAGTCGTTTTTGCCTTTACAGGAGTGCTTGGTGGTGTCCTGGCTGACGTAGCGCAAGCCGGCCTTGGCCGCCTTGGCCGAGGTGCCCTTCGCTGTCGTTCCCGGTGTGGTTGCATGAGCCGCGACGGTTCCGCCGATCAGACCGGAGAGAGCTGCGGAAAGCAGCAGAGCATTGAATTGGTTCTTCATTTGAATTGACCTCGCTTGGGGTTTGGGGCGGAGGCTCTCCGCCGTTTGCGGCGATGCGGGAACAAGGGAGCGATCCCGCACTTTCCGTGGCACGCACACAAAGAGTGGCTGCACGGGCGAAAGGTTACAGCGAAAAGGGTCCGAGTGGAAATGAATTTCTTCGCTCCGGGCCCTTTGCTGGATGAACGGGCCTCAGCGGCAATTGGATTGGTTGGAAGTTTGCCGAGTTGGCCCCAGGGTCCTTGAGTTGGTCCGAAGCGCCTGGCCCTTTAAGCTGATTGAGCCTATCACGCAAAATGCGGGTTGGCGATGGGAGGTTGCCGGTGAATTCAAGAAGTTGGACCGCTGTTGGTGGCGCGGGCCTGATTGTCGCGATTGCGCAAAGCCTGTGCACCGCGGTCCTCACCATCAGCGGCATCCGTGTGGCAATTGGGCTGTCCGCTCTCGCTGCGGCCAGCGGCATCTACGCGCCGGCAGAGGGTTTTCATCAGGACGCGATCCGCATTCCCATGCTGATTCTGGCAACGGTTGGCGCGATTGTGAATTTGGTGGTGTTGGCTTGGATCCGTCATCTCCGTTCACGGCCCTCGGCACAGTGGCGCAGGCGCGAGTTGAGCGCGAAGGAAAAGCGAAGCGAAAAACTGCAGGTGGCGATGGCGATTCTGACGCTGATCCTGGTGGGGCTCGAGACGTGGACTCATCCGATGGTGCATCGGACGGGGCCGCCGCCTGGCGCTGCCTCTCGGCACAATGTTTCGGAGATGCGCGTCCGAGCCGCTTCCCTGACGAGGCATTCTGACGCAAGCGCGCATGCATCTCAGCTGAAGCAGGGCGAGAGTGGAGACGCAGGGATCGTACCGGAAGGTGAAAGATTCTCTCGCATGAAGGGCGAGGCAAAGAATCGGGCCGAAGAAAGTGAAGCGCAAAATCGCCTGTTCACCGGTGGTGAAGTTGAAGAAATTGGTTTGTTTATTAAGTATTAACTAGGAGCCGCCAAATTGTAATTCTCTGTCGATGCGTTCATGGAGTCGCTGGCTGAAGCCGGCGGGAAGCTCGAAGACGCGGTCGTCGGCCATAAGGATGACGACATTGCGCGTGGAATCCAGAACTGCGGAGCAGATCTCGCAGGTTTCAAGATGTTTGTCGATTTCGGCGCGCAAAGCCGCATCCACATCGCCTTCAATGTAGGCCGAGATGTGCTGCCAAACGTGTTTGCAGTCGATCCTCATGCGCGCCTCCACAAGAGGCCTTTGCTTTTCGGTGCAAACGCTTTCAGTTGCGGGGCCAGCTCCCTTTGCAGCATTGCGCGAGCCCGATGCAGCCGGACTTTCACCGCTCCCTCGCTGATGCCGAGGGCGGTTGCTGTCTCGCGGATATCCATTTCTTCGATGTCTCGGAGGAGCACAATGTTACGGTAAATCTCCGGCAATCCCTCAATTGCCTTGCGAAGAAGGGTGCCCAGTTCCTTTTGCTCAAGGGCTTCGGTCGGCACTTCGCGCCAACTGGTCAGAATGGCCGGCGTGTAGTCACCCGATTGATCATCGGTAGCGGCGTCAAGCGATTCCTCGCGGCGGATTCTCTGCTTCCGCAGGCGGCTGAGCGCCTCGTTTCGTGCGATGGATAGCACCCAGGTGCGGAACTGCGCTTCACCTCGAAAGAGATGCAGGTTCAAATAAACCTTGATAGCAGTTTCCTGCGCTGCGTCTTCCGCTTCGGCTTCGTTTTTAAGCAACGAGAGAAGCAGGAGGTAGATGGATCGCTCGCAAGGGCGAATCAGATCGTGGAAGAGATGGCGCTCTCCGGCGATGACCCGGCGGATACATTCAGCATCGAGTTCTGGGTTCGCCGGCATATTGCTATCGAAGTAACTGGGCCGATCCTGTGAGCCCGAAACTTACTGAAAGAATATAGCGTGCGAACCATTCCAGACTGTCATGGAACTTAAAGTATTAGTTGAGGTATCCGGGTATGTTTTACGTTCTAAATACATTCCTTATTCAAAATTCTTCAAATGGGCTGTACAATCTCCGCACGAGGAAACCCCATGGCAGGAGATATTCAGCTCACTTGCAGCGACTGCGGGCAGGACTTTACCTTCACCGCTGCAGATCAGGCGTTCTTTCAAGAACGTGGTTATTCGACACCAAAACGCTGCAAGCCATGCCGAATGGCAAAGAAAAACGACCAGGGGGGTTCCGGCGGCGGCTATCGTTCGGCTCCTGCACAGGGTACGCCTGTGATCTGCTCGGGCTGCGGCCAGCCAACGACTGTTCCTTTTGAGCCGCGCGGCGACCGGCCTGTATTCTGCCGCGATTGCTACCAGGCGCGAAAAGGCAGCAGTGGCGGAGGAGCAGGCAGCGCCCGCGGACGAGGGCGTTACTAAGGCCTCTTCTTTTTGACAAATGGATTCGGATCTGCCTGCAATTGAACAAATTCATGCGGGGTTCGAGGCAGCGTAAAACAGGATAATGCCTGCGATCGAACAACAGCAGGGGCGGTTACCCGTCCCTGCGTTTCCGTATGCCATGAGGAGTCTCGCTCGGATTGTTCCCGTATTCATTTTGATCATCGGGTCAATGTTCAGCGCTCGTCCAACTGCCTCGCGCCGAGACAATGGCGCAAGGTTGTACGCCTTCTCGTCCATGGGGACAATTTGCGCAACGCGAAGGACGTCGCAGGGGTCTTGCTTTTTTCTTCGCCAGACGGATGGCCTGAAGACACGTCGTAGTCTTTTCGGCTCGAGGCGGTCTCGATCTCAGGTGCCGATCAACAAGCTACAGTCTTGTTCGACCAATTTCCGCCGAACGACTACGGCGTTGTGGCGCTCCACGACGAGAACAAAAACATGAAGCTCGACAAGAACATGTTTGGCTTGCCGGAGGAGGGTTTCGGCTTTGCCAACAATCCGCACGTAGGCCTTGGCGCACCCGGATTTAGACAGGCCCTTCTGCATGTGGCGTGCCCGGCTACTGAGACTCAGATTCACATCGTTTACAAATGAGTTGCGGTACCCAACAGGATTCGAAACCCTCCATAGACACCGTGCACGGGCAGCAGATAAACTGCGTTCACGATCTTCCCCGCCCAATTCAGAAGAGGACGTAGGGCCTCGACTGATCTATGGCAGCACAAGGGTGCCTATGAATTTGATCGTATTGTCCGTGGGTTTCATCTTCGGTCTGGCGTCGGTGGGTTTCCTTTATCAATGGTTAGGAGCACGTCGCGATCGTTTGCGCTTTACAGGCGACGGGCGATGGGTGGACATCGGCGGCGGCCGGCGGCTTTATCTGATCGAAAAGGGAACAGCCGGCCAGGGCCACACGGTCATTTTTGAATCAGGAATTGCGGCGACCAACCTGAACTGGTTTCTGATTCAGCAGGCCGTTTCGCGATATACTGCGACCGCTTCGTATGACCGCGGAGGACTAGGGTGGAGCAGTCCCTGCCGCAGCGCGCGCACGCCCGCGAACATTGCCTCTGAGTTGCACGCAATGCTCGAGCGGGCAGGGATCAGGCCACCGTACGTGCTCGTAGGGCATTCCTTCGGCGGATTGGTGATGCGCCGTTTTGCGCTTTCGTATCCCGACGAAGTGGCGGGTCTCGTTCTGGTCGATCCGATGCGCTGCGACGAGTGGCCTCCAGTGAATCCGAGCCGGCAAGCCGAGGTCGATCTGGGAAACAGGCTCTCAGGCTATGCGATTCCGATTGCGCGCGTGGGTCTGGCGCGGCTGGCTGTGACTTCCCTGCTGCGCCGCTCGGGCCGTATGTCGCGCGTGCTTGCCGGGGCAGGCGGCCATGGCGCCCGGCATGTGCTGGGCCGTGTGCGCGAGGAGATCGGAAAAATGCCGCGGGAGGTTTGGCCGGTGGTCGCTGCGCATTGGTCCCGGCCCGATTTTTATGCGGGCATGCGCCATCATGTGAAATCCGTCCCCGACTCGGTGCGGGAGATGCTGAATGCCGGGCCCATTCGCTCGATTCCGGTGCTCGTGCTGACGCCGGATAAATCAAAGCCCCTGTCGGACGATTGCCTGCGAAAAATAGGCGAAAATGTGCGGCAGGTCATCGTGTCCCAGTGCGGGCATTGGATCCACCTCGACCAGCCGGATCGGGTGATTGATTCGGTCCTGACCGTCGTCGAGGCTGCATGTGCCCAACCGGTTGCAGTGATGACCTAGCTTATTGCTTTTCGCCTGCGGAGAACGTGGTCCAAGGACCGGCCTTCATGTCGTGCAAGATCGGCTTCTGCCACGCGAACTCAGGATGTGCGGCAAGAAACGGCGCAGCCAGGAAATCATCGCCACATGGATGCCCCGCTCTGCCCGTGAAGCTTAGCTTTGCCGCCATGTCCGAGTCCATCACCTTGCCTGTCACCGCGCCGCCCGGTTCATAAGGCGCGTCGCCCCAGACCTTCTCGCCCACAGGCGACGTATCCTCGTGTCCACACAGGCTGCGCTTGCCGGCGTCGACCTTGTGCTCATAGCTGTCGTAGTGATCGGAGAGATAGGCCTCCGCCAGCGCGGTGTCCAGCTTGCCGTAATGTTCCTTCACAAACTGCTCGGCGCGGATATGCCGAGCGTTCATCGAGCTCTCAGGATCATTCGGGTTGAATCCGCGGGTGTCGTCGCGGATCAGCGCCGGGTCAGCGGCAAAATTCGACGAAACGAAATAGCCATCGCTCTTTTTCGTGAGGGGCGTGTGGCGTAGACCAAGTTCCAGATAGCCGATCTCGCCCGTCTTACGATCTCCGATGAGCCATGAATTCGCGTAGCCCCCATTGTTGCCCTTGCGCATGATCGTGGCATATTCATCGATCGACGTCGCATACTGCATGGCCTTGCGCGACCGCTCAAACTCTGGAATTCCATTCACATCGAAGCCCCGCATCATCGGCAGCGTGGTCTCCGTAATCATCAATCCGGCAGCGTTCACGCCAAAGTCGTCCTGGCTCGTAATTACGCCCGGCAACCCGTCCATCAGGATGCGCTGCCCTTTGGCGGGCACGATATCGAACACCACGGTCCAGCGCTCGCCCTCCGCGTAGGAGGACCAGTTGCTGTGCGCAATCACGATCTTGCCGTCCTTTGTCGCTGAGCCCGTCGCGATAAAGGCGCTGCATTTGCCGGGCGCAACGGCAGCGGGCGGGTTTGGCTTGCCTTCCGCCTTGTTGACCGTCGGCAGGTAATAGTTACTCAATTCGATGTCGCCGTTCAGCGCGACAATGTCCCACAGATCGAGCGTCGAGCCTTGCGCTTGCAGACCCTCAACAATTCCCTTCAACTCCGCCTGGTACTCGGAATCGATGTGCGGCCACAAAATCGTCTTTGCCGCATCGCGAAAGAAACTCCACGGACGCTTGTCTGCATGGGGTGCAGTAACCGTGTAGACATGGACGTTGTCTTCGATCTCCCGAGCCAGTAGATACCCATGTTGGAATCCAACTCGTTCCGGCTCGCCTTCGAGGTGCACATACGTCCATCCGCCCTCGTTGAATTTGTAGGCGCCGTTGAGGCGGGCGTCGGGAGTCTCCCCCGTGGAAGCCGTTGAGATGGCCGTGGTTGCGCTTCTCGGATCGGCAGCAGAGGCGGGTAGTGGCGCGGCAACAATCGCCAACGAGAACAAGCAAACAGAGAAATCGCGAGGAAGTCCAACAAACGTCAAGGTTGCCCTCCGGAATGCCCTGAACATATCACGTCAGGTTGGCTGCGCGGGATGCAGCCACCTTGCCAACAAGGATTAGCGCTTCTTCGCTCCCTTGGGCGCGGGTTTCTTCAAAGGCGGCTTGGCAGCCTTCGTCGTCTTGGCCGCAGGCACGGCCTTCTTTTTTACCGGCGCTGCCTTGGGGGCGGGCCTGACCGGCGGTTTCGCTTTCGCCTTTGTCACACTCTTAGCAAGTGGTTTGGCGGCAGGCTTGGCGGGCGCACTTTTCGGCGACGATTTCGGAGCAGGTACTGCCTTAACGCCCTTCGCGGGTGACACCGGCGGCGATGCCTTCTTCGCTTGCGGCGGTGGTTGTGACTTCGCCTTGACCGCAGGAGGAGCCGGCTTTGCTGCGGGAACGGGACTCGCGGGCTTTACGGCGGACTTTGATTCCAGCTTTGGCGCAACCTTCTCCGCCTGCGTGGATTTTGGCGCCGCTTGCTTGGCGGACTCTTTCGCTGGTTTCGCCGCGGGGGTTTGCGTCGCTTTCACCGCTTTCGGCGCGCCAGATCCCTTCTTGCCGCCTCGAGGAGCGGGTTCGTCTTCGGCTTCGTCCTCGGCCTCTTCCTCGTCTTCGTCGGCCTCGACGTCCTCACCGAGCTCCGCTTCCAATTCCAGCTTCGGGATCCCGAGATCGATTTCCTCTTCGTCCCCGCCGATGTCGTCCAGTTCAGGCTCATCCTCTGGCCCTGCCTCCTCCTCGTCATCGTCAAAGGAGCGCTCCTTCACCTTTGGCTCGGCACCCCGCTTGGCGCGCGAACGCTTGATCGTGATCTGCGGTGGCGGTGCCGGCGGAGAATACGGCTCGAGGAAGGCCCGTGTTTCTTCAGGAGTGGTCAAGTGGCCATCAATCAGCTCGAGGAAAACCTTGTGGACGATCTCGCTGTACGCAGGAAGGTCCGGAGTGATGCGCATCTCCTGCATGAGCGCGTTCGGGATGCGCTGCTTTGCCTCCGGCCAAACTCTCAAGAACTGGTCATAGCGTTCTTTAACGGCTGCAGAGGTCGCAGTAAAACCAAGCCAGAGAACCGCTTCTGGATCATAGCTAGTGAAGAGCTTGAAGCTCGTCGAAGGCGTAAGATTTTGCTTGGCCAGCAACACCTTCGAAAAACCAGCTGCCAAGGCGTCAAGGCTGTTCCATTCCTCCACGAAACCAGGGCGAAGCAATAGCTTCTTCAAAGCCGCGACTTCTTTCGAAGGTAGCTTCGCCGTGAGCAATTGCATCTGCGCCGCAGACATATCCGGATGCACTCCCTGGATCTGCAGTTCAGCCAAGAGATTATGCAGCGCTTTCAGCTTTTCATCATCGGCTTTTGCCGGCGTCCATGCGGGGAAAAGCGACTTCATCCACCCCTCAGCTTCGAAGGCGGTGAGTATTCTCAATCCGTCGTCTTCGTGTCCGATCTGCTCGAGTTCCTGGCTGCGCGCATGCGCCGAAAGATACTCGATCACGCCCTCTTCCTTTGCATTCTCAAAGCGGGATTGGGTTCTCGGATCGAGTTCCCATCCGAGCCGCGCGCGATAGCGAGTTGCGCGGATCAGGAGCGCGGGATCTTCGAGAAAACCGTAGTTTGAGACCAGCCGCAAGGTCCGAGCTTCAATGTCGGCAGCACCGTTTAGAGGATCCATCAGCAGCCCGTACGAACCCTCATTGAGAGAAATGGCCATCGCATTGACCGTAAAATCGCGGCGTCGCAGGTCTTCCTGAATCGATGCCGCGTGAAACACAGGTTTGCCGGGCTTGGGGTACTCGAGACGATGCGTGCTGACGAGGTCAACACGAACGGTGCCTGGAAAACAAAGATAGAGAGAACGAGAAGCTTCGTCCTCACCCCAAAGCTTCGCGTCGAGTTTCTCAATTGCTTTCTTTAACTTGAGAGCATTGCCATGAACTGCTACTTCAAGATCGCGCACAGCGTGCCCGCTGGTCAGATCGCGGACGGCGTCGCCGGTGAGAAAGAGGATAAGGCCGGCTTCGCGAGCGACTTCGCGCAGCTGGTGGAGAGCGTGCTTCTGGTTGGCCGATAGCCTGTTTTCGAGAAGGTAAATAAAGTCGGGCATTCCGTCCTGCTTCTGTCTCTCTCCCCAAACCCACCCAAATGCCTGATGCGGTTACGCTTACAGAGCGCTACGGCAGAGGTTGCAAACCAGTACCTTAACACAAATGACACCTGTTGGCTAGAGAGATCTGCACTGAAACCGCTGCTTTTGGGCTCGCAGCGGGGCCTCGGTCATGCGACAATCCAGTGGGATGGCATCGCATCGTAAACCCGTGATTGTGCGGAAGTTCTCGCGGGACTGGGTGGCGGGTTATGCGGGCGCGACATTCGCCCCGGATGCGGCATCGCTTGAGATTCTGGACCCATCTGGGAAAGTAGTCACCTTCGGGTGGGATGCCGTGAAGTGGGTCTGCTACGTACGAGACTTCCCAATTTCCGAACAGGGAAACCCGGAGAGGCTGCTGCAAAAGAAGTTCAAAGCCAGACCCCGCGCCGCAGGGCTATGGCTCCGCATGACGTTGACCGATGGGGACGAACTGGAAGGGTTGGCGGCCAATGACCGCTCGCTGGTCGAGGGCGCAGGCCTGCTCTTGACGCCTCCCGACACGCGGTCGAATACGCAAAGGATCTATGTGCCGCGAGGATCGATTCAGGCCCTCGAGGTGGTGGGTCTGATTGGTGCAGGCCGGGGCAAGCACGAGGCGGCTGACGGTGTGGCCCAGCCGGAGCTGTTTCCTAGCGAACCTGAGTGAAACTAGACGCGATCAAAACCAAGGCGTTCCATTCCGTTACAATCGCTGCGATGAAACTTGGTGAGCTGGCAAGCCGTTTGAACGCCGAACTCCACGGCGATAAGGACGTGGAAATTACTGGCGTCAAAGGAATTGAGGAAGCAGGCCCCACTGAAATCACTTTCGTGGCCAATCCGCGCTACACGGGTCTGGCGCGCACCACGAAGGCCGCAGCCGTGCTGGTTGAGCCGGAGTTTCCTGAGATCGCCGCTGCAACGCTGCGCATCAAGAATCCCTATCACGCGTTCTCCCGGGCGCTGGCCATCTTCTATCAGTCTCCCGTATATCCAGAAGGCATCCATCCGACGGCGGTTATTGACTCTTCCGCAGAGATCGGTCCCGGCGCCCACATTGGAGCCTATGTGGTTGTGGGGACCGGAGTGCGGCTGGGTGCACACGCAACCCTGCTCCCGCACGTCGTTCTCTACACGGGCGTGCAGGCGGGGCATCACTTTTTTGCACATGCCCATGCGGTGGTGCGCGAGGGGTGCATTCTCGGCGATCATGTGACACTGGAGAACGGGGCGATCATCGGCGCCGATGGCTTCGGGTTCTCCAAAAACGACAAAGGAGAATGGGAAAAAATTCCGCAGTCGGGGCCGGTGCGACTGGGTAGCCGAGTAGATGTTCAGGCGAATGCGTGCGTCGATCGTGCAACTGTCGGCGCGACTGAGATCGGCGATGGAAGCAAGGTCGATAATCTGGTCCAGGTCGGGCACGGTTCCAAGGTGGGAAAGGATACGCTGCTTTGCGCGCAGACCGGATTGGCCGGGTCATCGGTGGTCGGCAACAATGTGACCTTGGCAGGGCAGACCGGCATTGCGGGGCATTGCACGGTGGGAGACGGAGTAATTCTGACGGCGCAGTCGGCGGTAAGCCACGATGTGCCGGCCGGGAAGATGATTTCCGGTTCGCCAGGATTCGACAACCGTATTTGGTTGCGGGCTGTCGCTATCTTTCAACGCTTGCCGGAACTGCTGAAACGTCTGGACCGTCTGGAAAAGAAACTGGCTGCGCAGGATTCAGGAGAGCAGATTGACGGAGATCGCGCGTGAGAAGATGCGCTGTTGGCCGATGGGCGCTTCTGTCGCTCGCTCTCGGATTTCTGTCTGGATGCCATTCGTATCAAATCGAAACAACGGTAGAGAATCGAACTGGCGCAGCGATCGAACTGCTCGAAGTTGACTATCCTAGTGCAAGTTTTGGCGCTGACAAGCTTGCCGCTGCCGCCGATTATCACTACCGCTTTCAAGTACGCGGTGAAGGACCCGTCAAAGTGCAATACGGCGAGAGCGTCAGCCACCGGGTGCGGCAGATGATCGGACCAGAAGTCTCTGAACGCCAGGAAGGCCGGTTAGAGATTGTCCTGTTGCCGGGCGGGAAAGCCGAGTTTCAGCCGCATTTGAGTCCGCCGACCCGATAATACGCAACCGCCCGAAGTTATAGCAACCGGCTGAATCACCCTGGAAGCAAGGCTATTTTGCGATCCGGTTCCGCCGATAGACAGACCAGGGGAACTGGCGTGGGTGAGAAAGCTGGTGGCATAGGCGACAGCCGCCGTGCAGGTTGGAAGCGCAGCCACGGACTCGCTGTGCGGCTCGCGATCTGCTTTCTGCTCATCGCGCTGGCGAGTGCCCTTGTCACCTCTTTGGCAACAAATGAGGAGGGGCCCGGTCTTATTTTAGTGACGAACGGGCTTCTGCTCGGCTACCTACTTCTGGCCCCGAGGTGGAATTGGCCCCGCTATCTGGCAGTGAGCTTCGCAGCCCAGATCGTTGGCGGATTGCTAGCCGGCGGTCACTGGAAGCTCATGCTGTTCGTTGCGGTGTGGAACATTGTTCAAGTGACTTCCGCTGCCGCGCTGCTCCGCCCGCATGCCCGTGAATTGCCTCGTTTCACCGAGCGCAGATACCTGCTGCGATTCCTCGCCGTCGCCTTTATCGCGGTGCCGTTGACAGAAGCAATAGCCTTCCTGCCATTTGTGTACTTTCCCCGGGGTGCCACATCGGTTGTCGCGTATCTGGATTGGAGCGTCGCCGACTCGCTGGGGATTGTCGTTGCCACGCCGGCTTTTGTGGCCATCTTCAGAAGGCATTTTCGGGGACGCGTCAATCCGCGGAAGAATTGGCCATATTTGGCACTTGTGGTGGCGACGAGCATCGCCGGGTTCTCTCAATCCAGAGTGCCCATCTTTTTCCTCATCTATCCCTGCCTTGTGTTGGTGGTTTTTCGCATGGGCCTGGAATGGGGAGCAGTCTCAACGTTTTTCGTTGCGCTGATCGGGGGACGGTTCACGCTTCATGGCGATGGACCGTTCTCATTCGCAAAATCGGTAACCCCGGTGGCTCCCAGTGTGCTGCTGCAGGTGTTCATTGCATCTGCGATGTTCATGCTTTATTACATATCCGTGGTCCTGGACCAACAGAAGGCGACGGAACGCAAGCTGCAGGCGGTTGTTTCGTTGCACCAACTTGTAACCGAAAACTCTCGAGACGTGATTATCCTTGCGGACTTCGATGGCCGGCGCAGTTATGTCTCCCCCGCAGCGGCGAATTGGGGCGGGTGGAAGCGCGACGAACTGCTCGGCCTGCGGAGCCTCGAGCTCCTGCATCCAGATGATCGACCCAAAGCCAGCCATGGTTCGCAGTTTGAAGAAAGGAGGAGACGGCGCTCTGATCGAATGCCGCATCCGGAGAAAAAACGGGGATTATGTCTGGACAGAAGCCAACCTGCGTCCGGTGCGCGATCCGAGAACTGGTATTCCAACGGGAATCCTGGACATGGTCCGCGATATCTCGGAGCGCAAAACTGCCGAACAGGTCCTTCAGAATGCCTATCGGGCGTTGGAAACACTGGCGGCTACGGATCCACTGACGCATCTGGCCAACCGGCGCCGCCTTGACCAATGCCTGAACTCCGAGTGGCGGCGCTGTATGCGGGAACGGCAACCTTTGTCCTTGCTGCTGCTGGATGTCGATTTTTTCAAAGCGTTCAACGATGCCTATGGGCACCTGCGTGGCGACAGTTGCTTGAAGAAGATTGCCGAGATGGTGGTCGGCACGGTCTCACGCCCAGGGGATTTGGTGGCGCGGTTTGGAGGCGAGGAGTTTGCAGTGGTTTTGCCTCGAACTCCGAATGCCGGAGCGATCGAAGTGGCTACTCAAATCTGCGAAGTGGTGCGCAGCCGCAAGATCGTCCACAGCGGCAATCCTCTGGGCTATCTCACAGTCTCCGTCGGCTGCGCAACCATGGTTCCTGCGTCGGGCCAGCACGCCTCCGCCCTGATTCAACAGGCCGACGAAGCGCTCTATGCGGCTAAGAGACACGGGCGGAATCGGGTCGCGAACGCGAATACTCCAAATAAGATGGATTCCGTGCCGAAAGCCGGATAGCGGCTACGCCTAGTGCACCATGCTCTGAAACAACGTTGACTTGAGTAGGCTGTTGAATTCCGTGTCGGACGATTGGAAATGGACCGAAAGCAGACCGGAATTCGACGAGATGTCGGTTGCGGTGAGCGCGGACTTTTCCGCATCCGACGCGCTCATCTTGCGATAGAGCACTGCTGCATTCAGAAGCGAGGAAACGGTTGCAGCCGCAAAGTTATCGCCTGTCGAAATGGTGAGATCGAACCGAACACCGTGCTGGAAATTCATCGTGTACCACGAGCCGACCAGACGCTTGCGCACGGAATCGTAATCCGTGACCGAACCCGCTTCGCCCAGGACCTGGCGCATCATGGTTTCCGTTCCCTTCTGGTCAAGAATGCTCCAGAGCGGCTCGGACTCGACGGAGCGCATCGCTTCCATGATCGGGCTGTTGGTTAACATGCTAGGCGTCAGGCCGTCGCGCACATCCAGTGCCTGCTTGACGGCCTCGGAGCTACCGAAGACCATCGTGGAGGGATCGATGAAGCAGAGCACCATGCCAGTCTTTCCCAGCGGATAGACGCGGTTAGTGCGAATCAAAGTCGAGCGCACCTTCTGCTTGCGAAAATTGGCAACCATGTCCTCCACGGAGAACTGGCCCTGCGCGATGCCTACAGTTTCCAGTTGGTCACCGGAGCCGGCAACACGATAGAGCGCGAAGGCAAGACTGTCGACGTCGTGGTTGTCGTTCACGCCGGACTTCTGAAGGGCCTCGTCGAACTGCTTGAGGTCGGGCGGCATGACGCGCTCTTTCAGTTGCATGGCGGAGTCAGAGTTCTGCATGGCCCGGTAGTCGACCATGACCAGCTGTTGCAGGTCATGCGGAATTGCAGCGCGAGCGTCGCCGGATAATTGGGCCGCGAATGCCGGCAATGTGAAGGCCAACGTCGTAGCCGCAATCGAAAGTCTAAAAAGAAATCTGAACAAGAGCATCCTCCAGGAATGTCGAGCGCTAGCTGGGCTAATCGATTGGGAATTTTCACCGATCCACGATCTTCAATCGTTCTGACCTTCCGCATCTTCCCAAAGTCAGACGCGGGGAAACGCGGAATCGTGAGCGGTTCTCGAATGCCCGATGCAGCCTGCCTACCCCGCCTGATTGGCGAAAGCATTCGCATTCCTTTCTAGTCATTTTACTCTCCGGAAAATTGCCGGAGCGCTTTATGAACTGACCAGGGGTTACTTTTCTCCAGGCCAGCTCAGCGGAGCCTCGAGCCGGCTCTCCAGTATCTTGGTGAGCGGATCGAACCTTATTAATTGACGCATCCACTCGCTTTCGCGCTCGCAGGCCGCCTCTGGCACGAGCCCGATGATCTCTCCCTCGACCGGCACTGCCTTGTGACGAAGAGCAATTCGGGACAGCGCACGAAAGACCTGCGACACGGGCGTTGATTCGAAGTCCGTGATGTTCATCGACAACTGCGCCCGCCCGTGCGCCAGCAGACCCATGGCTTTTACACCTTTCAGCCCGCCGGAAGCAGCACGAATCTCACGGGCGATGGCGCGCACCATGGTCACGTCGGCCGAATCGAAGTAGACGTTGTAGTCGACAAGGAATCTTCGAGCCCCCACCGCGCAGGCGCCTGCTGTAGGGTGCAGGCCAGGCCCGCCCAGATCGGGCCGGCGAACCGCCTCCTTGCGCACGATATCGCGCAGTCCTTCGAACTGGCCGCGCCGCACATCGTCAAGATTGGCGCGGTCGGGTCGTGCCGCTGCAGCCTCATAAAAGTAGACGGGGACGCCGTAACGCTGCCAGATCTCGAGGCCCGCCTGGCGCGCGAGCATGACACATTGCTCCAGCTTGATGCCGGAGATGGGGACAAACGGAATCACATCCGCTGCGCCAATGCGTGGGTGTACGCCTTCCTGGCGAGTCAGGTCGATGAGCTCGGCTGCCTTCCCTGCTCCACGCACGGCTGACTCGACGACAGCCGCAGGCTGGCCGGCTATGGTGACGACGGAGCGATTGTGATCGGCATCCATCGACCAGTCGAGGAGATGCACGCCCGCCATGCGCATCGCAGCCACAATGGCCTCAACGCGCTTGGCATCTCTGCCTTCGGAGAAATTGGGCACGCATTCAACGACTGGCTCTTTCGTGGTCATTTCCAGAACGTATACCCTACCTGTATCTGGACGCTGGCATTGACTCCTGGGTTACGGTCGCCGAGCGAAGCCGACGAAATATGGACTCCATTCACACCCAGATCGATTGAACGCCGCGAACGAAGAAAATAGTGCACGCCGCCACCGCCCTGCGGCGAGAAATTCCAGACGGAAGTGCCGCCAGGCGTGCCATGAGGGACGAGGACATCCGGTGGAAATTTGTGCGTAGTGTAGACCAGCCCTCCCGCTGCCTGAAACCACGGCTGAAACCGCCGCGATCTGGTCAGGAAGTTCCAGCGAAAGATCACCGGCGTGAGACTCAGGCCAACGTATGTGCCCCCGCCAATCGGCTCGGTATAGACCGTACCCTGATAAAGGAATGTTTGCTCGTGCGCAATAGGGGTGAAGGCCAGCCAGAGCGGCATGATGTTGCCGCCGTATTCGAACTGGCCGCTGAAGATGCCCGCGCGGAGGACCGGCGTCAAGGGTTTCGCCAACTGAGCGCCGCCCCACAGAAACTTAAAATCAGAACGGTTGCCGACGCCCGTGCCCCAATTGACGAAGGGGCCATACTCCCAGCTTCGCGCGTTGCGAACTTCTGCGACCGGATTCACAGCAGCCGGAGGCGCAGGCAAAGCAGCGCCGTCTTCAGATTCAGCGGTGGCCGCGATGCAAGGCAAAAGGGCGGCCGCCATCGAAACGGACAAAAGGAACTTCGTTCTTGAACTCAACTTCTTCCCTTCTTTCACAGAGAGTGTTCAATTCTCACAGAAAAGGCCGACCCCACCGGTCGGCCTCGCGATTTTCCCTTGTAAAAGAGGCTCAGCCGGCGACCTGTTCCATCTGCTCGGCTGTCATGTCGAAGTTCGAGTAGACGTTCTGCGTGTCGTCGAAGTCCTCCAGCGCCTCAAGCAAGCGAAGCATCTGTCCGACAGCCGGACCATCAAGCTTCGTATAGGTGGAAGCGACCATGGTGACCTCATTCATCACGGTGGGTATCCCGGCAGCCTTGATGGCAGTGAGCACCGCTTCATACGAACCTGGGTCGGTGATGATTTCCCACGTCTCGCCTTCGTCGTTGAGGTCCTCACCGCCGTGCTCGAGCACGATGTCCATCAGCTTCTCTTCGCTGGCTGCAGACTTCTCGACTGCGATGACGCCCTTCTTCGAGAACATATGCAACACCGAACCTGTCGAGCCGAGATTTCCGCCGTTCTTCGAAAAGGTATGCCGGATTTCGCTAACCGTGCGGTTGCGATTGTCCGTGGTCGTTTCGACGATGATGGCGACGCCGCCGGGGCCGTAGCCCTCGAAGGTGATCTCCTCGTAGCTGACGCCTTCCAATTCGCCGGTACCGCGCAGAATGGCTCGCTTGATGTTGTCCTGCGGCATGTTTTCGGCCTTTGCAGCCAGAACCGCGGTGCGGAGCCGAGCATTGGTGTCAGGGTTACCACCGCCCTTTGCGGCGACAGCGATTTCCTTGAGCAGGCGGGTGAATATCTTGCCACGCTTGGCATCGAGCGCGCCCTTCTTATGCTTGATTGTCGCCCATTTCGAGTGGCCGGACATGAGAACCTCAGCGTCAGTAAATGCAGGCGTCGCTGCCGCTCCGCCCAAGCGAGTATATCACCGGGAACGAATGGTGATCTCCCCTGCCAACTCTGCTGGAGATGGGCCCGCACGGCGATTGGGGACGACGGAAAACCTGCGATTACGTTCTCGCTTTCTTCGGCACAGGGTTCCTGTTCCTGCTGTTACCACACGCGACAGGCATTGACCGGCATCATCGCTTGCCCCAGCTTGCATCCGAAGGCCTCTCCAAACTCCTGCATATTCTGCACGACTCCATTGATTCGGAACTCGCGCGGAGAATGCGGATCGGTCTGGACCTGCAGCCTGATCTGTTCCGGGCGGATGCTGCCGCACCAGCTTTGTCCGTGAGCCAGGAAGAACTGCTGGATGGGCGTGTACCCGTCCTGTTTTGCGGTCAAGTCGATATTCTTGCGTTTTGCGTCGGCCAAGAACGCGAGAAACGCCAGCCGCAATCCTCCGTTGTCTGCCGTATTTTCTCCCAGCGTCAGCTTGCCATTCAACTTCACATCGTCGACTGCCGTGAAGCTGCCATACTCTTTCACTTCGCAATCGGTCATGGCTTCGAACTTCTTCTTATCGTCGGCGGTCCACCAATCGGACAGGTTCCCGTTTCCATCGAACTGACTTCCCTGGTCGTCGAAGCCGTGCGTGAGTTCGTGACCAACAATGCCTCCAATATGCCCGTAGTTTTCTGCGTCGGTTGCATGAGGATCGTAGAGTGGCGATTGCAAAATACCGGCAGGAAAATTGATGTCGTTCATTGAGGGGTCGTAGTAAGCATTCACGGTCGATGGGCTCATCCCCCATTCGCCGCGGTCGACTGGTTTGCCTATCTTCGCCAGGAGCCGATGATTCTCAAACTCCACTGCCCTCCAAGCATTTCCAATCGCGTCGCCGCGAACGATGGTCAAACTCGAATAGTCACGCCATTTGTCGGGATAGCCAATCTTGTCGGCCACCATGTGCAATTTAGCCTTCGCCTTGGCCTTCGTCTCAGGACCCATCCAGGTGAGAGTGTCGATCTCCTTGTCCATCGCGTCTTCAATGTCGAGAACCATCTGCAAGGTGAAAGCCTTGCTCGCGGCCGGGAACTGCGAAGCAACGTAGACCTGGCCGACGGCCTCACCCAGCGCACCATCCGTAGCTTCTACGCACCGCTTCCAGCGTGCTTCCTGCACCGGCTGTCCGCGGAGTTTGTGTCTAAAAAAGTCAAAATCCTCTTCGTCGAATGCCTTGGGCAGCGCATAGCCGGGGAGTGAGTTAATCAGTTGCCAGCGCAGATAGGTCTTGATGGTGTCGAGGTCCGTTGACACCAACACCGATTGCAATCCCTTGAAGAAATCGGGGTTGGCAATGTTCAAATCAGCAATTCCCGGCACATCTGTTTGCGCGAAGAACTGGGGCCAGTCGATCGCAGGCGTTAAATCTGCCAGCTTGGTTACCGGCAGCGGGTGATACACGTTGTTCGGGTCGCGCTGCGAGGTCACATCCATCGACACCTTTGCCAAAGCCGTCTCCAGGTCCATAATCTTCCTGGCATCGGCGGCTGCCGCATCCGTCGGTTCACCCATCAGCTTGAGCATATTTTCGACATGTTCCACGTATTGCTTGCGCGTCTTCTCGGCAGCGTCGCCGGTACGCAAATAATAGTCGCGCTCCGGCAGGCCAAGACCACCTTGATCCACGAGTGCAATCTGTTTTCGCGCGTCTTTGAAGTCCTGTTGTTCGCCATAACTGAAGAATGCGTTCACATTGATCAGCTGATAATGCGCAAGCAGGCCGGTCAATTCCTTCTTTTCTTTGAGAGACGCGATGCGATCCAGTTCCGGCTGCAGGGGTTTCAGGCCCTCGGTGTGAATCGCGTCTTCATTCGTGCAGGTCCCGTAGAAATCGCCGATCTTTTGCTCGTTCGCCGCGCGCTTGGGATTCTCGACGGACACCGAGTCCAGAAGGTCATGTAAAACCTGCTGGGTGTAGTCGAAGACCATAGCTCCCGTTCCGAAGCCGGACTTGTCCGCAGGAATCGGATGAAATTTTGTAAAGTTCCCGCAGGCATAGGCAGCGAAGTTGACACAAGGGTCTGCGCTGGTATCGATGAGCCGTTTGTCCAGGCCGGGCAAAAGCTCGACCTTTTCCGGCGCGCCGCTTGCAGCCGCGGCAGAGGCCTGCCCGTAAACAAACGTCGCCTGCACTGCGATCCCAATTCCAATTGACAGCAAAAGTGCCCCACTCCGACCGTGCCGATGCATCCGATGGCCCTCCTGAAGAAACTATGACAACACCGACACTCTCGAATCGATTGAGTTTGATCGTCTTTGGCGCGATAAAGCGGCGGCAGGAGAATCTTCAAGTATTCATTACTGATTGTCCAGTGTCGCCGGTAGGTTTTGTGACAAATCGCGGGACGCAGATGACACGATACAGCCGTCCCGCCGAGTGCGGGAAGGCCTGTATGCTCACTGAGGTTACGCAGGATGTTTGCACCAACACGAAAGCCTAGAGCACATCGCCACCGCTGTCGCCGCCGCTGTCGAAGTTGCTTGTGTCGTCGAATCCCGACCCGTCGTCTACGTTGGAGTCATCGAGGCCCGAGTTGTCGAAGTTCGCCGAATCGCCCGCTCCTGAAGTGTCCGCATTGTTGGCGTCGATCTCGTTGCGGTCGTCGCCTTGTGTGTTGTAGCTGGCATCGGTGAGTTGCGCGCCAGATTGGTCGGCCGACTCGTGGAAGTGATGCTCGCCTCCCTGCTCGAAACCGCGATGTTCTCCGCCCTGCGCGTTCGGATCGTCATAGTAGTTATTGATGACGGTCTCCTCGACGGGCCGACCGAATCCGCCACCAATACCGGGTCCCATACCAAAGCCGCCTCCACCCCAGCCTGGATTCCCACCGAGCCCATGGAGCACCGACTCAACTCCTTCGAAGGCCAGCGCCCCTGCAGCGACTCCGGCAGCCGTCTGCATGGCGCCACGTAGAAAACTGGGCGGCCCCGATGCGATGTACTGCGGCTGCTGATACTGCGGTTGCGCATACTGAGGTTGCGTTGCGGGCTGCACGTACTGAGGGTTGACCGGCTGATAGGCCGGTTGTGTCGGCGGAGGGTCTGGATCGCGATGACCGAGCAGGGAGCCGAGAAAGCTTGTGGCGTGCGCTGGTTGCCGCGTCTGCTGCGCCTGCTGCTGTAATTGGGCCATCTGCGCCTTGGCCTGTTCGAGGGCGATGTTCTGAACGAGGACGGTCTGCGCGAGGATGTAAAGCGCATCCGGGTTCGGCCCAAGCGCGCGATTCAACAGCGCCTCGGCGTCGGGGTCCTTTTCCTGCAATTGTGTCTGGTTCACCCGCTCAACGAGAGAGTTAAGGAGCTGTTCTTCCTGGGGAGTCAATGCAATAACCTCCGGCGGCCGGCAATCTCCGAGGCCCATCCCGCTTCTCAGAATGAGACGCGATCATGCCGGCAAAGTTGCGTCGTCGAAGTGACAGTACGATGGAAGCCGAAGCGCGGTTCCCTTTGATGGGATCTTGAGGAATCCTTCAGCTAACCAGCTCAAACGCCCGCACAGCTTCCTTCCGCACCGTCAACCGCTCGACGAGTTCGTAGCGGACCTCGTAGCCTCGGCCTGGCGTATCGGGAATGGCGATTTCTCCCTGCGCCGAAACCGTGACTTCCGGCTCGATGATGTCTTCTTTCCAGTAGCGTGCCGAGGCCGAAACATCGCCGGGCAGCGTGAAGTTTTCGAGTGTGGAGAGCGCGATATTGTGCGCCCTGCCAATTCCCGACTCCAGCATGCCGCCGCACCAGACAGGAATGCCGCGTTCCTGCGCCGCGTTGTGCACGGCGATGGCCTCGGAGAATCCGCCCACGCGACCAAGCTTGATATTGATGATCCTGCAGGACTCCATCTCGATGGCAGCCAATGCGTCGCGCCGGTTGCGAATCGACTCGTCGAGGCATATTGGTGTATTCAAGCGCTTCTGCAGCATGGAGTGGTAATAAAAATCGTCGTGCCAAAGCGGCTGCTCGACCATGAGCAGATCGAATGCGTCGAAGCTGGCAATGTGGTCGGCATCGCGAAGTTTGTAGGCCGAGTTGGCATCGCAACTCAAGGTGATTTCGGGCCAGCGATTGCGCACGCGCTCGAAGACCTCGACATCCCAGCCCGGTTTGCATTTGAGCTTGATGCGTTGATAGCCCGCTTCCAATTCTCTCTCGATGATCGCGAGCAACTCGGGGATCGAAGATTGAATGCCGAGAGACACACCGCACGGAATCGTTTCGCGGACGCCGCCCAGCAAGGTAGAAATCGACAGACCTTCCCGCTGCGCTTCCAGGTCCCAGATGGCATTCTCTAGTGCAGCCTTGGCCATGGGATTGCCGCGAACGCGCTTGAAAATGCGCGGGCAATCGCCACCATGCTCTGGTGTTTCCGCGGCCAGCATGGGTCCCAGTTCGTTGACTAACACCTGCCAGGCGGTATCGGTGGTCTCGCCGGAGAAGAACGGGCGCTCTCCTGCGGTGCATTCGCCCCAGCCGATCAGGCCCTCCGACCGAATCTCTGCTAACAGAATTCTGCGTTCGGATGTGACACCGAAACTGGTTTCGAAAGGACGCACGAGGGGAAGATGCAATTCGCGAAGAATGATTCCATCGATTCTCATAGTGTGTGAGTTCCTTGGGACATCAGCAATGAATTGGAAGTTGTTTCATTCAAGTTCAACGCCTGAGCTCTTATGATTCCTCTTCAATCCATCTCCGTCTGAGTCGGGGAACCCAGTTCGAAGATTCCATTCCCTTCCGCGTCGCGAACGAATCCCAGCACGGCCAATCCGCGGCCAAATGCTTCTTGAAACTTGCGGCGATTCTCCAGCTGTACTTCCATGGCGCGCTCCCGGTGAAGCTCGGATGCCTTCCACTGGTAGATGGATGCCGGAACCTGGATGCGTTCCTGAATTGTGAATGGAGCCCTTGGTCTACCTTCAAGAGTTGCAACCACTCGAGGTGAATCGAGATGCCATTCTCCCACCAAACGGTCTGTGGGCAGGCCTCCTTGCAACCGACTAGAGGATACACCATAGAAATTCACGTGGTAGCAACGAACCACGGCTCCCAGCTTGTGGATATTTAAATGGGCATTCTTGATCTCCAGAGGATCGAAGGTCCATTCCATCAAGTTGATGTTGCGGGAAAGCGCCTCAAGTCTCTGCTGCAGCTTGAGTTGTGCGCCAAGCCCCCGATTGCGATAGGAGTCGCGCACAGCCAGCATGTGGGAATGCAAATAAGGGCGCGGTTTTCCACTTTCCGTCTTGACACCCGGCAAAGACATGGTGAATCCAACCAGCGATTCAGGGCTTCCATCCGGGCCGGCACCGGGCAAGTCCGTGTCAAATGCGCCGATCACCTGACCGCCGATCTTCTGGCCCACAAGGAACGCCTTGCGCGGAATCACATCGCTGTCGTCATAACCCCAGGTCTCGATCTGGAGCTGGACGCAGGCCTCGAGCTCGTCGAAACCGGAGCAGTTGCGCATCACGATCATGGCTTGGGCACCGACGAAGTCGTTGCGGGATGGGAGGATTCCTCCGACGACGAGGCCAGTTTGCGTTTGGCTTCGGCCCACAGCGCTTCGAGTTCAGCGGGACTTAGCTCTTCGAGCGGACGCAGCGATGTGAGCTCCATCTCGCGAAAGCGTTGCCGAAAGCGCAGATTGCAGCCGCGCAAAGCCATCTCTGCGTCGACGCCGAGATGTCGGCCAAGATTGACTACGGTGAAAAGCAGGTCGCCCAATTCGGCTTCGACTGCTTCGCGATGCGACGCATCGTCAGGGCTTTGCTCGGCCTGAGCTGCTTCCGCTTCGAGCTCGGCCGTTTCTTCTGCAAGCTTCGGCAGCAGACCGCGCCAATCAGGCCAGTCAAATCCGGACTTCGCGGCTTTCGCTCCCAGCTTTGCGGCTTCGGCAACCGCGGGCATTGCGCGTTGCACGGAATCGAGTCGAGAAGCTAGGGAAGAGTCCGCTGCATGCAATGCTTCCGCTGCTTTGATCTCTTCCCAATTGCGAAGC